>Ga0102941_1000150_pt1 | contig 29683 bp, 42 predicted proteins | sample SalPonR2_C_D2_MG_FD_79281 | JGI IMG/M metagenome (GOLD analysis project Ga0102941, IMG submission 79281) | Salt pond soil microbial communities from South San Francisco under conditions of wetland restoration - Salt Pond MetaG R2_C_D2_MG | ecosystem: Environmental > Aquatic > Marine > Intertidal... | reverse complement strand
TCAATTTAAATTATTTTGTGAAATATTAGATAATGGTATTGATGAACATGTTAGAGGATTCGGAAGTAAAATTGATGTTTCAGTAGATCAATCTAATGGATTTATAACTATCAGAGATTATGGAAGAGGTATTCCATTAGAAAAACATAAAGAAGCAAAAGTCCCAACTCCACAAGTTGTTTATACGCAACTTCGTTCTGGTAGTAATTTTAATGATGATGATAGAATGACAATAGGTATGAACGGGGTGGGTGCATCTTTAGCCACTGTCTTTTCTCAACAATTAGTTGTTGAAGTAATTAGAAAAGGAAAGATATATAAACAATCATTTAGTGAGAATATGTCTAAAATTGGAAACCCATCAATATCTAGGACTAAGTCTAAACAGTCAGGAACATCTGTATCATTTAAAACTGATCCATCTATTTTTTCAAAAAATATTCCAATTGAATTAATTAGAAAAAGATGTATGGAATTAGTTTATATGTTTCCTAAACTTGAAATTAATTTAACTGTACTTCCAGAGGATCCTCTGGAAGAATCTGATATTAAGAAGTATACAGGATCTGATTTCGAAACATTTGTTAAGTTATTCACCCATGAATATCATATTTTAGAAGATAGTAAAAATGGTCTTAGAATGGCTATTTGTTATAATGAACATACTGATACATTTGAACAATATAGTAATGTAAATGGTGCTGATACATGGCGTGGTGGAAGTCATATAGATTATATTAAAGAAACAATTACATATGATATTAGAGACAGGATTAAAAAAGAGAGTAAAGTTGATGTTAATCCTGCTGATGTTGCAAAAAATATGTTAGTTGTTTTATTTTTGAATTGGAATGCTCCGCAATTTGAAGGTCAAACAAAAGAAAAATTTGTGAATGAGAAAAAAGATGTATCTGCATTTTTTGAACCTAAATTAACACCAAGGAAGAAAGGTTTAATTTCTTCATCTTTACAGATGCTAAAAGATGCAACAATAGAAGTTGTATCTGATAGGATGGATAAGAAATTGATGGCTGATGTTAGGAAAAAACAAAAGACATTAGATAAAAAAAGAATTCCTAAACTAATTGAATGCTCATCTAAAGATAGAAGTAAATGTAGTATATACATAACTGAAGGTGATTCAGCAATTTCAAATTTAGCAACAGTTCGAGATTCTAAAATTATGGCTGGTCTTCCTCTTAGGGGTAAGATTATGAATGTTCATGGTGTTAATGTCAAGTCTGTTATTGATAATAAAGAGTTACAATCTTTAATGGCATCTCTTGGTTTAAAACTTGGAGAAAGTCCATTTAAGAAAAATTCTCATGGTAAAATTGTAAATAGTACATTATCTTATGGAAAAATTATTATAGCAACAGACCAAGATATGGATGGGTATTCTATTCGTTGTCTACTAATTAATTTCTTTTACAAATATTGGCCTGAATTGTTTGATAATGGTTCTGTTTATATATTGGAGACACCTTTATATGAAGCAATTAATAAGAAAACTAAAAAATGTAGTTATTTTTATGATAAAAAAGAATACGAAACTTGGTCAAAAAATAAAACTATGTCTAAATATGAAATTTCTTATTTTAAGGGTCTAGGGTCATGTGGAAAAGAAGCATGGAATTATATGATTAATGAAAATCCAAATTTAGTTAAGATTAAATTGGATAAAGGTAAAGAATCAAAAGAAATGTTACATATGATTTTTGGTGATGATTCTAATGCCAGAAAAAAATGGCTTTCAACATAGAAAAGACTTGTTATAGATTTTTCATATGTTATAATAAATGTCTAACGTATCAAATAGGAGTTTAGTTATGAAAGGTAAATTTACTAATAAAAGTGAATTGGATAATTTTACACAACCATTAAAGAATCTTTCAATGATTATGGGCGAAGATGGAGTTGTTTTAAATCTAACACTGGACGATGATAAAGTAATAGCAAAAATTGATGCTATTAATCAAAGTGCAGGTGCAGTAATTAAGACTAATTTCAAAGATTTATTTAATGGATTTACATTCGATTCTGATGATGGATGTAAAATAGGTATTTTAAGAATTCCAGATTTTGTCAATCTATTTGGATTATTTGATGAAGGAGAAGTTGATTTTAATTTCGATGAGTCTACAAGATTATTGGAACTTACTCAAGGTAAAACAAAAGTTATCTATCAAACAGCAGATTCTGATTTAATTAAAGAATTCCCAAAACCATATCCAGGAAAAACATGGTTTACATCATTTGATTATGACGATAAATTTGTTAAATTTAACAAAGCTATGGGTGTTTTATCAAATGAAGAATGTATTGTTATAGAAGGTGATGAAGAAGCTAATTCAGTCAGAACTACAATTAGAAATAAATCAGTTTCTGTTAACAGTTATCAAGTAGAAGTAGATACTAACGTTTCAGATAATTTCAATTTCTCGTATAAAAAAGAAATTATGCAAAAAGTTTTAAGTCCAAAACATGATTCTGTTAAATTAACTATTGGTGATCGTGTTTGTATGATAGAAACTGAAGATAAACATAGTGAAACTGTGTATTATATCGCTAAGATGACTAAGTAATTGAAAGGTTTATTGAATTATGACAGATATTAATTATCCATGGGTTGAAGAATTCAGACCAAATAAAATAGAAAATGTTATTGGAGCAGAAGATTTAGTTGGAAAAATGAACGAGTATATTAATACTCGTTCTATTCCCCATCTTCTATTTTTAGGTCCAGCAGGGACAGGAAAAACTACATTAGCTAAAATTCTCGCAAAAGAAATTGCAGGAGAAGATGGATATTTGTATATTAATGCATCAGATGAAAGAGGAATGGATACTATTAGAAATAAAGTTCAAGATTTTTGTTCTATCGCATCATTTGTAGATATTAAAATAGTTATTTTGGATGAGGCTGATGGGTTAACATTAGATGCTCAGAAGATTTTGAGAGCAGTCACTGAACAATACGCAAAAACATGTAGATTTATTCTCACTGCAAATTATGAAACGAAGTTACTTGAACCTGTAAGATCTAGATTTCAAACATTTAAATTTAAAGGTGCTAGTAAAAATGATGTGGCGATGAGATGTTGTCAAATACTTTTAAATAAAGATATACAAATAAATGGACAAGTTAAAAAAGATGTAGGAATACTTGTAAAAACATATTATCCTGATATTAGATCGACAATTAATAATTTACAACGATGTTGTAAAGATGGAACGTTTAAATTCTCAGAATCTGGTTCTGATAATAAAACTTTGGATCTTTTTATAAAATGTGTTAAAGATAAATCTATTAGAAAAATAAGAGAAGAAATTTTAAGCATAGGTATTGATTATGATAGTTTATATAATGCATTATACGAAAATGTTAAAGAATTAACTAAAGATCCAGATCAATGTGGAGAAATAATAGTTCTATTGTCAAATTATCAATATCAAAATGTTAGTCATGTTAATAGGGAGTTGAATTTCGTTGCTTGTCTAATAGAAATTATTCAGACTCTCAGGGGGTAATTTTGTGTGCAACATGAAAATAATAGAATATATTTTAGAAATTTTGGTATAATAGATCGTATTAAATTATGGGTTAGGAGTAAACTTATGCAAACGCAATTCTTTTTTGTTGTTATAGATACAGTGGAGTCTGTTATAGTTAGAAGTCTTCCAAAAGGTATCATGAATACTTATATAGTTAAAGCAGTAGATGAAAATCATGCAAGTCAAATTATTTTGAGGACAATGCCGCCTCAAATAGCAAATCAATTAATACATTCTCTTTATGTTTATAATCTAGATGATATTATGTATAATATAGATTTGGCTGCTGAATCTGGTAGAAGTTTACCGATGTATTCATTTATGCCTCTAAATGGAGCAAGACCACCAAGATCTTTAAACTTACAAAAGAGACCAACTGATAAAAAATCAGAAGTAGAAGAAACTAATACTATGGTTGATAATAATATTGAAAATGCTAATGTACCAAATGAAGAATCAAAACAAGAAGTTTTAACGGAAACACAAGCTATTCCTCCTCAACCTAAACCAGTAGTGAATAACCCAATTAATCCAAATAATAAAAGGGATGTTCGATCTGCCTCCTTTCGTCAAAATGATTATGAGCCACAAGGTAAAATTGATGACACACTCAATGAAGAACAAGCTCAGATTATTGCGTCCCTCGGTGTACATCCTCAACGTAATGGGGCTGATGAAGGAGTTAATAATAGAATTAACGGTGCTACAGGAAAAAACTTAAATTATACTAGAACCCAAGGAGATATGGGGCCAACTAATAATTTATCACCTGAACAATTAGAGTTGCTAAAAAGTGTAGGTGCTGATACAATGCCAGGTACGACAGTAACAGAAGAACCAGGATTATATGATGATGTAGATGAATCTCCTGCATGGGAACCAGATGAAGCTATAAATCAGATTGATGGTGAAATAATTTCAGAAGAAAAAATAGCTGAAATTCAAGAAGAATATAAACAAATGGAAGAAGAGACAGGATTTAAAGTTCCAGATTCTAAACCAAATGCCTCTAATACTAATGTATCTATGCAAATGGGAGAATCTAATATTGATGGAAGTCTTAAAGTAAGAAAATCAGAGGAAGGATTAGGTAATGAGTAATAGTTCATTAAGAAAAAAACCAAACGAAAAAAATCTAACTAGAAAAATGATCCAAGATAAAATGGAAGATATGGCATCATTAATGGTTGCAATGGAAGCAACTTTGATGGAATGGGAAGTGTGGTTTAGATTGATTCCCATGATGACTGATGGAATGTCAGAAGAAGAATTTAAGTTCTATGTAAAAGATGGACCAATTTTTACTGATACCCCAAGTAAGATAATGCAAAGTATTAGAGAACAAATGCCTGAAATGGAACCACCAGAAGAAGAACCAAAACCTGGTATATTTGGTGCTGATGGTAATATTGCCAATGTTAATGATAAACCTATTTTGAATGATGCTAATGGAAAGCCTATCATTAAAGGAAATGAAGATGGCAAAGAAAAAACAAAAGAAGAGTAAATATAAACAACAAGATATTATATCAGCATTTAGAAACAAAGATGCTATCTTTGATTTAGATGAAGAAGATCAAGAAACACCAAAAAAATCTCTTGGATTATTTGATTTTATAAACGATTTAAGAAAGGATAAAACTTGTAAATTATTGGATTCAGAAGAAAATATATCATCTTGGAATTCATATATGATTCTTCAAACTTTATCGATGAAAGAGGCAGATGTTCCAATTGTAAATTTCTTTAATAAATACCAAGGTACGATGACAAAGAAACAGTTATATACTGCATTAACATATTTGATTCCTGAAGATAAAAGATTTTACAAATGGATTAAGGGTCCTAACGAAGAAAAAAATGAATTAACAACATATGTTTCTAAATATTTTGAATGTCCACAAAAAGAAGCATTGGATTATATTAATATAATGGGACAAGAATGGGCAGAAAGTATTAAAGAAAAGTTTGGTGGTTTGGTTTCAACTAAAACAAAAAGAAAGTGAGAATTAATATGTCAGGTATTAAGGTCAAATTAAAAGAAGATTTTTCTGTAATTAGAGAAACATTAGAGAGGATTGGAATAAAAAATTCTAAAACGAAAAAATTCTATCCTTCCTGTTATTGTGTAGAAACAAAAGAAGAAGGTATCTATAATATTGTTCATTTTAAGGAATTATTTCCATTGTTTGATAGAGAATCAAATTTTGATAATATTGATAAATTAAGATTGAAAACAATTGTACAATTGTTAAAAAATTGGGATTTGGTTGAACCATTAGATGAAATTGATGAAATAATGTCAGAAAAAATTTCTGTTCTAAAACATGGGGAAAAAAGAGATTATAACATTGTTCATAAATTTAAATTTTCAAAAAGAATTGTTCTAGATTGAGTTCATGATTGTGATATAATGGTTACACCATGAAGTACCCATCATATTTAGTCGAAAGTATTTTCAATACTGTTATTGATAACGCAACAACGACCAGAAAAACTTCCGGGAGGATGGTTCTTCGTGGTCGTTGTCCTAAGTGTGGTGACAGTAAAAAGAAAAAATCTAAAGCTAGATTTTATTGCTTAGAAGATAGAACTCACTGGACAGTTCATTGTCATAATTGTGGATATACTACAAATTTTGAAAGTATGTTAGAGTCGTTTTTCCCTGATCAAGCAGATTCATTAAAGATGATGTGCTTTTCTTATATAAAATCTGGAGAAATTTTTAAACATAAGACAGAAGAAAGAGTTAGAATATCTCCTACTAAAGAAGTTCATATATTTATAGATAAATATTTTAAAAAGAATTGTATACCCCTTACTACTAAGAATTCTGATCCAAAAAAAGAAAAATTTAGAAAATATGCATATAAAAAAATGAAATCTAGAAATATACCTGAAAGATTTTTAGATAATTTTTTGTTTTGTTATAAAGGAGAGAAAGATTTAGTTAAATATGTTTGGAGAGTTATAATTCCATTCATGACAAAAGATGGAATGTATTATAATTTTCAAGCTAGAGATATTCATCCTGAACCAAATGAAGCTAGATTAAATACAAAATATTTATTTGCTGAATTTGGTGATAGGATTCAATTACCAGATGATAAAATTTATAGACAATTTCAAACAAGTAAAAATAGAACAGTTTATATATGTGAAGGTATTCTGGATTGTTTATTTATTGATAATGCTATTGCATTATGTAACGCAAATGTAACAGGTGAAAAATCAGATTTTATAAAAGATAATTATCCTGATAGAGTATGGGTATTAGATTCACCATGGACTGATAAAACTGGATATGAAAGGGCTTGCAAGTTATTGGAAGATGGAGAATCATGTTTTATTATGCCAAAAAAATATAAGATGAAAGATGGATCATTACCAAAAGATATAAATGATTTAGCTTTATTACTTAATGTTGAATCTATACCAAATAATATAATTAATAATAATATTTTAACTGGAAAATCAGGATTGGTTAAATTAAAAGTAGGAAAAATGGGAACAAAATGGCACTAGAACATTTATTAAATGATAGAAAGATGAAAAGATTGTATGGTCCCCAATCTGAAGTTGGGGATAAATCCATATATTTGGCAGAAATGCCTAAGATTACATTACAAGCATTTGGGCTTAGTATAGGAAAAGTATCTTTATTTGTCCGTTTTTTTGGTAATAATTTAATGACAGCAGATAAAGAAAGTGATTATTATTATACTGATTCAGAAATGAAAAAATATAGACATAAAGATCCATGTTATCCTCCCAAACCAAATAGAGTCACATTTAAAGATAATGCTCAATTTTTCAATAAAATATTTAAGTTGAATGAACATAGAGAATTTGATAATGTTATATTTTGTGGAGGAGAACCCTTATTATGGCAAATGGATATTGCTAAAATAATAAGATTAAGTAGTGAACAATTAAATAATAGAATATTAACATATGATATAGAAACTAATGGGACTATGCCTATTGAAACTGAAATAACAGATTGGTTTAAACGGGTAAATTTAAATATAAGACCAAATTTAAATTGTAATACTGGATATTCTCTTATATCACAAATTACTAATCATAGAAGTTCTAGAGATAAAAATAAAAATTGGACTCATTTTGATCATGAAAATTGGAGAGTCATATTTAAATATGAGAATAATTTAGATAAAATTTTAAAGGTTATAGAAACATATAATATACCTAAAAATAGAATTTTATTGGAATCTGTAAAATATAAGTTAGAATGTATGTCTGAATGCATTAAAAATGGATATAGATATTCACCATCTTTGGAGATATAATGGATAGTTCTAATATAGGTGGACCAGGATTTTTTAGAAATTTAACTAACCAAATGTTGTTAAGAAGATGGATTCCAATGGTTCCAGTAAAAGAAAAGGATAAAAATTTAAAAATTATGTGGAAAAAATGGTGCATTCTTAAAGGATTGAAAAAATGATAAGTACAAGTAGTGGGCCTTTAGGTGGATATGGAGAATGTTCACTGAAAATGTTGTGGCATATATACTGTATCAAAAATAAATTAAGAGTTTATAAGAATTGCTATATTTTAGAACATGATTTCTCTTCATTTCAAAATCATCCTCCAGCAGATAAAATAGGTCAAATTTTTAGGAATTATATAAATGGGAAAAGAAACATTTTTAAATGATATTGAATCCAAAATATCTACAGAATTAGACTTACAAATTTTAAATGAAATTAAAGATAATTTGAAGTTGTTGTGGCGTTCATATTGCATTATTAAAGGACTGAAAGAAAAACTTGATATTAGCGAATATATTTATTCTCCATATATTCCACTACAATTTACTCATATTGAAGATGAAAAGGATGTTTTAAATGACGACAATAGAGTCCATATCAATAAAAGATATTCTTAATACACAATATAAAGAATATTCATATTATGTATTAGAATCCAGAGCGATCCCTTCTGTCATTGATGGATTAAAACCTGTGGTTAGAAGAGGATTATGGCACGGGACTAAAATGGCTAAAGATTGGGTAAAGGTATCAAAATTAGCAGGTGCTACAATGGCAACCCATCCACACGGGAATACATCTATAGAATCTGCAATATCATCATGTGCTCAATCCTTCGCTGGTGCTAATAATATTTGTTGGTTTGAAGGAAAAGGTGCCTTTGGTTCTCGTATTACTGGTCCTGGTAATGGTATAGGTGCTGCCAGATACGTCTCTGTTAAGCTTTCTGAGAGTTTCTACATCATATTAGATGTAGATCGTGATCTTATAACCAAAGTACCAAATTATGACGATACAGAGCAGGAACCAAAGCATTTCTTACCTCTTGTTCCTGCTGTTCTACTGAATCCTACTCAAGGAATTGCAGTTGGTTATGCATGTAATATACTTCCTAGGAAATTGTCTGATATTGTTCATTGTCAGAATCAACACCTTCAAGGTAAAGGGTTTAGAGAACCATCTCCATACTATGAGGGATTTAAAGGTACTATTGAAAAAACTGGAGATAAAATTTGGCTAACTACTGGCGTATTCGAAAGAAAGTCAAAGAAAAAAATTATCATAACAGAACTTCCAATAGGCCAAACTAGAGAATCATATATTAGAGTATTAGATGCATTGGAAGATAGAAATGTTATAACATCATTTACTGATGATTGTACTGATGAATTTTTATTCACTATCAATCTAAAAAATGAAATGACTGACGATGAAATAATAGAAAAATTTAAACTTACATCTAATTTAAATGAAAATATTAATATTATAGGATTTGATGGTAAGATTCGATCTATGACAGTAACTGAAATAATTAAAGAATTTACTGATTTTAGGTTCTCATTTTACTTAAAGCGATTTAAGAAACAATTTAATGAATTGAAAGATCAATTTGAATTTGAGAGAGATTTATTAAAAGTAATACAGAAAGGATTGTTCAAGAAATTTCCAGATTTAAAGAAAGATGAAATAAAACAATTGCTATTAGATAATGATATACAAGAGAAGAATTTATCTAGAATTATACAAACTCCAATATATAAATTTGGTAAAGATGAAATTGAGGTTCTTAAAAAGAAATTATTAGATTTGAAGAAAAACTTGGAAAATTTGGTAAAATTGTGTAAAGATGAAAATCTTAGAAGAAATGAATATATAAAGGAATTAAAAACTATAAAATGAAAAAAATTCTATTTGTACAACCAATTTTCTGTCCTGATGAAATTAGAACTAAAAGAAATATAGATTCTATACTTAGTATATCTGAATACTATAAAAAATATCCTTATGAAAATATTGAAATTGTATTTGGAGGGTGGACAATTAATGATGATTATTGGAATGAAGTTTCTGGCCTAATAAAAGAACAATTTGATGTAGATTGTAAACGATTTGATAGAAATGTTGGGAAAGCTACAATTGTTAATGATTTAGTTAAAGGTAAAGAATATGATTATCTTTTAACTATGGATTCTGATATTGTATTTTCTTCTTATGTCCCTAATATGTTTAAGAGATTAATAAGTATAGCTGATAAAGTTAAAGACATTAGAAATAAACCTTTTGGATTAGTTTCTTTAAATCAGACTGGACAATGCTGTCATTTAGAAAATACAAAAGAAAATTCTTATGAATTTGAAAATAAAATAGATAAAAAAGTTTACACTGAATCTATTCGTTGGCCTAATGGTCCATCAGGAGTTGCAGGTGGATGTTTATTTTTAAGCAAACGATTATGGGATATTGTTGGTGGATATAAAGTATTTGGTGTATATGCTGGTGATGATGCTCATATGATGCTAGATTGTCATGTTAAAGGATTCTCATTACAAATTATAGAAACCATTTCCATTATTCATCCCCACGATAATGATGTTGAATACCAGAAATGGAAAGTTAAAGTTTGTCAAAGGGATACAGGTACAGGAGTAAAACGAAATATAAATAAACAAATAGAAGAATCTGAAAATTTTTGGGAGAGTCATTCTAATGACAGATAAAATAGATTTAAAGGATGTTACATTTACAATACCTGTTAAAATTGATCATCCTGATAGAGAAAGAAATCTAAAGGTTGTGGTTGACTATATTTTACATAATTTTAACACAACAGTAATAATTTGCGAACAAGATACAAATAAAGTTCCGAACATTTTAGATGGATATGAGTTTAAATACTTATCAACCAGTAGACCTGACAATATGATTCATAGAACGTTTCAATTAAATCATATGGCAAAACATTCAACTACACCATTTATTGCAAATTATGATGCTGATGTCTTAGCGCCTACAGATCAGTTTATTGAATGTATGGAATTACTTAGAAATGGAAATGCTACTGTATCTTTACCCTACTTTGGTCCATGTTATGATATTTCAGTTTCTTTACATGACAAAATACTTGAAACTCATTCACTAGAATGTGTCGGGGATGTTACTAAAACTGGACATTTGATGAATAAAAATTCTGTTGGGGGCGCATTATTTTGGAATAAAGAAGATTTCATTAAAGGTGGAATGGAAAATGAAAAATTTATTTCTTGGGGTTTTGAAGATAATGAAAGATTTCATAGATTTGATGTTTTGGGGTATAAAATGGCTAGAGCAAAAGGATGTTTATATCATTTAAATCATTATAGAACTCCTAATTCAAATCATACTCATAAATTCTATAATAATAATAACAACGAATATAAACGAATACGGAATATGAACAAACAACAGCTTGAGGCTGAAATTAAAAACTGGAATTGGACAAAATATAAATAACATTTATAAATAATGTGGTTAAACCATTATAAATATTATTTATGACATTTGGTGAATATGTAAATAACAAACGAATTGCTGTAATAGGACCAGCTCCTTCTGCTTTTCAGAATAATAATCCTGATAAAATGGAATCATTCGATTTAGTAATGAGATTTAATTCTGCTGTTCCACTGACAGAAGAAGTTAAAAATATTCTAGGTCCTAGAACTGATATTTTATGTAATTGTTTAGAACCCCATCCTATTTCAGGAGGGAAAGTTGATCCTGAAATTTGGATTAAAGAAAATGTTAAATGGATAATATCACCATATCCAAAAGATATATGGTTTGCTAAATCAAATATTGATAGGTTTATATCGTTAAACAAATCTAGATTAGGAATAACGTGTTTTGATTTAAATCAATATAATGTTATTGAGAATGAAATAAAAACAAGGCCCAATAGTGGTATTTTGGGGATTATGCATTTATTAAATTATAATGTAAAAGAATTATATATTACAGGAATAACATTTGGTAGAGGTGGGTATCATAAAGGATACAAAGACGATATTAGTCCAGAACAATATGATAAACTAGCAAATGGAAAATGGCATTCCCAAAAGCCACAAGAAACATTCTTTAAAAAACTATATAAAGAAAATAAAAATATAATAAAAGTTGATATTACACTAAAATCTATATTGGAAGAATAATATGACAGATCTAAATAAATATTTTAACAGTAAATCTATTATAATTGTTGGGCCTTCTGCAACAGTAAAAGATGACTGTAAAGAAATAGATGTAAATTCTTACGATATAGTTTGTAGATTAAATAATCATTGGAGATATAGAAAAGGAGATCATAATTATGTTGGTAAAAGGACTGATGTCATTTATCACTGTTTAAACTCAAATCAAATTGATAAGAAAGATTTAGAGTTTATTAAAAATAATAATATTACTTTAGTCACTAGAAATGAAATAGAAAAAACTAAAGATAATAAAAAAATAAAAAATTTTCTTTTTTTAAATGAAGGAATAAATTGCCCATATGAATCGATACCAAAAGATCATTTCGATTCACTTAAAGAAGAAATGAAGTGCAATCCAAGTACAGGAGTCTTAGTTATTAGTCATATATTATCTTTTGATATAAAGTCGTTAACTGTAGTGGGATTTGATTTTTATAGAACCTTATATATGTATAAAACTGATAATGCATTTTTAAAGAAAATTCAAGAAGGTAAAATATCAAATCATAAACCAGATATTCAATTGAAATATATTAAAGACATATATAAACAAGATAAAAGATTGATTCCTATAGGTAAGTTAAAAGAATTGTTAGAATCATAATTTTATTCCATGCACGCCAACTTCATCTCCCATCCATTCAATCATAAGATCACAAATCATTGCCAACCATAAATTATGAATAGACTCAACAACATTGTATTTATCACTATCAACCCAGAAGTTTTTATCTGCAATCTTAGATAGTTCGTTATCAATTGAAAATCCAGTAAATGCCACTACATTTCCTCCAATCGCCTTTACATATTTTGCAGCATTAACAACATTTGATGAATTTCCACTTGAACTAACACATACTAAAACGTCATCAACTCGATAGTTTATCTGAGTAAACCGTTCAAGAGCTTTATCATACCCAAAGTCATTTGAAAACGCTGTTAGAACAGCAGGATCTGATGCACACAAAGTAATAACACCAGTTTGACCCATATAGTCAAGAGCCGCATGGTTTGCAATAGTATAAGATGCACCATTACCCATGAAAATTACTTTGTTTCCTGTTTCTCTAAATTTAAAAACGTCATTAGCAAATTCAATTGCCATATCCATATCAAGTTTCATCACTTGATTAAATGCTTCCTTGGTTCTGTTTGTGAGAAAATCAATGTCTTTCATTATATGCTTCCTTTATTATTCTCATAACCTCCAGAGCATCTGGAAGATTCGTTTTAGATTCATTTAATTCTACACTCGATAAAAAGTTTCTAACTTCCTTTTCCCATGTTTTATTATTTTTAAATTCTATTTGTATGGACTGAGAAACATCATCTCTTTTATGTTTATCGCTACATATAGTTAATACTTCTTTGCCATATGACCCTGATGGAGTTTTCAACCCATTTAATGCTATATATTCATGTTCCAGTAAAACTTCAAGTGAAAATATATGTCTCCATTCGATCATAGTAGAGTGAAGAGATGCAGCTATACCTTTTTCAGAATTATACATATTTACAAATGCATTATCTTCTATCCCTTTAATATTCCACATATTATTTGTTATGATAGAGTGGACAACATCAAATTTTCCACCAAAATAATTCATAAGATCAAGCATATGAATACCTTGATCTAACAAGATACCACCCCCAGACCTAGTAGGATCAGATCTCCACCCACTAGATATAGGATCTCCCATAGCCTTCCCATATCGACCACGCATCCATAATACATTCCCTGTTTCTGGATCATCTATAATAGACTTCATTTTTTGAATGCTATCATATTGTCTATGATTAAATCCATAGATCAAAGTCAAATGACTGTGTTTTTCATATACATCTTTAACTCTTAGAAGATCATCATAACTTATTGCGGGAGGCTTCTCACAGAATACATGTTTGTCAGCTTCAAGTGCCATACATGTGTATTTTGAATTTACATCATTGGTAGCACAAATAAAAATTATATCTGCCCATTCAATTACTTCTTCTGGAGTATAATATTTTACGTTAGGAACATATGGATCAGAAATTCTAAATTCTGAAGATGGATATATTTTTGAACATTCGTCCTTTCGAATTTTTCCTATTTTACCATATCCTATTATACCAACACGAATAGTTTTTATAGTCAACATATAAATATACCCCCATATGAAATATATTTATACTTATAACACACATTATTTATAACCCTATGTTCATTAGATTAATAAGGTCGTTATACAGACCTTGAGAAAATCCTTCACTGGAACTAGCTATATGAGGAGTTGATATGAAGTTATCTAACTCAAGAAGAATCCCCTTATATGGTTCCCTCCAGAAAACGTCAAATACTGCTTTAGCATTTGGATGATCTTTTAGAAAATCATAAAGTTCAACTTCATCTACAAGATGAGCCCTTGCTGTATTAATTAGAATGACATCATCCTTTAACCATTCTGTCTTTATCATACCTATATTATCATCTGTTAAAGGACAATGAAGTGTTATAATATCATTTTTTCTAATTGCATCTTCTAAAGAATCATATACTGGAATGCATAAAGGATCATAACTAGTAACATTATTTGTAAATGGTTGTAATTTTTTATAAACTAGAGATCCTATCTTACCAATACCTATAACTACAATATTTTTATTTCTAAAATCAGAACGTATTTTTTTATTCCAGTTATTAATTGATCCTATATCATTATATTGTGCAGACAAAATGGAATGAACTGTAAAAGAAGAAACTTCATCATAAATCGAGAACTTGGTTTTTTCTGATGGCATTATTAGTTCAATTCCTGTGCCTTCAAGATCTGGAATATTATCAACACCCACACCACATTTAAAAATGTATTTTAGATTTGGATATTTCTCAAGTTCTATCTTCGATCCTCCAACAACAAGTATTTCCGCCTCTCTTGGGTTATCATTATAGAAATCGACATATTTATCAAGCGTCCCTGTCAATTTAAAAACATTCATCTAAAGCTCCTTTGACTTCATCATAATAAATTTCAATTTTATCTGCATATTCTTGAGTTAATAAAATACATGTAAGTTTATTACTCACATTTTTCTTATCTCTTTTGAGGCATTCTATATACTGATCAACGTCTTCAATTATGTAGTCTGGCATATTCTTAATAAGGATGGTGTCAATCTTATCTCTAAGAATATTGTTGATCATTTTACGATTTATAGAGATCGTATTTGCAATCTTTATTCCCATCGTTACAGCTTGACCATGGTTAACAGAATAATCACTAAGAGTCTCTATTGCATGCCCGAACGTATGCCCATAATTGAATAGATTGCGTCTACCTCTGTCAAACTCGTCTTTTTCAATCATTTCTTTTTTAATCGAAAGGCTTTTAGTAAGGTACTTGTTGATGTTTCCTATAATATCTTCGTCGTCCACCATTTCTTCTGACAAGTCAACTTCATGGTTGAGCAAGAAATAGTGCAACATCTCACCCACACCAGACTTAATGTCATCTTCTGGTAGAGTATTCAAGAATTCTATGTTGATGTAAATGTTTCTAGGAGGGTGGAATCCTCCTAGAAGGTTCTTGAATTTGTTATGGTTAATTGAGGTTTTGCTACCAATGCAGCTATCACACTGAGCCAATAGCGTGGTAGGATAGAATTCCCAATCTACTCCACGGTACAGAATAGAAGTAGTAAATGCAACTAGATCCTGCACAACACCACCACCAACTGCAATGATCTTATTGTTTTTTCTGAACTCATTTTCAATGAGAAAGTCGATAAGTCTCTGAGATTCTCTCAAAGTCTTAGCATCTTCCGTTGCATGAACCAAAAATACTTCATTATTCTCAATGTGTTTGTCTCTGTAGTATTGATCCCAAATATTGTCATCAATAACGAAAATATTTCCTTCATGCGATAAGGTAGGAATATAGTCTACAAATTCAACATGATATTCACCTTTATATGATTTAATATCAAACACAAGTATATCCTCCATCTACTAGAATGTTTTGTCCTACCATATATGTATTGAGAGGACTGGCGGCAAATAGTACAACATTTGAAACGTCTTGAACTGTACCTAAACGTTTGGATGGATTGTTTGCAGCAATCTCATTCATTTTCTCACGACCAAGAACATCAACTGTTAACTCAGTTTCAGTAACTCCTGGACCAACAGCATTAACAAGGATTCCATATTGTGACAATTCAACAGCACTAACTTTAGTAAGACCAAGAAGCCCAAACTTACTTGAACAATAAGCAGAACGTAAAGGCATACTGATCTCACTGGAAATAGAAGTTATATTCACTATACGGCCCCAACTTTTTTCCTTCATATTGGGGATGACGGCTTGGGTGGTCTTAAAACACGATGTGAGATTCAACTCTATAATTTTTTCATAGTCATCAATTGAGTAGTCTTCTATACCACCGATCTTGTTAGTGCCTGCGTTGTTAATAAGAACATCAAACTTCTCAGTCTTGATCCATTTTAAGAATTCGACTGTTTCGTTGTAATTTGAAAAATCTACTTGCCAATGATTAAGATCAGCAACTTTATTCCTACTAGTCCAATAGACAGTGCCACCGCACGATTTAAAGTCTTCGACTAGTTTTTTACCAATTCCCCTGCTACCCCCAGTAACTAGAATTCTTTTTCCTGTAAAATCAATCTTCATAAATGATCTCCACATTTTTCTTGAAAATAGAAAGACGGATAGAATTGCCATGAATAGATCTTACAGAATGAGGGACGTTCCTATCGACTTCTATGAAGTCCCCTGCATAAGCCGAAAACTGATTACCGTTGATGTTGATCTCATACGACCCTTTAAGTATCTGCCAAGATTCGTCCCAATCAGAATGGTGATGCATTTTTATGGGATTTTCCATCCCACATGGTTCCACCAACGCATGAACTGAATAGTCATCCCCTTCAAAAAGGAGATGACTTCCAGCTTTCATTCCAAACACCTTATGAATGTTCATCTCTGTGGCTTCTCCTCGTAAATATGTTCAACATCATAACGAGAAACTGCTAATCTAGATGCTATAGTATCTCCAATGGCAGTGATTTTATGTTTGTTGCCTTTTTCAATGAATACTAAGTCTCCTGATTTAACTATATAAGATTCATCTTCTATATCGAATCTCCATTGACCTCGTATGATATACCACCATTCGTTCCACTTTGCGTGGTAATGTTTTCTATTTCCTTCTCCTGGCATCTGGTTGACGACTGTGCATGAATTACTATCTGAGTCAATTAGTGTCTTATACCAAGCTTCTTGGTCTGTCATATTTTCCATAACTTCAGTAACGCTTATAACTGGCTGATTAGGTTTTAACTCAGTAGTCTTGTCAATACCGTCATCCTTGAGAACTCTAGGGACAACGTAATCAGTGTATTGACCATCTTCGTAATAGAACTTTTTGTAACGATCTTGGAATGGAATGAACTGAGCAACTGCTTCTGCCAATAAGAAGTCTTCTTCATTGTCAATATCAATAGTTGAAAATCCTTTTAATGTATAATAATCAGTTATACCATTCCCTCCATGATATGCACATCCAATATTTTTAAAATTGTCAATAAAAGTTTCTGATTTCCATCCCATTAATGATGTTGCATATACTTTTATAGGGTTCATTTCTTGTGATGGTGGGTTTTTCTTTGTTTTACTAAAATTTATAGGTTCGTTGTTATATACACCCCCTATTTGTTCATCTTTAACTGATATTAAAGTATCTCCAATTTTAGAATCTACTAAAACTGAAGTAAAATCTAAAATTTCTTCTGCTGTAATAAATGGAGATGTTGGTAAAATTTGAATAATATAGTCATATTCAGAATGTGTAATCATAAAATCATACATAAATTCATCATTTGTTGATGAATCAGATCCTAAATGTTTTGGTCTTTTATATTTTTTAATAAATTTGAAGTCATCTGATAGTTTAATTATCTTATCACAATCAGTGTTTATCCATACATCATGTTCCAATTCAGAACAAGTTTCAAATATATATGAAATTAGAGGTTTTCCACTCAATAATCTAATATTTTTATTTGGTACTCTTTTACTGCCTCTTCGAGCAGGAATCATGTATGCAACTTTTTTATTAGATAAGATCATTATCTCTCCTAGATCAAAAAACTCTTTCCAATATTATACGACTACATTCAAGTTTATCATTTTTATCAGTTTCTACTGTAATACATGGAGGGGAGGGAGGAATATATGGTGAAGTTACACCTGTGAAGTTTTTTATTTCTTCACTCTTAGATTTTTTATATAAACCTTTTGGGTCTCTATTTTCACATTCTTCTAAAGAACATCGAATATAAATTTCATGAAATACATCTTTACCAATAATTTCTTCTGCCATTTCTCTTATTTCTTTAGTAGGAGAAATAAATGCAGTTATAACATTAATTCCATTGTCTGATAGTATCTTAGAAATTTCAGCAACCCTGCGTAGGTTTTCTCTCCTATCATTAAGAGAAAATCCTAGATCACTACAAAGACCTTTCCTTACAGAATCACCATCAAGAATAATAGTTTTATAACCTTCACCTTCCATCATTTCCCAAAGAATCTCAGCAATAGTTGATTTTCCACTGCCACTCAGGCCAGTCATCCAAATGACTTTACCCTTTTCTCCATTAAACCCATTTTTAGCTTCTCCAGAAAGATGCTTAACTTCTTTATTCTTTTCCTCTGAACATTTAATCATTCCACATGCAACAGTGTTGTTGGTTTCAGGATCGATTAATATGAAACTTCCAGTTTCTCTATTAATTAAATATGGATCAAAAAATATTGGAGAAGTTGTTTCAATTGTAGCTTTGAAGATATCATTGAGCACTATTTGATCTACTTCTTGTCTATGTAAAGTATTCACGTCAATTTTGTATTTAACTGAGTTTACAAAAGAATTTACTTTTCGGGTTCCAGTTTTTAATATATAAGAAATTTTCTTAAGGGGTTCTTCACTCATCCAACATATAGTAGCTATAAATCTGTCAGAAACTGTTGGTATATTTCCTTTTCTAACAATCATGTCACCTCTACTAATATCAAGTTCATGTGAAAGATTCAATATAACAGAGTCTCCAGCTTCAGCTTCTTTTATAGATTCTCCTCCAAAGTTTATATCAATAACTTTAGTATTAAATTTTGAAGGTAAAACTATTATATCTTCGCCAACTTTAATTTTTCCAGAAGCAACTCTGCCAGCATATCCCCTAAAGTTTAAGTGGGGTCTAATGACAGTCTGAACAGGAAATCTAAAGTCAATATGATTTCTATCAACATTTACTGATACTGTTTCTAGAATATTGAGAATAGTTGATCCATCATACCACTTCATATTTTCTGATTTAGAACAAACGTTATCGCCAGTTAGAGCAGAAACAGGTACAAACTTAATGTCTTTAATATTTAGTTTTTCAGAGAACTCTTTATATTCATTTACTATTTCATCAAAAACATCTTGAGACCAATTTACGAGATCCATCTTATTAACTGCTACCACTAAATGTGAAATGTTAAGAAGTGAATTAATAAATCCATGACGTTTTGATTGGGTTAGAACTCCATTACGAGCATCAATTAGAATTAAAGCAAGTGAAGAATTACTAGCACCTGTAACCATATTACGAGTATATTGTTCATGTCCTGGAGTATCAGCAACTATAAATCTACGTTTATCAGTTTCAAAGTATCTATATGCTACATCAATAGTAATGCTTTGTTCTCTTTCAGATTCAAGACCATCAAGAAGCAAAGAAAGATCAATGTCTTCTTTATTTCTTTTATCTGAAGATTTTTTAACTGCTTCCAATTGATCATCATAAATTCTTCCTGTCTCAAATAGTAATCTACCTAATAAAGTACTTTTTCCATCATCTACAGAACCACTTGTGCAAAATCTTAATAAATCTTTCATTAAAAATACCCTTCCCTTTTTTGCTTCTCCATAGTAGATTCTGAAGAAAGATCCATAGTTCTACCTCCTCTTTCTGAGAATTTTGCGTTTTTAACTTCTTGAACTATTTTTTCTATAGTATTTGCGTTTGATTCAATGCATCCACTTATTGGTATGCATCCAAGACTTCGGAATCTTACAATTTTTTCTTCTACTATTTCATTTTCTTTTATTCTTGATTCTGGATTTTCTGCTGATATAAGAATCCCATCTCTATTTACAACTTTTCTTTTATGTGAGAAATATAAAGGAACAATTGGAATATTTTCATGCATTATATATTCCCAAATATCAACTTCTGTCCAATTGGATAATGGAAACACTCGTATTGTTTCACCTTCAATAATATTAGAATTATAGATATTCCAAAGCTCTGGTCGTTGTTGCTTTGGATTCCATTGTCCATACTTATCTCGAAATGAAAAAATTCTTTCTTTTGCCCTAGATTTTTCTTCTTCTCTTCTAGCCCCACCAAATGCTAAATCGAATTTATGTGTTTTAATTCCTTCCAATAAAGGAACAGTTTTCATTAATTTTAGATACCTATCCATACCTAAATCTTCAGGATGAGCTTTATTTATCCAATCTTTATTATTTTCTACTATAAGATCTGCTACAATATCTTTAATGAATTTATCTCTAAATTTATACATTTCAGGAAATTTATTACCTGTATCTATTTGCATTAAAGGGAATGGTAATTTACTAGGATAAAATGCTTTTTGAGCTAATCTAACAATAGTGGCAGAATCTTTTCCAATGGAATATAACATTACTGGATTTTTTGATTCTGCTACTGCTTCTCTTATTATATGAATAGATTCAGATTCTAGTTGCTTTAAATGTTTAGACAATGGCATAATATATTCCTCTTGAATATTTTTATTATTGTATCATTTTTATCATTTTATTTATTAAGGACCCATTATGAAATATAGAACTGTATTCATCAGTGATTTACATTTAGGCAACGCAGTATGCCAGCATGAAAATTTGCTTAAATTCCTAAAGTCTCTAGAATCTGAGGACGGATCTTCATATGAAGTAGAAAAGTTATATTTAGTAGGGGATATTGTAGATATGCTGTCTATGAACCATGCTTTGTTTTGGAACAAACATAGAACCGTTATTAAGAAATTGTTAAGAATGGCCGATAAAGGTGTGAATATAATTTATATTCCTGGTAATCATGATCATTTAGTTAGAAAGGAAATATTTGATGAAAAGGAAATTTCCAGTGAACTTCATGGAATTATGATAAAGAAACAAGCTATTCACGAAACTGCTGATGGAAAGAGGTTATGGATTCTTCATGGTGATGAATTCGACGGTGCCATAAGAGCAATGCCATGGCTTTATTGGATAGGTGATAAATCATATGGCCTCGCTCTTTTTGTAAACAAATGGTATAATAGAATCACCAAGTTATTCAGAAAACCTTATTGGTCATTGTCGCATTTTTTGAAAAGTAAAGTAAAGAATGTTATTAAATTTATTAATAATTTTGAGAAGATGGTGTCTGAAGAAGCTAGAGTTAGATAAAGTATAACTAAATATTACTATTATCTTCATTCTTGGTGAGTGGGACTCTAAACTCCACTCTGTTAAGATCAAAGAAACCTGATTCTAACCAGTAGAACCCTTTTCGGTTTCGTTGTTCTCTACGCAACTCCCAAGGAATGTCAGGTAATTCTACTTCATGATTGAGTGCCGCATTTAGGTCTGAATCAACCTCATTGCCACATTCTTTACATTTGTATAACTTACCTTTCCTTTGGGACTTACGCACCATACCGCATGATGAACATCTCTGTGAACGATAAGTACATGATTGCTCTTTAACTTGGACCCCAAGTAATTCGCACTCGTTTTTAATCTTATCTCTAATCAAAGTGTTCGTCCAATGTGACATCAATCGTGATGTCTTATTTTTGAACCCTATGTTCCAAACTTTCTCTAAATTAACTTGCTTTACTTCATTTAAGTTTAATTGATTTATACTCCAGTTTATAAAATTCTTTCTTTCTTCTTGTTTTCTTCCGAATCTCTTACTTCCTTTCTTACATTTAGAAAGTGAAAGCATAATAGAGTCAAGTGATTTTCCATGTGAATTTGTTTTTGGTGGAACCATTCCATTACTCAAAGTAACCACATCTTTCTTACCTTGATCACAACCAACTACAATTCCTTCTTTTTTAGTTTCAACTTTTGTTTCCCAACGAAAGTTTACCCAATTTTCATTAATTAAGAAAGAGTTCTTTAGATTCCATGACTTATATTTCTTGTTATGTTTATGTAACTTAACTGGTAATTTAATGAATCCAAATTCCTTACCTATTGATTTTAATCTTACAAAGTAATTAAATTCTCCTTCAACCTCTTCTATATCAATACATTTTGAACTTAATTCTGGATTTAACTTACTTATATCTGGTTTTTGTGGTATATTTTGGTATATTTTCTTTTCTAATTGTGGGTTTGGAGTTTTCTCCCATTGATATAACCTCTTTCGTTGCTTTTCAACAGAAGCACCAATTACTCCACATAATTGAGTAACAAGAGAACTTAATGCTCTTGCTGATAAAGTAGTTTCTATATCAAAGTGATTATAATCAATGAATTTTGGATGTTCAAGTTTGTTTTCGTTAATATTAAACACACATTCTTTATCTTTCACATTCCACTTATATCCATTTTCCCAAATCTGATCAAGAATTAAAATACTTACTCTACGATATTCCCCAATAAACTCACTTAATTTAGAGAGTTTATTAGTATTAGAGAATTTAAGAGAGTGGTTAGTCGTTCTTATCATGAATAACCTCTTTTACTCTCTTTGCTTTATTCTGACCTCTTCTTGCTCCATATAACCTACAGCAGAATGATGTAACAATGGCAATCATGTCTTTAATTAAATCTGTTTCATCTTCATGATCTTGGTTAATTACTTCTAATTTTATACCACATTTGTTTCCAAGTTTTTCAATATAATTAAATCCAAAACGAGTTAAACGATCTTTATTTTCAACTACAACAATTGTGTTATTATCATCTATCATTTTCCAAAACTTTTTACGATTATCATTCATCCCAGAAGCAACTTCTTTATATACTTTTGATATAGAGTATCCTTTTGCTCTACAGAATTCTTCACATCTTTCCACTTGTCTTAACAAGTCATTTTTCTTGTCATATGATGAAACTCTACAATATATTGCCACTTTTTCTTTATTAATGTTAAAATTATCTTCTTCAACCATAATAGTATTAGTTTTTGTTTTATATGCTTTGACAGGCAAGTTCCCTTCACAAAACCACCTATATGCAGTATTGTAGTGTATTCCTTGTTTTTTAGCCCAATCAGATAATTTCATACTTTACTTTCTCCTACTATTATTTATAATGAGAAAGTAAGATTTAGTAAAACTTTTTGTTAAATGTTGTCAGACCAGGAGCAAAAAGAAAATTAGAATCATATGGAGAATCGTATCACGAAATATTGAATGGGGGATATCTTTCTGATAATGTGATAGAAGAACTGTTTAGAGAAGATGTTGAATTTGCTATAACTTCAGTGAAGATTATTCTTCCTCCATATGTATTTGATTCTCAACCATTTGATATGAAACTTGTTTTAGTTGATATGTGTTTTAATTTAGGTAATTCTGGATTAAGAACATTTAAGAAATTCCTTGATGCTGTAGAGAAAAAAGATTATAATAGAGCATCTGATGAAATGATTGATTCGCGTTGGTATTCCCAAGTCGGAAACCGAAGCAAAAAATTAGTAAAAATGGTTAGAGGATTAGCAAATTATGGAACATATTAAAATTTATTCTGAGGAAACAAAAACTGAAGTTGATGCTGTATATAAAGGTGAACATTTTTTGACAGGATTCATCTATGTTAAAATTGAAAGTTGTCCTCAATTATTGATAGTTAATAAAAAGAATATAATTAAAGGATAAATATGAATTATTTTAAACCAGAAAAACATAGTTATTATGGATTTTATATTCCTACATTAGTTGAAATAACTGGAGAAATTAAAGATGTTGAAATAGATGGGGATAAAATAAAATTCACTGAAATAGATGGGACGTGGGACTATCATCATAATGCTGATAAAGATTTAATTCATCGAGGATTTAGAACTCTTCATGCAGCAAAAGAATGGTGCATAAAAACATTAGAAGAAGATTACAAAAATAACATGAATAAATTAATGGATATGTTAAAGGAGATAAAATGAGTGAATTAGAAAAAGCATGCGATAACATTAAAACAGATTTAGTTAAATTGACATATCTTGTTGATGCTATTAAGTTAAGAAAAGATGTTAAATTAATAAAAGATGCAAAACAATTAAGAAAAGATATTAAACTTCAGTTGAAAACTATCAAAAGCATCTTTGAAGATCAAGAAACTGGTTTGTTTGACGCTATAACAAAAGAGGATATAGAAAGTGACGCCTGAACACGAATTAGAGTTATATAATAAATTTCCTGACCTTTATAAACAACACGATTTACCGATGCAACAAACTTGTATGTGTTGGGGATTCGAATGTCCTGATGATTGGTATTATGTTATTTATGAATTATCAGAACGAATAACAACATATATGAATGAACATAATTTTAAAATTGAAGCTTCCCAAGTAAAAGAAAAATATGGGACATTAAGGGTTCATATTGATTTCATTGATGAAATAGATCAAGAACATGTAGATCATATTTATAAGTTCATAGATGAAGCAGATTTTAAAGTTCAAGAATTAGAAAGAATTAAGAGGATAAAAAATGGTCGATAAAAGAGCCTCTATTATTGGTAGTATTGTGGGTGATGCTTTAGGTGTTCCTGTTGAATTTACTAATAGAAAAGATTTGGATGTCAATCCTGTCTCTGATATGAGAGAATACGGAACCTACAAACAACCAAAAGGTACATGGAGCGATGATAGTTCCATGATTCTCTGTGCAATGGAGAATGTTGTGAAAGGTAAAGCATTAAATCCTGAGTTTATGATTCATACTTGGTCAGAATGGTATACAAAAGGAAAATGGACCCCCTACGGAAAAGTATTTGATATTGGATCAACTACAGCAAATGCATTATATAAGTGGAATAAAGGTTATGATTGGTTTGAATGTGGTGATGAAAATGTAAATTCAAATGGAAATGGGTCATTAATGCGAAATATGCCTATAAGTTTGTGTGTTTCTAATTATTCATATGACACGATCATTATGATATCATCAAATATTAGTTCTCTGACTCATGCCCATACAATTTCAAGATTTTGTTGTGCTTATCATTCTTTATTTGTGAAATCTTTAATTAATTATAACGATATATATCTTGCTATGTCAGATGCTATTGATGCATTATCTCCTGCTATATCTTTATTGTCACGACATGATAAAAATGAATTAAGAAGGATATTAGATTCATCTATTCTGGAATCTAGTAGAGATGAAATAAGCGGGGATGGATATGTTGTTCATAGTTTAGAAGCTATGATTTGGTGTCTTCATAATTTTAAAGATTTTAAATCTACTGTTTTAGCCGCAGTCAATTTAGGAGAAGATACTGATACAACTGCTTGTATTGTTGGAGGTGTTGCAGGATTAATTTATGGAATGGACCAAATACCAGAAGAGTGGATTAATTGTTTAGCAAGAATAGATGAAATTAATGAGTTAACTGATAAATTTTTAAGTACAAAATGGTTGATATAAAATCATATGCTGGAATTGGAAGTAGAAATATTTCCAAAGAAGAAACTGAAACTATAACCCAAATAGCAAATAGGTTATCAGAGGATTATGTTCTCTATAGTGGAAATGCTGACGGTGCTGATATTGCATTTCAAACTGGTTCTGATGGAGCATGCGTTGTTTTCTTACCTTGGAAAGATTTTAATCTTAATCATTATAATCATCAAGATGCAATAATGATTGTACCTGAAATAACATACGAAAACGATAATTCAGTTGATGAATTTCACCCATGTCCAGAGGCACTAGGAATTAAATCTAGAGCGTTCATGAGAAGAAACTATCATCAAGTTATGGGATATGATCCTCTTAACCTTCCTATTGTAGATTTTGTTATTTGTTGTGCTGATTATTCTGGTAATAATGATGTTAAAGGTGGAACTGGACAAGCAGTAAGAATAGCAAAGTCAAAAAATATACCAATAATTAATATAAGAAAAAAACAGTGGCAGAAAGAATTAGAAAGGATATTGAATGGATAAATTTGAATTAAAATCTGATTATATATTTGATTATGGGACTATAGGTTATGGACCTGAAGAAAATTTGTTAATGATCCATTACGAAAAAATGTTAACTCTTCTTTCTTTAATTAATAAAATTCAAGATTGGAATAATAGGAAACCAATGACAATATATTCTAATTCGGATGTATATGGATTTTTCCATGATCTTCCTGGATTTAAGGTTGATATGGGAGACAGTGCAAGAATATCAGGAAGTGATATTTTCTTTAATATAGATGAAACAATTAAAGGAGACTATATTAAAATATTAGTTGACAACAAAGAATTAACGATGAAATTAAATAATATTGGTTATTCTGTAAGAATGAGAATTGAAACAAATCCTGATATTAAATTAAAATTATATGGTCAACTACTTACAGAAAATTTGAATTGCGGAAATATAGAAGAAACGAAACGCATTATAAAAGAACTAAGTCAAGTAATTGAAAAGATTGAATATTAATTTGTAGGAGAATAAATGACATTAAAAGTTGATATTAATAATTTTGAAAAAGAAGTTTTGGAATCTGATATTCCAGTTTTAGTTGATTTTTGGGCACCGTGGTGTGGTCCATGTAAAATGTTGTCCCCAATAATTAATAAATTATCAGATGACACAGAAGGTATTAAAATTGTCAAAGTTAATCTTGATTCTAATAGAAGTTTGGCGGAAAAATATAATGTATCTGGTATTCCTCATTTAATGATATTCATAGATGAGAAGCCTGTAGATCATTTAGTCGGATTCCACCCTCTCCCTTCAATTAAAAATTTCATAGGAAGGTATATAAAATGATGGATAATTTAGAACGACAATATTTTGAGAAAGAAGTTGAAATGTTAAAAACTATTGTAAGTAATATGCAAAGTCAACTACCGCTAGGCTAAAGACCTAGAGGTATGTCCCTGACTACAGGTAGCCGAGACAATAGGCTGGTTGACAACAGCCCTTGAAATATTCATTGCGGCATTTAAGTCAGCATTACTCTCGTAACCACACTCTAAACACACAAATTCACTTTGTGTTTTTCGGTTATCTTCGTGAGTATGACCACACCTGCTACATTTTTGACTTGTATAGGCTGGGTTCACAAATAAGACAGGAACACCAGCAATTTTAGCCTTGTAAGTAATAAAATCTCTTAATTGACCAAAAGCCCACTTACCAAGTTTAGCGTTATTATCACGCAACTTCTTGTTAAATTTTAGAAAAGTTTTCTTGTTAAAAGATAAATCTTCAAGTTTTATCCCTACTCCAAGTTCCTTTGCTTTCTCAACTATTTTCTTACTTACAATATGATTTAAGTTTGTTTTGTATCTACGCTCCCTTTTACTTATTTTCTTTAACCTTCTTTTTGCACTCTTAGTACCTTTTGACTGTAACCTACTTTTATGAGAAGTAATCTTTTTACGATAATTTTCAACATCTTCACCACTTATGGTTTCACCATCACTACAAGTAGCAATATTCACTATTCCCATATCAACGCCAATAAATTTTTCAACTATAATTGGTGCTGTTTCCTTTTGTTCAACTGCTAAAATCATATAGAACTTGTTTTTCGTTTTATCATATTGGAGTTCACATTGGCTACAAATATTATATTCATCTAATGATTTACGAGAACGATATGGTATTTTGATCCTACCACCTAAAGCAGTGATAGAAAATAAGTCTTTTTTAATTGAGAATATTCTTGCATCATAATCAACAGTTCCAAGTGGTTGAAACATATGAATTGATTTTCTATTACGATGGTAACGATATGAGTTTGCTACTTTTCCAATAACCCTAATTGCTAATTGACTTGAAAGGTTAAATCTTTGTCGTAATTCGTGATAAACTATCTTTTGTAACCTAATTTTATTCCAGCATTTATTCTCAAATGCTTTCTCACTTACCCAATCACATGCATTGTTAAATGTAGACATAACATCAAGTAGTTGTTGATGTTGTTCCTTATTTGGTAGTAGTTTACATTTAATAGTAATATTCACTTTATTGCTTTCTTCACTTTTATTTATACTCCAAAATTAGACATTGACAAAATTTTTTCTTATATTATAATGAGTAGAAGAAAGAAGGTGGCAATTCCTCCACTGGGCTAAATACCCAGTGGCATCCTTCCACGATTTGGTGATGAAGGTGATTACTAATGGGAAACATTGAGATGACTGAAAAAATATATTACACTCACGGTGTTTCTGCTGGTAGGATAGTTGTTGTTGAAGGTAAAAAGGCAACACGACAACAAGTGAAAACCTATCGGCAAAAGCTGGTTGCCAAAGCGTCCGAAGAGATCAATGGTGACAACATATATAGAGACGGTGGTTATGAAGTTAGAAAGTTAAATGATACATATAACATAAAACTTGAACCATTTGTTCCTGCTAGTGACGATAACTCTGTATGGATGCGTGACCCAGACACTCTTTTTGAAGATAGAGAAAAGGCAGAATCTTTTGTTGAAGAAAGAAACAAGAAGTTGTTTACTGACTTGAGAGACGTAATGATGACCCCATTATTTTCGGAAGAACCAGTTGGGTTGAAGTATTGTTCTGATCAATCAAAAGAATAAGACGCTGTTATCAAAAATGTTATGAATATGATAACTAAAGATGAAATGTTCGCCAGAGATTTGACATGCAGAATTGAAGCATATCATCAATTAGTACATCAAAGAGACGGCACAAGTTATTAAGGATAATAAAATGTATTGGTTTTTAAGAAATCTAATTTATAATGGTAGAAATCAACATGTTCCTTTGGATAAGATACCAAAAAGACCAAAGGTTAAAACACCAACACCAAAAAAGGAGAGTGAATAATGAAAACATTTGAAACAGCAGATGAAGCTTTTAATTACATGCTAACTGTAGTAAACGGTTTATTTGAAAGTGGAATACCAGTTGAGATTTCCGAATGGTATAAGAATCCTCATCCAAGAGGGAAAGAATCAGAAAAGCATCAAAGAGAAATGATTGAAAAATACAATGGACCTGAGTGTGCTTCTTATAAGAAGTGGTGTAACATTTGTTTTAGACCAAAGACTCAAGAGCAAGCTGACGATGTATTCCAAGCTCAATGTAGTTTAGGATGGTTGGGTATTACATTTGATTCTGGAGGTGGTTGTGGCGGTCGTGATTGGCAAACTGATTGGTCATTCTCATATAAACAACCATCATATGATGACGAAGATGGGGATAGAGAAGAAGCTTTAGAATGGCTTGAAAATACTCTAAGAGAAGTTGATCCTATTGGGGAGATTGAATAATGTTTAATTGGTTTAAAAAGAAAAAGAAATGTAATATTAAAGGGTGTTATGAAATGG
>Ga0102941_1000148_pt1 | contig 29755 bp, 30 predicted proteins | sample SalPonR2_C_D2_MG_FD_79281 | JGI IMG/M metagenome (GOLD analysis project Ga0102941, IMG submission 79281) | Salt pond soil microbial communities from South San Francisco under conditions of wetland restoration - Salt Pond MetaG R2_C_D2_MG | ecosystem: Environmental > Aquatic > Marine > Intertidal... | reverse complement strand
TATATGGTGGATATTTAAATTCTTTTCTTAACATTATTTCCTGTTTAAAAAATTCGTAGTAATTGTTTTCTATGGCATAATTAATACTGTAGTGATCAGGTTCATAAGTTTGTAGTATTACTTTACCCAGCTTACTTCCTCTTCCTGCTCTACCACTTACTTGAGTAATTAACTGAAAAGATTTCTCACTCGCAGTGTAAAAAGGTAAATTTATTGTTATATCAGCTGAAATAATCCCAACTAATGTTACATTCGGAAAGTGAATACCTTTAGCTAGCATCTGGGTTCCAATTAAAATATTGGTTTTACCATTTGATAAATTTTTATAAATTTTTTCCTGAGCACCTTTTTTAGATACAGTATCAAAATCCATTCTATCAATTATTTTATCTGGGAATATTTTTTTTGTAACTTTCTCTATCCGCTGTGTCCCTACACCAAAAGTTTTAAAATATTTACTATTACATTTTGGGCACTTATTACTAACTATTTTCGTAGCTCCACAGTAATGACAAATCAATTTATTTATACTAGAATGATAAGTCATAGAAACATCACATCTGTCGCATTTTACTACATAACCACAGTTTCTGCAAGATACAAAAGACGAGTATCCTCTTTTATTTAAAAATAATATAACTTGTTCTTTTTTATCTAAAGTTTCTTTTATTTGTCTATATAACTCTCTACTAAAAATATTTTTATTACCTTCATCTAATTCTTGTTTCATATCCACTACAATTGTTTCAGGTAATTTGACATCATTAATTCTATTCTTTATTTCAATTAAATTATATTTTCCCTTTTTAGCCTTATAATATGTGCTAATAGATGGAGTTGCAGAACCTAAAATTAACTTACATCCAGTTATTTCAGATAATTTCTCTGCTACATCAATAGTCTTATATTTTGGTGTTACAGATGAATTGTATGAATCGTCATGCTCCTCATCTATAATAATAGCACCTAAATCTCGAACCGGAGTAAATAAAGCGGATCTTGCACCTATAATTATATCCTTATACCCTTTATTTATTTTATCCCATTCTTCATATTTTTTCTTGCTGTTCATTCTGCTATGTATTACAGCTATACGATTACCAAACCTATTAACAAATCTACTAATCATATGATTTGTCAAAGATATTTCCGGAAATAACATAATTATTTTTTTGTTAACTTTAATCAATTCTTTAATAATCTTCATATATATTTCTGTCTTTCCACTACCTGTTACACCGTGTATCAGATTATATTGATTAGTTTCTTGCTTTATTGTTTCAAGAGCTTTCTTTTGCTCAATATTTAAATTAATACTACTTTCTCTAATTTTATCTCTAGTTTTTAGAATTTCTATATTTTTTTTCTCAATTATTTCCACAATTTTTTTATCTTCTAAGGATTTTAAAGAAGATAAACTACTACTTGTATCTTTGATTAGTTTATGTCTTTCCACTACTTTTTTATTTGTAAGGTACTCTATTATAGCTCTTTGTTTATGAGCATTTGACCTTATTTTATACTTATCTATATTATCTTTTATATCTTTTATTCTAACAAGCTTAGTCTTTTTATAAGACTTGTCTATTATATATATATTAACTATTTCCTCTTCTTGTAATATATATATATCCTTTAAAAAATCTAAGGATTTAAATTCTCTAAATAAGTATTTAAAAGACACAGGCTCACCTTTAGATTTTAGAATAGTATATATCTCACTATCACCTGTATATTTTTTATTTTTCACCTCTACATAATAACTAATATCTCTTGAATTTCTGGGAGGATAAAACAACTTTGCTGCATCTATATATCTACATACATATTCTTCTCTCATCCAATCTATAAGGATCAAAATTTCATCTGTCATAACCGGCATATCATCAATTAAATCATTAATATATTTCATTTTACTATCTGATATATCAGTTTTTTCAACTTTTGATACTATGGTTCCTTCTAATTCTTGATTGTTGAAATCAACCATTACTCTCATTCCAGGCATTAAATAATCTTCCATATTTGAGGGAATCTTGTAGGTAAATTTCCTATCAATATTCCTGCTATTTTTATTAATAATTAACTGACAATACATACAAACACTTCCAAACAAATTTAAAGCTTGATTACAATCAAGCTTTAAAGAGTTATTCTTTACTATATACTATTCTTCCTTCGTAAAATTCTTGTATCGCTATGTTTATTGGTTTTTTATCATCTGTTTCTACCATTATATCATCTCCAGCCACAATTTCTCTAGCTCTTTTAGATATTACAGTAACCAACATATATCTACTCTCAACCTTTTCTAATAATTCCCCAATTGAAGGTTCTATCATTTTATTCCTCCTTAAGTTTTTCTATTATATCTTTTTTTCTAATAGCTTTGTGCTTTTCAGCTATTAGAATACTATCCACAACTTTTACCGCATCTTCTAAATCATCATTAATTATAACATAATCATACTTAAATGCATAATTTAACTCATGATATGCACATTCCATTCTTTTTAATATAACTTCCCTACTATCCGTTCCTCTAGAGGTAATTCTATTCCTCAGTTCTTTCATTGATGGAGGCATAATAAATATAAAAATTCCTTTAGAATAGCTTTCTTTTATTTGCAACGCTCCTTGTATATCAATTTCAAGAATTAAATCCTTACCGTTTTCTGTTTCTTCTATTACTTTTGATTTTGGAGTACCGTAATAGTTTCCATAGACTTTTGCATATTCTAAAAAGTCATTCTGATTTATTTTTTCTTCAAATTCTTTTTCAGAGTAAAAATAGTAATTTTTCCCTTCGACCTCATTTTTTCTTGGGTCACGGGTTGTTGCTGAAACTGATATGGTTAAATCTTCTTTGCGTTTTACAAGTTCTTTACATATAGTTCCTTTTCCTGCCCCGGATGGTCCTGAAATAACAATTACAAGTCCTTCTTTCTTCATTTGTTAACCCTATCGATGTCATTTTTATTATTAAATCTTTGAGATATAGTCTCAGATTGAATTGCTGATAAAACCACATGATTGCTATCCATAATTACCACAGCTCTAGTTTTTCTGCCGTAAGTAGCATCTACTAATTTTCCTTCTTCTCTTGCATCGTTAATTAATCTTTTAATTGGTGCAGATTCGGGGCTTACTACAGCAATTACTCTATTTAAAGCTACAATATTTCCAAAACCTATGTTTATCATCGACATATAATTTCTCCTTATTCTATATTTTGAGCTTGTTCTCTAATTTTTTCTATTAAATTTTTAACTTCTATAATATTTTTAGTTATATTTAAATCTTGAGTTTTTGATCCAATTGTATTGATTTCTCTGTTAGCTTCTTGCAAAATAAAATCCAATTTACGTCCCACTGTTCCACCTTTTTTCAGTGTCTGTTTTAACTGCTTGATATGACTTTCTAGTCTAATAATTTCTTCATTTATATCTACTTTATCTGCATAAATAGCTATTTCATTGTATAATCTATTTTCATCAATATTATATTCATCAGCTAAGATTTCCTTGATTCTCTTTTCTAATTTTTCTTTATATTCCTCAACTACATTTTCAGAACCAGATGTAATTTCTAATAACACTTCTGTTATTTTTTCTATATTATTAATCATATCCTGAGATAACTCTCTACCCTCTAAAAGCCTCATATTGTTTAAATTTTCTAATCCTTCATTTAATGCTTTTGATAAACATTCCCAAGTTTTTTCTTCGTCAATGTCTTCATTTTTAATTTCAATTATTTCATTGAAATTAATATAATCCTTTAAATCTAATTCTTCCTCTTTTTTTAATACTTTAGAAAGCTCCTTCACAGCAGATTTATACTTTAAAGCTAAATCAACATTTGGTCTAACTTCAATATCTGTACCTTCTACTACTTCCATATTAACCGAAACATCAACTCGTCCTCTATTTATATACCCTTTAATTAGTTTTCTTATATTTTCTTCCAAAAATCTTACATGCCTTGGCATTCTAATATGTATATCATTATATCTATTGTTAACTGTTTTTAATTCCAAAATAAATTTATATCTTTCGTTACTACTTTCTCCTTTTCCAAATCCCGTCATGCTTACAATATCGCCCATATATCCTCCTTATTTTCTTGTTAGTATATAATATCATTATATTATTCAATTATCAATTGTTTGAAAAAGGTTTTTTACTTTATTTTCTTAATTAATAGTGTTATACTGTATTTCACTAATAGTGATAAAAAAGGAGGTATTATGGCTTTAGATGGTTTTGTATTAGGAAGCATTCTTTACGAACTCAAGAAAAAAATTCTAAATGGCAAAATAAATAAAATATATCAACCTGAAACAGACGAACTTATTTTCAACATTAGAAACAAGGGTCAAAATCATTTGCTACTTGTTTCTGTTAATAATAACTATCCCCGAATAAATCTAACTAATAGCAGTAAAAAAAATCCCTATGAACCTTATAATTTTTGTATGCTTTTAAGAAAATATCTTACTAGTAGTATTATAAAAGACATACGACAAATTAACAATGATAGGGTTATAGAAATAGATTTCGAAGTTTTTGATGAATTAAGGACCAAAAGCATAAAAACTTTGATCGTTGAGATAATGGGTAAGCATAGTAATGCGGTATTGGTATCAGATAATAAAGTACTGGATTCTATATATAAAATAGGAGAGAATAAAGCTATTGATAGAGTTTTGTACCCAGGAGTAGAGTATAAATATCCAGATGTTGGAAATGAAGTTAATCCTACTACTATAAACTATAACCATTTCAAAAGGCTTTTTGAAAATGAAAATGAAGGTAAAAAAGTTTATAATTTCTTTCTTCATAACTTTACTGGATTTGGACCTCGATTATCCAGAGAAATGTGTCTTCGTAGTCAAATAGATGAAAATTCTAAAATAGGAGAAATTGATAAAAATTCTTTTGAAAAGCTTTATATATCCTTTGAGAATTTATTAAAATCAAAAAAAAACAACAACTACAATTGGAATATATATTCTAAAGATAATGAATATATTGATTTTCATTGTTTCCCCCTTGAAATATACAAAGATTTTACGGAAATTAATTTTGATTCCATAAGTAAATTAGTGGATAATTATTATTATTACAAAGATAGGTATCAGAGAATGCAACAGCGTATCCATCATTTGAAAAAAGTAGTGGATAAAAATATTAGTAAAAATCAATCAAAATTACTAAAATTAAAAGAAGAATATGAAATATCAAAGGATAGAGATAAATACAAAGTTTATGGTGATTTAATTATAGCTTATATGTCTACTATTAAATACTACAATGATTCTGTGAAGGTTAAAAACTATTATGATAACAACAATACAATAGAAATACCTTTAGATAGCAGACTATCTTTATCTAAAAATGCACAAAAATACTATAAAAAATACGAAAAATTAAAAACTGCACAAGAAAAAATTAAAAAACAAATAAAAATCACAAAACAAAAACTTGATTATTTTTACAATTTACAATATATGATTAATAATTGCGACGACTTTGAAGCTGTAAATGAAATAAGAGAAGAACTAGTCAATACAGGTTATCTAAAAAGTAAAAGTTCTAAAAACAAAAAACATAGAAAGTCTAAACCTTACAAAGTAATATCTAGAGATGGATTCGAAATATATATAGGTAAAAACAACAAGCAAAACGACTATATAACATTTAATTTAGCTTCAAAAGAGGATATCTGGATGCATACCAAAAACATACCTGGATCTCACGTAATAGTCATAACAAAAGGAAAAGAAATTCCAGATACTACCTTAGAGGAGGCAGCTTCCTATGCAGCTTATTACAGCAATGCACGACAATCTTCTAAAGTACCTGTAAATTATACTTACAAAAAACAGATAAGAAAACCAAAGAATGCAGAACCTGGCTTCGTAATATTTAAAAAATACTATACAATGTACATAGATCCTCAAAAACCAAAAGAGAATAAATGAAAATCATTTATTCTCTTATTAATACCATGTCCATATCATCCAATTCCTCTAGCATTACCGAAACTCTCTCACTTTTTGAGGTAGGTACATTTTTTCCCACAAAATCAGATCTTATGGGTAACTCTCTATGACCTCTATCAACTAAAACTGCAAGTTCTACTTTTTTAGGTCTACCTCTATCTACAATAGCATCTAAAGCTGCTCTTACAGTCCTTCCTGTATAGAGTACATCATCAATTATTATTACAATTTTATTTCTAACGTCAAAATCAAAAGATTTTATTTCTATATTTTCTTCTTTATTAATGTCATCTCTATAGTTAGTTATATCTAATTCATAAATTGGAACCTTTATATTTTCTATTATTTCAATATTTTTTTGTATTCTATAAGCTAAAGGAATACCTCTTGTCTTAATTCCTATAAGAACAACATCTTCCACCCCTTTATTTTTTTCTATAATTTCATGGGATATTCTTTTTAAAGCTCTTCCTATCGCTTTTTCATCTAATATTATGGCTTTTGTTTTCATTTATTCCTCCTGTTTAGAGTATCTAAGATAGCTAAAAAATCTTCAGGTTCATTTTCAGTAAACTCTATATATTCATTAGTTTTAGGATGATTAAATCCTATTGTTTTAGCATGAAGAAGTTGGCCTTCAACTTTAAATTCATTTCTTTTTCTCCCATAAGTAAGATCTCCTACTACAGGATAACCTATGTGAGACATATGGACTCGTATTTGATGTGTTCTACCCGTTTCTAAATTGAGTTTTAAGTAAGTATAATCTTTATATCTTTCAATAATTTCAAAATGTGTTACAGCTTTTTTCCCATTATGCGATACAACTGCCATTTTTTTTCTATTTTTAGGATCTCTTCCTATGGGAAAGATAATTTTACCTTTATTGTTTGGTATAACTCCATGTACCAAAGCTGTATATTCTCTCTTAGTTTTATGCTTTTTTATTTCTTTACTAAGTTCTAAATGAGCTAAATTATTCTTAGCTATCAATAGTAACCCTGTGGTGTCTTTATCTATTCTATGTACTATTCCAGGCCTTATAACACCATTTATAGATGAAAGCTTATCCAATTTATTAAGTAACCCGTTTACTAAAGTTCCTTCTCTATTTCCTGGTGCTGGATGAACTACTAAACCTCTTTGTTTGTTTACAATGGCTAAATATTCATCTTCAAATATTATATCTATATCAATATCTTCAGCTTTAATTTTAAGTTTTTTAGGTTCAGGAAAAAATACTTTTACTTCATCTCCATTTTTTAAAATATATTTTTTCTTTTCATCTAAATCATTGACTTTCACATTATTTTCTTTAATTAGTTTTTGTATATTTGATCTGGAGTATTTTTGGTATTGATTTGAAATGAATTTATCTAATCTTGTTTCCTTTTCTCCTACATATTTAAATTTATCAATTTTCAATTTCATCATCTCTTTCATATTTCTCAAAAAATACTAAGATAGATAATAGTATAGTAAATATAACTAAGAAAGAATCTGCAATATTAAACACTGGAAAATCATAATACCCCCAGAAATTAACATCTATAAAATCTACTACAAAATTTAATCGTATTCTATCTATTAAATTACCTATTGTACCACCTACTATACCCCATAGGGAAAGTAAAGTTAAACTATTTAAGCTTTTATTTCTTTTCATATAAATAAATATACCTATCAAAATAATTATAGTGAATACTATCAAAGGAAGCTGCTTATTTTGAAACAAACCAAAAGCAGCTCCTCTATTTTCAACATACTTTAACTGCAAAAAATTCAATATAATAGGTATGGATTCTTTGTTTTTTAGATTTAAAATTGCATAATATTTTGTGATTTGATCTATTACTACAATAAAAGTTGCTAAAATAATATACATATTTTGCTCCTTATATCTTATTAATTGTTTTCATAATAAGCTCTGCACTTTTTTTAGCAGCCTTTTTTTCAAATTCTTCGTAATTAATTGTAGATGATTCATCAGCATTATCCGATATAGATCTTATTGCAATATAGGGCACTTTGTTGAGATAACAAACCTGACCTATAGAGCCACTCTCCATATCTACACACAGTGCATTAAATTCTTTCTCTAAGAATGTTTTTGTGCTCTTCTTGCTTACAAACTTATCACCTGAAATAATTCTTCCTATCTTATATTTATCTTTACTACTAAGAGATTCTTCTACAAAATTCTTTAATTTACTATCAGTTTTAAAAATATACTCTTCCATTTGTGGTATTTGACCCAGTTTATATCCAAAGCTTCTAACATCCACATCATATTGTATCGTTTCTGAAGCAATTATAATATCTAAAACATTAACATCCTTTGATATACCACCAGCAACTCCAGTATTTATAATATAATCTGGAGAAAAATTGCTGATTAGCAGTTGGGTTCCGACAGCTGAATTTACTTTACCAATTCCGCATTTAGTTATAATAACTTGAATGTCTTTTAAATCACAAATGTAAAAATTAAAATTATTTATTATCTTAGTGTTATTTTTGTGCATTTTTTTTATCAGCAAATGGATTTCTTCTTCCATAGCGCCTATTATGCCTATCTTCACCATATATTCTCCTAGTCTATACTATATAAATAAATTTATTAACACAGTTCTTAAAACATTCATTAACAAAAAGGCTACAATAGGAGAAAAGTCTATCATACCCTTATTCAATCCAATTTTATAAAGTAATTCTCTTATAGGATAAAGAATAGGTTCTGTGAGTTGAAATAATATATTGTAGATTTTAGGACTTACTATGTTTCTTAAGTACGACAAAATAATTCTTGCTAATATTAATATTTCTATTAGATTAAATAACGTATTTACTGCTTTTATAAATATACTCATTTACTACTCCCATCTGAAAATGTTTTTTTCTGTATTTATTTTTATTTTTCCTTCTATCTCAGTTCCTTTAGGGGCTATCAAAAAAATATCATTAGATACTTTTTGTATATTAGCTTCTAAAGCATATACCCCACCTTTTGTAAATTCGAAAATAAGTTTTTTTAGTTCTTTATCTATGTTTTCTAAATTCAAAACTATAGTCTTTTTTCTTTTTAATTCATCTACTATTGAAGCACATTCATTGTAATTTTCAGGTTTTAAAATATATAAATCAGCATCGATATTTTCTGCTTTTGTTTTATATATTTCTCTACTTCCATCTTTAGTCATTTTTTCTCTATAACTTCTCTTTTCTTTTCTATCTTTTTTTTGATTTATGTCTATGTCATCCTCATATAAATCTTCTTGGATTTCATCTTCTAAATCCGAAACTCCTATCAGATTTTTAAACTTATCTAACATGTTTTCCTCCTAATATTGTCTTTCTCCAAATAACTCAGTTCCAATTCTAACTATGTTAGCTCCTTCTTCTATAGCTATATGATAGTCATTACTCATGCCCATAGATAAATATTCCATAGAAACATTATCATATTCCATATTTGAAAATTTATCAAAGTTATTTTTTAATTCTTTAAAAATAGGTCTTGCATCTTCAGGGTTATCATAATATGGTGCTACGGTCATAAAGCCTTTTATATTAAGTGTCTTAAATTGAGAAATTCTTTTAATAGTTTCTTCTAACTCTTTAACCTTAAAACCAAATTTTGAGTCATCCTCTGCTACATTAACCTCTAAAAGAATATCCATTTCTCTATTATTATTTTTACAGTATTTATCAATTCTTTTAGCTAATCTAACACTATCAACAGATTGAATAAGTTTTACTTTATCGTAAATATATTTTACTTTGTTTCTTTGTAGATGTCCAATCATATGCCAATTTACTTCTTTATCTATCTTTTCATGTTTGTCTAAAAATTCCTGGACTCTATTTTCTCCAAAATTTCTAAGCCCACAATCAAAAGCTTCTAGAACTTTATCCACATTTACATTTTTTGATACTGCTATTATTGTAATATCCCTTAAATTCTTTTGAGTACCTTCTAGTGATTTATTGATTTTATTTTTAATATGTTCTACATTTTCTTTAATTGCCATAAATACCACCTTATTTTAAAATTTGACCCTCTTTAACTTCCTTTGGATCAGATATAACTTTATCGTATAATTTTACTGTATAATAGTTTTCATCATTTAAACTAACCTGTCCCCTACTATTTAGAGTGTATTTTAAGCCTTCATCTATAATTGAAATTTCCTCATTTTGGCCTATTATTTTTATTGGATAAAATTTGACTATTTTACTAGCTCCAATTACGTATACTCCTTGGATTCCTTCTTTTTCTATAATCGAATTGTTTTTAATTTTAATTCCATTGTATTTATCAAGTATTATCTCTACATCTAAATATCTTTCATTAAAAAAATCATAAAAATATTTGTCTCCTTCAATTATTAAAAAAGTATCTGTATTATTGATTTGTTTTTTTATGATTTTTCCTTCTATTATCTCATTATTCTCTACTACTCTTATATTAATGAGCTTATTATTTTCAAGTTTTATATTTTCTAAGTTAATCATAATATACCATTCGAAATTATCTACAACTTTTACAACCGAGTCATCTATATCAAGTTTTTCTTTTTTTGTAATATTTTCTTCTAGGTTAACAATATTATAATCTCCAAATTTAAAAGAATCTATTTTTTCAATATTAAATATTTTTTCAGCATTATCAATTTTGTAACTTACTAACCCACTTGTTTTAGAGTAAATATTTATTTTTTGGTTTGAAATGTATGCTGATAAATCCTGTTTTTTCTCGTAAAGCTCTTCCAATGTCATATCAGTATATTCATTAGTATTTCCTTTATTACCTTTATATTTTTCTAATATTTCAAAGGCTTCTTTATATTTTTTTTCTAAAATAAGACTTTGTATTTCAGCTTCTATTTGATTTATTAATTCTTGATTTACATCAGAATCCTTTGAATTTTCTCTAACATCAATCGCTGTATTTATTTTATCAATTTCTCTGCTAATTCCAGCTGATTGAAAGTCTGGATAAATAGTAGAAATCAAAGCTCCTCTTTTTATCCTTTCGCCTTCTTCGAAATAGTTTTTTGCAGCCCCTTTATAGTTTGAATAATATACGTCTTCATCTTTTATTATTATAGCTGTTCCCGTATATTTATCTTCCAGACTTCCTTTTTCTGCAGAATAGCTTTCAATTTCAAATCTAATATTATCTACATAATAAAGAAGAAAAGAGACTAATAATAGAAAAACCAATATTTTTACTATATTACTATTGTTTTTTTTATTCTGGTTCATATTCCTCACCGCTGTCTAATAATAATTAAGTTCATCCTTTTTATCCCTGGTCATTAAACTATCAACAGATTCTTTAGCTTTCTTCCCTTCATAAACTATTTTATATAGTTCTTCGACAATTGGCATCTCAACATTATATTTCTTCGCTAGATTATATGCTGCTTCAGTGGTGTAAATTCCTTCTACTACCATACCAACCTCTTTTACTGCCTCTTTAACAGTACTACCTTTACCAATGAGTATGCCTGCTCTTCTATTTCTACTGTGCATACTAGTACAAGTTACTATTAAATCACCTATACCCGAAAGTCCTAAAAAAGTCATTTTGTTTGCACCTAGTTCATCTGCTAATCTAGATATTTCTATAATACCTCTGTTCATAAGAGCAGCTTTAGTATTGTCCCCGTATCCTAATCCATCGGAAATTCCTGATGCAATAGCAATTACATTTTTTAAAGCTCCTCCTATTTCTACTCCTTTTACATCATTGTTCGTATAAACTCTGAAGGTTTTATTTGTAAAAATACCCTGTATATGTTTAGCAATATTTTTATCTTTTGATGCTGCAACAACAGTAGTAGGTAAATTTCTTCCTACCTCTTCTGCATGAGACGGTCCAGATAACACTACATATGGATTATCTTTTAGTACATCCTCACATACCTCTGATATAGTTTTTAATGTGTTTCTTTCAATTCCTTTAGACACATTAACAATTATTGTATTTATATCAATTTTACCTTTTAATTCTTTAGCTAAGTCTCTTACATTTTGACTTGGTACAGCAAAAATAGCAATATTACAACTTTCTATAATGTCTTCGTAAGAATTTATTAATTTTACTTCATCAGGGATCTTTACCTTAGGTAAATATTTTTTATTCTCTCCATACTTAATTATGTCCTCTAATTGTTTTTTATTTCTTATCCACAAAAAAACTTCTTTTTGATTACTAGAGAGCAAACATGCTAAGGCTGTTCCCCAGCTTCCGCCTCCTAGAATTATTATCCTATCCTTATTCATAAAATTTCCTCCTACTTAGTTTTTAATTTTTTCTCTTCACCTTTTATTAATCTTATAATATTTTCTTTATGCCTATAAATAGCCATTATTGATAATAATATAGTAAATATTAAAAACTCAGTCTTAAGAGGCCTAAAGAAGATTATTGCTACTATCGGCGCTATTGATACTCCTATTAAGGATCCTAAAGATACGATTTTAGTTAACACAGCTATAGAAATACCTACAGCAAAACAAATCAACGATAAATAAGGATTTATAAAGAGCATTACACCTATTGATGACGCAATGCCTTTTCCACCCTTAAAGTTTAAAACAGCAGGCCAGTTGTGTCCTACTAACAAAAACATTCCACCAACATATTTTCCGTATATAGGATCTATCTTATGACTTATATATGCAGCAAGAACTCCTTTTAATAGATCTCCTAAAAATACCAAAATACCTACTTTATAGCCAAAAGCCCTTATAGCATTAGTAGCTCCTGCATTTCCACTTCCGTAATCTCTTACATCTTTTTTAAGAAAAATTTTACCGATAAAATATGCATTAGATACATTTCCTATTAAATATGATATTAATATAATGATAAGATACCGCACACTAGTCACCTCTATTCCTATAAGAAATAATTATAGGTGTTCCTTCAAAGATAAAGTTTTCTCTTAGCTTATTTTCAATATATCTTGTATAGGAAAAATGTACCAACTTCCTATTATTAACAAAAATCAAAAATCTAGGTGGATTAATACTTACCTGTGATGCATAAAAAATCTTAAGCCTTTTTCCTTTTACTGCTCTAGGTTGGTTCATTAAAACTGCATCATTTATAACATCATTTAAAACACCTGTTTTGATTCTAAAACTCCTATATTCATTTACCTCATTTATTTTATCTATTATTTTATTCATTCTCTGTCCAGTTAGGGCAGATACAGTTATAACGGGGCAAAACACCATAAAAGATAATTTACGATATAAATCTTCCACAAATCTATTGTAAGTTATTTTTTGTTTTTCTACCAAATCCCATTTATTTACAATAATTATAACACTCTTACCATTTTCAATTGCATATCCAGCAATCTTAGTATCTTGCTCACTTACTCCCTTTTCTCCGTCTATAACTAAAAGACATATATCTGACCTTTCAATTGCGGTAAAGGATCTTATTACACTATATCTCTCAATATCTTGATATATTTTATTCTTCTTTCTTATTCCTGCAGTGTCAATAAAAATATACCTATTTTCATTAATTTCAATTTCTGTATCAATAGCATCCCTTGTAGTTCCTGGTATTTCACTAACTATAACTCTTTCTTCTCCAAAAATTCGATTCACGATAGATGATTTCCCAACATTTGGTTTTCCAATAACTGCCACTTTGATGCCCAATGATTCTTCTTCTAATTCTTCTAGTTTATTAAATTTTTTCATAACCTCATCAAGAAGATCCCCTATTCCCAATCCCTCAGCTGCCGAAATTGCTATGGGTTCTCCTAAGCCCAACTCATAAAAGTCATAAATATTTTCATCTAAAACATGTTTGTCTATTTTATTACATACTAATAAAGTTTTTGTATTCTTTTTTCTGATTATATTGGCTATATCTCTATCTACTGCCGTTATACCTTCTTTTCCATCTACTAGAAATAATATAACATCAGCCGTATCTAGTGCAATCTCTGCCTGTCTATACATTTGTTTGAGTATAATATCATCATCATAAGGCTCAATTCCACCAGTATCTATCAATGTAAAATGCTTATTTAACCATTCACAATCTGCATATATTCTATCTCTGGTTACTCCAGGTGTATCTTCAACAATTGATATTCTTTTTTCAGCTAATCTATTAAAAAGAGTAGATTTCCCAACATTTGGTCTTCCTACTACAGCTACTATCGGTTTACTCATAAGTTCCTCCCAAAATTAATTTCATAAAGTTCTTACCCTCTACTTTTGATACGATTACTCTCGATTTTAATTCTCTTTCAACGTCTCTTATTCTAACATCATCTAAAAACACATCTTCATTAAATTTTATCATATTATTAGGAATTATTAAATTCTTATTTTCTAATTTTCCTTTTAGTTGATTTATTATATCTACACCAGTTAAGAGGCCTGAAACTGTTATAGAGTGACCAAAAAAATTATTGATTATTTTATGAACTTCAAGTTTTATTTTAGGATATTTGTTTTGTATTTTATTAGCTATTTTCTTCATATTATCATATGCTAGTTCTCCCGTTATTATATGGTATTCTCCGTTAACTTTATTTTTGAAATTTTTATTTAATTCTTGAGATATTTCCCAATTAAATAATCTAGTCATTCCCACACCATTTTCAATCTGTTGATATTTTTCGTAATATTCATTTGTAGGTATTTCTCTACCTGCATTAATATAAAATTCATCTGATAAAAATACAAAATTTGTATTTATTTCATCTTTGTAAATTTTATTATAATTTTCTATTAAATCGATAACTCTAGAAGAGGATATTTTGTCAAATCCATATAGTTTTGGTAAACCTTTTCTAAATTTAGTTAATCCTACCGGAACAACTGCAACACTCCTAATATTAGGTTGTAATCCTCTTAAATCATCTATAGTTTTTTGAAGTTCTTTTCCATCATTAAGATTTTTACACAAAACTATTTGAGTATCTATTTCTATACTGCTTCCTTTAAATTTATTTAGTAATTCCATTATATTTTTTGCTTTTTTATTTTTCAACATTTCAAATCTCAAATCAGGATTTGTTGTATGAACACTTACTTTTAATGGTGACAATCCGTATCTAATTATTTTATCTATATCTTTTTCTTTTAAGTTCGTTAGTGTAAGATAATTGCCAGATAAAAAAGATAATCTAGTATCATCATCTTTTATGTATAGTGAGCTTCTTAGGTTCCTTGGTAGTTGATCAATAAAACAAAAAACGCATTTATTTGTACAGGTTTTTATTTTATCCATTAAAGGATTTTCAAAATCCATGCCTAAATCTTCATCTATTTCTTTTTCAACTTCATATTCGTATAAATCACCATTGTTTTTTTTTACTTTTAATTCTATATGATTATCAGATATCATATATTTATAGTCTATTACATCCTCAATAAGTCTATTATTAACCGATAAAAGAATATCGCCAACACCGATATCAAGTTCATCTGCTATACTATTTTTTTTCACATTAATAATTTTATTTTCTATCATCATAATCACTCCGTTCCTAACTTATTCATTATATCATATATCTCATTATAGTAAACAGAAAAGGCATAGTTTCAACACTATACCTAATTTTATAATGTCTTAATTAATTGGAATTTTTATGGTTATTTCAGTTCCCTTGTTTACTTTACTTTTAATATTTATATCCCCGTAAAAACTTTTTACTATATGTTTAACTATAGCTAGTCCTAATCCTGTACCTCCAGTTCCTCTATTTCTAGATTTATCAGCTCTATAAAATCTTTCAAAAATTCTATCTAAATCCTTTTCTTCTATGCCTATTCCGTTATCTTCAACTTTTAACAAAATATCTTTTTCAACAACTTTATATGAAATTTTAACATATCCACCATCTTGGTTGTACTTTATTCCATTTTCTATTAAATTAATCAACATCTGTTTAAATCTATCTTTGTCACCTTTTATTAATATATCTTCTCTCCAATGTTGGACTTTTATTTCAACATTTTTTTCGCTTTTTAGATAATTTAACAAGTCCAATACTTCTTGTATAGTCTTTTTTACATTGTACTCTTCGTTTTTCCCTTTTGTAGTTTCAATTTCAGACAAAACAAGCATGTCATTTATTAAATTTGATAGTCTTTCAGTTTCCATTTCTATAATTTTATAAAACCTAAGTTCAGTTTTCTTGTCAACATTCTTTGAAGTTTTCAAAGTTTCGATAAAACCTTTTATTGATGTTAAAGGGGTTTTTAATTCGTGAGTTACATTTCCAATGAAATCACTTCTTATTCTTTCCAGTTTTCTTATTTCAGTAACGTTTTGTATGATTAACACTGCACCCGTTCTAAAACGATTACTATAACCTCTCAAGGGATTAATTGTAAATTGAAATATTTTATCTTCTAATTCTATTTCTCTTGTTAGCAATTTAGGATCTTGATAGAATAAATTTACAAGTTTATTTAATTCATAATTTCTTATTATATCCGTTAATTTTTCTTCTCTAATTTTATCTTCTGTATTAAATAAATTCTTTACAACAGGATTGCTGTAGATTATTTTCTTATCGTCATTTATTACAACTACTCCTTCTTTCATACTTTTTAATATAGCATTTAAATTATTATTCTCGAATTCTAAATTTTCTATTTTTTTACTTACTTTTTCGCTCATACTATTAAAATTATTGATTAAACTTTTGAATTCATTATCTTGAATTATTAATTTATCTCCATAGTAATTATTTTTTATTCTAGATACTGCATCTTCTATTTTTTTGTAATTATTTTCTAGCTTTATTATTATACTGTATGCCGTAACTAGAGTTAATCCCAATCCTAATATAATAATAAAAATATAATTAACGAGTATTTTTCTCATAAAATAATAAATACTGCTAATTGGAATAGCAGTTCTCAGTATAAAAGCTTCTTCATTTTTTTTAAAGTATTTTCCGTAATAAAGCATTTCCTTCTTTAGAGTATTGCTAAATCTTTTAGATATTCCTTCCCCTTCTTCTAAAGCAAGAATTACCTCTTCTCGATTACTATGGTTGGTCATTAATTTATAATCTTCTTCTGAATCATACATTACTTTTCCAGATTCCATTATAACAGTAATTCTAATATTATTATCATTAAAAGGTTTTAGATATTTATTCAAATTCTCATATTCGTTTTTATCCAAAGTCTTTTCAATAAAAGATGTATAACTTTTTAATTCAGCTATTTTTTCTTCAGTATATGAATTCCTAAGATTCAAAACCAAATAAACAGAAGTTATAAGGCTAAAAACAGTCATCAAAAGTATTGTTTTAAATAAGATACTTTTTTTCATTTTATTTTATATCCTACCCCTCTTATAGTTTCTATATATTCATTGTCAGAATCCTTTGATTCTATTTTTTTTCTTAAATGTCTTATATGAACATCTACAGTTCTTGTCTCTCCTATATAGTCATATCCCCATACTTCGTTTAATAATTGATCTCTAGTAAAAACTTTTCCTTTATTTGTGGCTAGAAGAAGTAGTAACTCGTATTCTTTAAATGTTAATTTAATTTCACTACCATTTAACTTCACCATATGTTCCGATGTATTTATAGTAATATTCTTTATATTTATTGTTTCTTCTGTCACTAATTTATCCATGCTACTTCTTCTAAGTAATGCCTTAACTCTTGCATTTAATTCTTTAATACTAAAAGGTTTAGTAATATAATCATCAGCACCTATTTCTAAACCGAAAATTTTATCAGTTTCAGTTGATTTAGCAGTCAGCATTATTATAGGTATAGTTTTTAAATTTTCTTTTCCCCGCACATATTTACAGACCTGAATTCCATCAACTACAGGCATCATTAAATCTAATATTATTAAATCAATCTCTAGTTCATTGATTTTTTCAATACCTTGCTTTCCATTTTCTGCAGTATATACATTATGATTGTTTAATTCCAAATTAAATTTAATTAATTCTAAAATATTTACTTCATCGTCTATAACCAAAATATTTGAAGACATATTACCTCCTTTTTATATTTAATTTTTATTTAACATTTTTTTTAGTTCATCCATAAATGTATTAATATCTTTAAACTCTCTATATACTGATGCAAACCTAACATATGCTACATCATCAATTTCTTTTAATTCTTTCATTACAAGTTCCCCTATTTTATAAGATGATATTTCATTTTCCATATCATTTAAAATAGTTTTTTCGATTTTATCAGCTATTTCTTCTATTTTTTTTAATGGTATTGATCTTTTTTCGCAAGATTTTATTATACCGTTAACTATTTTGTTTCTATCAAAGGATTCTCTTGTTTTATCTTTTTTAATTACCATCAATTGAATATTTTCAACTTTTTCGTATGTAGTAAATCTTTTTTTACAAGATATACATTCTCGTCTTCTTCTAATTTTTTGTCCTTCATCTGTGGGTCTTGTATCTACTACCCTTGTTTCATGGTATTCGCAAAATGGACACTTCATATTTCACCTCATATATAAATAGACTACTTAAGTAGTCTATTCGTTTTCTATTTTATAAATATCATCTTTATTTATAAAATCAGGAATATTTAAATCATCGTCATCCCAATTTAAAAAAGTTTCTTTGTCTACATTTTCCTCATCAGTTTTCCCTTTTAAATCATTGACTTTTATTTTTCTCAGTCCGCTTTCAGAAAAACCAGTTGCTATAACTGTTACCTTTATTGAATCCCCTAATTCTTCATCAATGTTAGCTCCAAAGATAATATTAGCTTCAGGATCTGCTGATTCCGTAATAATTTCCGCAGCTTCATTTACTTCATGTATTCCTAAATCAGAACCACCGGTAATATTAATTAAAACACCTCTTGCTCCATTTATTGAAGTTTCTAATAAAGGACTTTTTATTGCTTGCTTTGCTGCATCTACAGATCTATTTTCACCATTTGCTAGACCTATTCCCATATGTGCTAGGCCTTGTCCATCCATAATTGTTTTAACATCAGCAAAATCCAAGTTAATTACAGCTGGAATGGCTATCAAGTCTGAAATGCCTTGTATACCCTGCTTCAAAACATCATCTGCGATATTAAACGCCTCTAATAAAGATGCTTTTTTATCAGTTATTTCAAGAAGTTTATCGTTAGGGATTATAATCAAAGTATCTACCACATCTCTCAAGTTCCCTATACCAAGATCAGCATTTTCTTTCCTTTTTTTACCTTCAAAGGTAAAAGGTTTTGTTACAACAGCTACTGTTAAAATATCTCTATCTTGAGATAATTGAGCTATATATGGTGCTGCACCTGTTCCTGTACCACCACCCATTCCTGCTGTAATAAATATCATATCAGAATTATCTAGTATATCTGATAACTCTGATTTACTTTCCTCTGCTGCGTTTTTCCCTATATGAGGGTCAGAGCCAGCTCCTAAGCCGTTAGTTAATTTTTCACCTATCTGTATCTTTTGTTCAGCTTTAGAGTTTAAAAGTGCTTGTTTATCTGTATTAACTGCAGTAAAGGAAACACCTTTAACCTCCGCGTCTATCATTCTATTCACGGCATTATTCCCACCACCGCCAACACCTATAACTTTTATTTTAGCTAAATTAGCTGGATCTATATCAAATTCAAACATAATTAACCTCCTTATGAAATAATAATAATTTTAGTATAACATAATAATTCATTTTATCAATTCAATATTTAATAATTTTTTTAAAAAATTCTCTAGAGTTGTCAAATATTTTTATACCAAAAGCTAGTACTACTGCTAGGTATAAAGAAACTCCCAAAGTTTCTCCGAGAAATGCTATTACCGAAGACAATATGATCTCAAATATTAATAAAACTACTTCTTTTTGGATTGATACTTCGCTTTTGTTAAGCACTCTAAATATTCCGTTTATAAGTATTAATATTGATATTGTTATATAAAGAGTAAAAACAGTGCTATAAGTTATAGTTAAATTAATTCCTATCAATAGGCCTATTATCAGTCCAAGTATTGAAAAAAACATTTACTCACCTTCCTCCGAAATTGGTTTTGCTGTATTTATATTAACGTCATAGCTATATTTAGGAATCAAAATATATTCACTTTCTAAAGTGGTAACTTCAATTCCATAATAATTTTTTATTTTATATCCGTAAGTATTAGGAGCATTAATAGCAGCAGATAAAGTTTCTTTATTTCCTATTGCTTTTATAACGAAAGGAGCTGCAATTCCTTCCCCATTAACACTAATTAAAGGGCCTACACATACAATCTCTGATGTACTTATTACTCTTGAACCATTTATTGATATACCCTCGGCTCCCGCATTAATTAAATCATTAACAATTACACTAACGTCTACGTCATGTACAATGTCAAAATTTATATTGTTTCCTGTATCTGTTGGATTATCATTCATCCGAATTAATATCCCTTCTCCTCTTAAATCTGTAAAACCAGCTTTTATCCTTGTACCTTTTATTTCTTTTTTAAGTAATTGTATTACATCCTTATCATTTTTTATGTTCTCTTTGTATTCATACAATTTATTTCTTTTAACTTCAATTAAATTTTTCAAATCTTTAATGTCTTCATTATATGACTCCAGTTGATTAGATATCTTGCTTACAGTATGAACATTTGCAAAAGTATAATTCTTCGCATCGTTATTTACTTGAATCATTATTGACAATCCTATAACTAAAGATATAGAAAAAACGAAAATTTTATTCTTCATTATCTCTACCACCTATTCATCCTCATTAATTTCTTCAGCATATTTAAAGTCTATAGGTTTCATATATCTCTCTATCTTTATACTATCTTTCAATTCTATATCAATTTTATAATTGAGTTTTTGCATTTCCCATATTACTCCACCTTTAAAATTTATAACTGATTGAAGAGTTTGTTTATTGCCAATTGCCTTTATTTCAAAAGGTGGTACAAAAGATACCCCATTTATATTAAGATGTGACCCTACAGGAACAATTTCAGTATAGTTTGTAAATCTTTGTCCATTAATAGATATTGCTTCAGCACCTGCTGCATTTAAATTGCTGATTATTAAAAGCAAATATTCATATTTGTATATAATGTTGTTTGTATAATCATCAAACTGAGCTTGTGCCGATGGATTATCTATTGTTAATACAACTCCTTCTCCTTCAACATCTATAATACCTGCCATTATCTTGTATTTATTTAATTCCTCATTTAAATTTTTTATATAATCATTTTCAATTGAAACACTTTGTTCATATTCTCTTAGCTCTTTTTCTATTTCTTCTAACTCTAAAATAAGATTTTCTCGTTCATTTTCTACCTGTCTTAGTTCATAAGCAAGTTCCGAAGCTTTTTTAGTAGTTATAATCTCTCCAGATTCGCTTTTCACTACTTGGTACTGAAGAGCAAAAATTAAACCTAAAATAATACTTATAATAGTTAGAAATATTTTTTTATACATTATATTTCTTCCTCCAAATCCTTAAAGTCAATATATATAGGGTTATCTCCTTTAGTAAAGTCAATAACTCCATTTATATCTAAACCTTCATTAGTTCTCTTTTCTATGATATCTATTCCAAACTCGTATTGATATCTTAAATTTTCAGCTTGATTAAACTTGACATAAGTGTCTTTTTCGATTATACAATATATATTATCATTTTTAATCAAAATATTACAGTCTAAATTTCTATTATTTTCATAAATATATTCTGAAAGATATAAAATTTTGCTGAATTCTATATCTTTATCTTTAAAATAAATAATTTCACCTAAAATAATATTTGTTTCTAATTCACTTTCAATAATAAATAAATCTCCGTCTTTTTCAATTTTTTCTAATACTACTCCGTGGAAATCAAGTAAATATTTTTTTAGATTATAATTATAAGAAATCTTTCCTTTTCTTTCTTTTACATTAATTACCAACTTATCCGGCAGTTTTCTACCTATATCAACACTTTCTATATATATTTCTCCTTCTAATTTCTTTTTTAATTCTTTTAATTCTACAAGAAATATATTATCATCTCTAGTGATATCAGTTGCATCAACTATATAGTCTTTGCTTAATTTACTGTTTTCTTGTACTATTATTTCTTTTATATAAAATATATCCGTTTTTATTATGACAGCACCTAACAATATTATTGTTAGGAAGAAAATAAAAGGCACAATTTTTTTTCTGTTTTTTTGTCTATTATTTTTATTTTTCATTTTTACCACTTTTTAAAACTTCCTCAATTACTTTAATTATATTACTTTCAAAATCATAATCAAACATTTTTTTACTGTTTTGAGACATTTTTAGGTTAATTTCTTTATTTTCTGCTACTTTAGAAACAGTATCAATCAAAATTTCTGAGTTTAAATCATCTTCCAATATAACAATCCCAGCTCCTTTATTTTCAATTTCTTTAGCATTATAAAATTGATGATTCTCAGCAGTATATTTTTTTGGTATTAATATACAGGGTTTACCTAAATATATAATTTCAGCAATGGATATAGCGCCAGCGCTTCCTATAATTAAATTACTAGCCTTCAAGGCTTTTGGAGCTTCATACATGTAATCAAGGATTTTCATATTCTTTGGAATTGATATATTTTTTTCTTGAATTTTTCTCATGAAAATCTCATAATGGTTTTTCCCTGTAATGTGAAGCCAGGTAATATTTTTTTTATTCTTAATTATTTCAATAGAATTTAAAATACTATTATTTATAGATTCTTGTCCCCCGCTACCTCCAAAAGAATATACAAAGAAATCATCCTTGCTTAAATTAAAATATTTTCTAGATTTTTCATAGCTTATATTAATAATTTCTTTCCTAATTGGATTCCCGGTGAAAACCACCTTCGATTTATCTTTGAAAAACTTAGCAGCTTCTTCAAAGCTAATCATTATTTTATCTGAAAATCTACCGGTTATTTTATTCGTTATTCCTGGGAAAGCATTTTGTTCGTGAATTATAATGTTTTTGTTAAGTATTTTACCAGCAAATACAACAGGTCCCGATACATATCCTCCAGTACCTATAATTATATCTGGAGAAAAATTTCTAATAGTTATTAAAGATTGAATTATCCCAATAATATTTTTAAATAAACTTTTTAAATTATGGATAGAAATCAACTTTCTATTTATATACCCAGTTTTTATATCTTTAAAATAATATCCTTGTTTTATTACAAGTTCTTCTTCTAAGCTATTTTCTCCTCCAAGGTACATAATAGATACATCATTATAATTGTTTTTTATTATATCTAAGATAGCTAAGGCTGGTATTATATGACCACCAGTACCTCCACCAGTTATTATTATTTTCATATTACCTCTCTTATATGTCTGCTTGTTTAGAAATATTTAATAATATTCCTATTGAACCAAGTAGAATAACTAACGATGTTCCACCTGCACTAATAAAAGGTAGTGCTATTCCTGTAGGCGGCATAGAAGATGTAACTACTGCTATATGGATAAATGCCTGTATACCGATTAAACTTGTAATACCTGTAGCTATGTATGCCCCAAATAAATCATCTGCATTTATACTAATTCTTAATCCTCTCCATATTACTATAATATAACATACTATTACTAAAATTGCTCCAATATATCCAATTTCTTCTCCAATAATTGAAAAAATAAAATCATTATATGGTTCAGGTATATAAAAAAATTTCTGTCGACTTTGTCCTAATCCTGTCCCTATTAATCCACCAGTACCAAAAGCATAAAGTGATTGTACAACTTGCCACCCTAATGATAGTTTGTATTTAAAAGGATCCAAAAAAGAAAGAACTCTATCTATTCTATATTGTTCTTGTATAATCAGATAGTATGAAGCTCCAATTAAAAGTACTAGTGAAGAAAATATATAAAAAAGATTAGCTCCCGATACAAAAAACATAATTCCTAATGTAATTACTAGAACCATACTCGTACTTAAATCTTTTTGTATAACAATCAGACCACCAAAAAAAACAATCCAAAACATAACTGGTATAAATCCAGCTTTGAATTTGTGTACTACCTTATTCTTTTTTTCTAATAAATATGCTAAATATATTATTGAACACACTTTTATTATTTCAGATGGCTGAAGGGTAAATGGTCCTATACTTATCCATCTTTGAGCGCCATTAGCTTCAGTACCATAAGCAGTAAATAAAGAAATACCGGCTATTATTGAAAAAAACAAAAAAAACAAACTTAACTTTCTATATATTCTATAATTTACAAAGCTGGCTATAAACATCGCAACTATTCCTATAATTCCTGCAACTAATTGTTTTTCAAAAAAATAAAAACCATTACCACCATAATTGTAATATCCGTCTGGGTAACTAGAACTGAAAACCATCATAAATCCAATAAGAACCAAAGCTATTACAAATATTAACAAAACCCAGTCTATTGATTTATTGGCCTTTTCCATATATATCTTCCTTTTCTAGTGAACTAACTATTTTTTTAAAATGCTCTCCTCTTTCTTCAAAGCTATTATACATATCCCAGCTTGCACAAGCTGGAGATAATAATATTTTATCTCCTAGATCAGCATTATTATAAGCTACCTTTACTGCTTCCTCTAAATTATCGACAACTTCATAATTATTGAAATTATGCTTATCTAAAGATTTTATAATTAGTTTTTTTGTTTCTCCCATTACCACTACATATTTAACCCTATTACAGAAATTCATTATTAATTCGCTAAAATCACTATTCTTATTATATCCTCCTAGTATTATAACAATGTTTTCTTTTAAGGCTTCAACGGCTTTTATTGTCGAGTCGGGATTTGTTCCCTTGGAATCGTTATAAAATTCCACCTTTTTAATGGATGAGTGAACATGTTCTAATCTATGTTCAACACCTTTAAAAGCTATAATAGAATTTCTTAGTTTTTTTATTGAAAGTTTTAATGCTATTGCTACACCTATTGAAGCCATAATATTTTCTATATTATGTTCTCCAGGAATATTTATTTCTTCTAATTTAATTATTTCTACTATATCACATTTAGTCTTATAGACTATCTTCTCGTTTTTTATGAATATACCTTCATCAATTTCTTGTTTTGAACTAAAAAATATAATTTTTGAATTTATTTTATCTAAATTCTGTCTAATAACCTTATCCTCATAATTCAAAACAGCAAAATCTTTTCCATCTTGGTTTTTGAAAATATTTAATTTCGCATTTATGTAATTATTAAAATTCCCGTGCCACTTTAAATGATCTGGAGTTATATTTGTTATTACTCCAACTTTTGGCTTTAGACTATAAGTGCTTTCCAATTGATAGCTACTTGCTTCTACTACGAAAATATCTTTTTCTTTAAAAATATCAGATAGTATTCCAGAACCTACATTTCCTGTTAACCCTGCTTTTATATTATTATCAGTAATTATTTTATGAACTAAAGTAGTTGTTGTAGTTTTACCATTGGTACCTGTTATTACAATAAAATCCTTACTTGTCAAACTGTAAGCCATTTCTATATCACTAACTACTGGTATATTTTTTTCTAATGCCCTCAACACAAGTTCTGAATCCATAGGAACACTTGGACTTTTAACTATAATATCTATTTTTTTGAAATCAATACTTTCTATTATATCTACAAGTTCAAATTTAACCTTTTTAATTTCTTCAATATTATTTAATTCTTTTATAGATTTTTTATCATCAAAAACAAAAATATTATTACCTAAATTATTTAAGGATAATATTGCTGCTATTCCAGATATTCCTGTTCCGTATATTAAAATATTTTGATTTTTCATATAATTCTCCTATACTCCAATTATTGTTATTATACTAAATATAACTCCGGCAAATACAAAAACCTTCACTACCTTTGTCTCCTTCCATCCCAACTCTTCGAAATGATGATGAATAGGGCTCATTAAAAATACTCTTTTCTTTCTAGTTTTATAAGATATCACCTGTATTATAACTGAAAGAGATTCCAAAAAATATACCCCTCCCAATATAGGTATTACAAGCAACAATTTATTAACTAAAAAAATATAAGATAAAGCCCCTCCTAATGCAAGGGAACCAACATCACCCATGAAAATTTTAGCAGGATATTTATTGTAAATTAAAAAACCTAAAGTAGCTCCTGCTATACTTATAGAATATATAATGCTGTTATTATTAATAATTGGAAGATTATTATACAAAATATAAGTTAAAGTTAGAGTAACTATTACTGTAATGCCTGAAGAAAGACCATCTAATCCATCTGTTAAGTTAACACTATTAACAAGCCCCAATATAACAAAAATAGCAAATGGAATATAAAATATTCCTAAATCGATTGAACTCCTTGTAAAAGGTATCACCAGTTGAGAATAGTCCGGATTATTAAAAACATAGAATAAAACGATTAGCAATGAAAATAATATCTGTCCAAGAATTTTTTGATATGCTTTAAATCCTAAATTCCTTTTTAAACTTACTTTAATGAAATCATCTATAAAGCCTATTAAACCAAATCCCATTAAACTGAGACAGAAAAAAATATAATTCGAATCGATATCCACGTAAATAGATACCCCTATCAAAATCGATAAAATTATTCCTATTCCTCCCATAGTGGGAGTCCCACTTTTCTTTATATGTGAAGAAGGTCCTTCTTCCCTAATATACTGTCTGTAGTTTAGTCTCTTGAAAACAAAAATATTTATTGGTATTAAAATTATTGCTAAGAAAAAACTTATAATAAATGATGCAAAAATATCTCCTATCATATTATTAACCTTTCATATTAATTTCTTTTTTAATAATAGCTTTCATAGTTATATCTCTTTCATCATAAGGAATCTTTTTATCTTCTATGGCTTGATATGGTTCTGTTGATTTTCCTGCTAATAATATAATATCATTTTTTTGATAATTATCTATAATATAATTTATTGCTTCTTTTCTATCTACAATGATTTTATAATTATTATGATATTTTTTTACTCCTTCTGCTATCTCTTCGCAAATAGATTTAGGTTCTTCATGTCTTGGATTATCCGATGTTAAATAACACATATGGCAATATCTTCCAGCAACCTCTCCCATAAGAGATCTTCGAGAAATATCTCTTTCACCGCCTGCTCCAAACATTACGATTTTTCTTCCTTTTGCAACCTGATCTATAGTTTCCATTATCTTTTCTAAGCCATCTGGAGTATGTGCAAAATCCAGTATTATTGTACAATCTAACTCTGTATTTATAAGCTCAAATCTACCAACTACACCTTTGAAACTTTCTAAAGATTTTTTGATTTTATCAATTTTTATTCCTGATAAATCTGCGGCTATTATACAAGCTAAAGTATTGTATACACTAAATTTCCCTGGTGTATTAATTTTAAATTCATAAGATTTATTTTTTGTAACCATGTCGAAATATGTACCATTTATACTTGTATCTTTAATATCTGCTTTATAATCCGACTTTTTATTTAAGCTATAACTTACAACATCTATATTATCTTTTTTAAGTTCTTTATATAATCTAAATCCGTATTTATCATCTATATTCACTATTGCTTTATCTACTTTGTAAAAGAAGGCCTTCTTAGCTTGATAGTAATCTTCCATGGTTTTATGAAAATCTAAGTGGTCTTTTGTTAGATTAGTAAAGATTCCAATATTAAATGATATATCATCTACTCTATTTAATTTAGTTGAGTGAGAGGATACTTCTATAAAACAATTTTTGATTTTTTTATCAACCATTTCTTTCATAAGACTATGAAGCTGATTAGATTCTGGAGTTGTATTATTTAGAACATATTTTCCTCCATCAATCACAGCTCCCATAGTACCTATAATTCCAGTTTTATAATTATTGTCTTTAAATATATAATCCAATATATAAGTGATGCTGGTTTTACCATTTGTTCCTGTAACTCCAACTAAATTTAATTTTTTAGAAGGTTCTCTATAAATTAAATTTGATAATTTTGAAAGTAACTTCCTTGGATTTTCAATTATAAAAACCGATGCATTTTCTTTTAAAAATTCTTCCTTTTCACATAATATTACTTTTGCTCCTCTGCTTATTGCGTCCTTTATATAGTCATGACCATCTTTTTTAAATCCTTCAATAGCAACAAAAATAGTTTTTGCGTCAACTTCTCTTGAATCATTTGTAATACTACTGATTTCTATATCATACTCTTTTAAAAATTCGTTTCTTTTTTTATAACTAATACTTTTAAGAATTTTATCTAATTTCATTTTTTTACCTCAATTTAGTTTAGTATTAAAGTTATCATAGAATTTTGCAAAATTTCCGTTCCAGTTTTTGGGTACTGTTTTTTTACTATAGTATCTTCAGATATTTCCATGGTTATATTGTGTTTTAAACCTAATTTTGTAAGCATTTCACTAGCTTCTTTAATACTTAACCCTTCTAAATTAGGCACTTTAACAAAAGATTTTTCAATTTTTTCTAGTTCTTCTTCATCATATCTTGGCTCTATATTTAGATACTGCATTGTACTTTCTATTATTTCTCCTATTAAAGGAGCTACGATTGTAGAAGCATAGTAGGATTCTTTAGGTTCATCTATTGACATAATTACCAAAATTTCCGGATTATAAGTAGGAGCCACAGCCACAAAAGATGTTATATATTTTTCATCAGCATATTTCCCATCTATAACCTTTTGAGCCGTTCCAGTCTTTCCACCTACACTATAACCTGCCACAGAAGCGCTTCTTCCAGAACCTTCAGATACCACTGACTCCATGGCCATAAGCATTTTATCAGATGTATCTTGAGAAAAAACTCTTCTTACCACCTTGGGTTCTACTTCCATTACTATATTTCCGTCTTGGTCAACTAAGTTTTTTACTAGGTGAGGTTCATATAAGTATCCACCATTACTAACTGCAGATAAAGCCGTAGCAAGTTGAAGTTGAGTTACAGATATTCCTTGACCAAAAGATTGAGTTACAAGATTTACATCCTTCATATTTTCAGGTATATTCACAATTCCTTCTGCTTCACCATTGAGTTCAATGTTGGTTTTTTCCCCAAAGCCTAAAGCCTTTACATAGTCATAAAAAGTTTCTTTTCCTATTGCTAATCCTATTTCTGCCAAAGCATCATTACAAGAATTTTGAAGAGCCTCAAATAAATTTTGATCTCCATGAGGATTGTAATATCTCCAACATTTAATTGTTGAGTTACTTTCTATTTGAGTAACATAACCATCACAATGAAAGTTTGTATCTAAATCAATTCTATTTTCTTCTAAAGCTATGGCGGCAGTAATAAGCTTAAATGTCGATCCAGGTTCATAAATATCGTTGACAACAGGATTACGCCAATATTTAAACCATAAATTCTGAAGTTCCTCCTGTGTTAAATTATCGGCATTGATATTTGAAGGTAATTTTCTAGGTTCATTTGGATTATATTCCGGTAACCCTGCCATTGCTAAAATCTCTCCATTGTTTGGGTCTATAATTATTATATTAGCACTTTTGGCATTATTATCAATAAAACCTTTCTCTAGTGCATCTTCTGCAAAATGCTGGATTGTTTCATTTATTGTTAAAACTACATTTAAACCTTCTTCTCCTTCAAAATACTCCTCATATCCGTAGGGCAATACTCTACCTTTTGAGTCTGTATTAACAATTTGTCTGCTTGGTATTCCCTGAAGCTGTGTGTTATATACGCTTTCAATTCCGTACATACCTACTTGATCTATATTTGT
>Ga0102941_1000145_pt1 | contig 29863 bp, 24 predicted proteins | sample SalPonR2_C_D2_MG_FD_79281 | JGI IMG/M metagenome (GOLD analysis project Ga0102941, IMG submission 79281) | Salt pond soil microbial communities from South San Francisco under conditions of wetland restoration - Salt Pond MetaG R2_C_D2_MG | ecosystem: Environmental > Aquatic > Marine > Intertidal... | reverse complement strand
TGACCGACCCAAACCAGTGGTGGTTCATGGACACCGCTCGCGGGCAGCAGTGTTCTCGCTTGTGCGAACAGGTGCCACAAAACCCGACTCTTCGGCCTCGTCTGCTACAATGTATCGAAGAGGCCGAGATCTGGCATCAGGTTCGCAACGGCCTCGGCCAGACAGGGTTCGTGAGCGTGTATTTCCTGGAAGGCGCGCAATAAAAAGCCACGCTTGCTCACATGACGGAACATCTGGCGGCGGCACGGGTCTTGTACAGTATTGGCTGGCCGCCATCAGCGCGCGACCTGGACACCAGGCACGTCGTTCGAGCGGTCGGGCCGTGTCGGAGGCAACCCGACTTGAGCAGGGCAGGGCGGTGTCGTGGCGTCGCCAGATGACAAGACGGTCCCCGTTCCGCTCGTTCAAGACCGGCCCCGAGATCATCCACCTCATGGTGCTGCTCGACGTCCGGTTCCCGCGGTCGGTTCGAAACGTCAAGGATCTGCTCCATGAGGGCGGCGTCGATGTCAGCCATAAGACCGTCCGGTTTTGGTAGCGCCGGTTCGGCCCGATGTTTGCGGCCGTGATCCGAAGGCGCCGCGTGCCAGGCCTGAAATCGAGCCGTTGGCTCAGCAATCTTGCCGAGAATTCTCATCCATTGCCCGGCAATGGTTTTCCTCCAGACCATGAGAGGGGGGCCGTTTCGAGGGCGAGAGCGGGCGATGCTTGGGTTCAGGCGAACGAAAAAACTGCAGAAGTCCGCATGTGTCGACGCCCTCGTCTGAAACCATTTCAACCACGAACGCAGCCTCTCCAAACGCAATGACTGCCAGGCGACTCGACCCGCCGCACTGACCCGGTGGCGCGGTCTGTGCGGGTCCGAGGACACTGTCACTGTCCCGGCTGAAACGGGTTCGAATTGGTGCTGCCATCCCCTTCTGGCCCAGCTTTTGAGGGACGGGACAGCACGGGGTCAGACGCGGCACGCACGACATCCAGTAATATGGCTTTCAAGATGTTGAAGCCGGCGATTGCACTTGTTCCTGACATAACAGGGCCAAAAATTATTGCAAAAATCTATAAGCCATGTTTATGACTTAAATAGTAAAGGGAGGAACGAAATGAACATCACCAGAACATTCATGATCGGTTTGGCCTCGGCCGGACTTACGGCAACGACGGCCTTCGCGGATACCTGCCCGGCCGGATACCCCAGTGACAACATCAACTTTCTAGTCGGCTTCGGCGCGGGCGGCGGCACGGATACGGTCGCCCGCCGGGTTGCAAGTGACATCGAAACCGCAACGGGTTGGACCATCGTGGTCGACAACCGTCCCGGCGCCAGTGGGGGCGTGATGGCGCGTGGCTTGTTGGACGGCGAAGCCGACGGGCTGACCGTGGGCGTGGTCAGCAACACCACCGTGGCCATCAACCCCCACGTCAACGCCGATATCGGCTATACGCACGAGGATTTCGCCTATCTCGGAACCGGAATGGTGCTGAACTACGGCTTGGTGACGCTGGCGGACAATCCCTACGACACGCTTGAGGAATTTGTCGATTTTGCCCGCGAAAACGGCCGCGCGACGATTTCCGTTGGCGCGTCGAGCCACACCATCGCGGTCACCACGCTGGCCGAGCACTACGATATCGACCTTGTCGCGGTGCCGGGCCAGGGGTCCGCCGCTGCTTTGCAGGAGGCGCTTGGCGGGCATGTGGATGCCACCATCCAGGGCGCGGCGCACGTGCCGCAGATCGAGGCCGGCGCCATGGTGCAGCTTGCGACGCTGACAGCGAACCGGGCCAGTTATGCGCCCGATACGATGACCGCCATGGAAAACGGTGTGGACCTGTCCATCGAGGGTCACATCATCTTTATCATGAACGGGGACACGCCTGCCGAGGTGCAAGCCTGCCTTGCCGAGGCCATTGCCGAGGTCACCTCGTCTGACGCGTATGTAGAGTTCCTCGCGGGCCGCTCGGCGGTGCCGGGCAACATGGGGCCCGAGGGCACGGCGGACTGGGTCGCAGATGCATCCGCCTTTTACGAGACGCGGCTGGCGCAGTGATCAACGCTGATCGCATACAGGGCATCGTCGTCCTTGCCTTTGGTATCACGCTGCTTGTGTGGCTGGTCCCGAACTATGTGACGGCGGTGCCCGGTGATCCGCTGGACCCGTCCTTGTTTCCACGGGCGGCGGGCTGGATCATTGCGGCCCTTGGGCTGGCACAGATCGTGCTGGCGCGCCCCGGAGCGTCGGTTCCGGCTGGCCGCGAAATCCTTGGTTTCGTCTGTTTCATCGGGGCCCTTGTGGTCGCGGCGCTGCTTCTGCCGATGCTTGGGTTTTTGCCCGTGGCCTGCGGTTTGATGATGGCCAGCCTGGTGCTCTTGCGCGAACGCAGGCCCCTTTGGGCCGCCACGACGTTGATCGGCGTGCCGGTTTTTGTGTGGGTCTTGTTCACCGTCTTGTTGTCACGACCCTTGTCCTGAAATCCTGAGGAACCCTTGCCATGGTCGATTTCTCCCTTCTGCTTGCAGGGTTCGCGGACGTGTTCACCCTCACGAACATGCTGTTCATTCTGGGCGGCGTTGCCCTGGGCCAGATTGTCGGTGCGATCCCGGGGCTCAGCATCATCATGGCCTTGGCGATTGCCGTACCGCTGACCTATGGCCTTGATACGCTGGCGGCGATTTCATTCCTGATTTCGGTCAACAAGGGGGGCACGATCGGAGGAGCCGTGCCCGCGATCCTGCTGAACGTGCCGGGGTCGGCGGAATCGGCGGCGACGACCATGGACGGCCACCCGATGGCCAAGAACGGCAAGCCGATGAAGGCCATGAAATACGCGCTGTACCACTCGGTATCGGGCGATCTGGCCAGTGATATCGTCCTGATCCTTCTGGCCGCGCCGCTGGCCATAGTGGCGCTGAACATGGGACCTGTGGAAATCACCGCGCTGATGATCCTCGCCTTTACGGTGATCAGCGGGCTGGTCGGGGATTCCATGATCAAGGGGCTGATCTCGGCCGCGTTCGGCATCCTGCTGGCGACGGTCGGGCTTGATCCGGGCATGGCCACACCGCGCTTCACCTTTGGCATCCTCGAGCTGTATGACGGCGTGCCGCTGACCGCCGTCAGCATCGGCGCACTGGCAATGAGCGGCGTTCTCATCGGCCTGTTGGGCATGCGCGCATCCGACAAGACGCAGCAATCCGCCATTTCGATCAAGGGCCGCTCGCGCGGGGACAGCGTCGTGACGTTTGCCGAGTTCTGGGCCAATCGGTTTGTCGCATTTCGGGCCTTCGTGATCGGCACCATCATCGGGGCCATCCCGGGCCTCGGATCGACCACGGCCGGGTTCCTGAGCTATTCCGTCAACAAGCAGGCCGCCAAAGACCCCGAGGCCTTCGGCAAGGGCGATGCGCGCGGGATCGCCGCGTCCGAGACCGCCAACAGCGCCGTGGTAGGCGCAAACCTTATCCCGCTGCTGACCCTTGGCATTCCGGGAAATATCGCGGCCGCCCTGCTGGTGTCGGCCTTCATCATCCACGGTATCCAACCCGGCCCCCTTTTGTTCCAGCAGCAGGCACAACTGGTCTACGGGATGTTCGGCGCAATGCTTGTGGCGAATTTCTGCAACCTCGGCGTCGGCCAGTTCGGGATGCGGTTCTGGGCGATGGTGGTGTCGGCCCCGGGCACCGTCATCTACCCCGCAGCGATGCTTTTGTGCTTTGCGGGCTCGTTTGTGATCACCGGCGCGACCTTCGGCGTTTTCGTGATGATCGCGGCGGCGGTGTTCGGCTACATGATGCGGGCTTTCGGCTATTCGATCGTGGCCTTCATCGTTGCATTCCTGCTGACGCCCCAGCTGGAAAGCGCGGTTGTCCGGGCGCGGCTGATCACCAATGACAATCCGGCAGAATTGCTGAGCCACCCTATCGCACTGGTCCTGATCGCCATGTCGATCGGATCGATCATCTATCTCGGGCCGCGCAAAAAGAAACCGCTGCAGGCTGATATCCCCAGCCCGACCGGGCAATGACGACGCCGCCCCGGTGTGCGTGGCGGCCTGTGCCAGTCCCCTGCCGCCGTTCCGGCAGGGCTGCAACGGCGTCGGCGTCATCGCATGTCTGGTGAACCGCGCCTTGATAGGCGGCCGACAAGTCCAGCTCCTGATCCAGCGGCGACACTGTCGTTTCGCGCAACGGGCGTTTGGGCAGCGGAAGCTGTCTGCCCCGGCTGAAACGGGTTCGAATTGGTGCTGCCAGCACGATCAGAACCCCTGTCGTTTCAGCTCTGCCGCGATTTGGGCGCGTGCCGCTTCGTTTCGGATCGGGAAAGCCGCGAAATATTGGGCTGACGAGGCGTCTGGCTTGCGCCGCCGCGCATCTTGCGCCCAGCGGCTGGCCTGTTGGTGACGACCTTCTAGCCCGTTGGCCACGGCTGCGATCATCGAGATGAGGTAATGCGCGCCAGGGGTAGAGGCCGCGCGGTCGGCCAGACGGGCGGCTGCCATTGTGTCGCCCACCTGGATCTGAGCCTGCGCGCGCACGCCGTGGATGCCATATAGCAGCGGGTCGAGCGGGCTCAGCTCGAGTGCTGCATCCAGCCCCGCGTCGACCTTGGCGATATCGCCGGTCATCAGAGCGGTAAAGGCGCTTGCATAAAAGCCTTGAGCATAGTTGGGGTTCAGGTCGATCGCCCGCTCAAACCAACCCTCGGCGATCTCGGGTTCATCGGTCAGCCAGTGGGATCGCCCCATCGTATAATGCGTGAACGGATCGATTGGATCGAGTTCGAGGCCGCGCTCGGCATGATGTCTTGCAGCCGTAGCCGCCTCCCGGTCATCGGGGCCGAGATGGAGAAAGGCGTCGATGAAGCGCGTGAACGACAGGCCGGCATGCGCGCGGGCAAATCGAGGATCGAGCGCGATCGCGCGCTCGAAATGCCCCTTGGCCGTTTGATTGGCCTGCGGTGTGAACCGGTAGAGTTGCGTCAACCCCAGGTGAAAGGTCTTCCAAGCGTCGAGCATGTCTGCCCCGGACTGGTTCGCAAGGCGGGCTTCGTTCTGTGGCACATGAAGGTCGAGCGCGGTGACGATATGGGTCACCACCTGCTGGCGCAACGCCTCGATCCCCTCTATCGGGGCGGTCAGCCGTTCGCCCCAGATCACTTCCCCCCTGCCGACATCTGCCAGTTCAACGACCACAGCGACCGTGCCGGTCAATCTTTCGATCACTCCCGTCAGGACATAGCCGGCCCCCAGCGCCGTGCCCACCAGATCGAGGTCGCCACCCTGGCGAAACCGGAACGAAGAACCGCGCGCGATCACCGCCAGCCAGCGCATTCGCGACAGCGCTTGAATAATCTCGTGCGGGATTGCCTCGGCCAGAATTTCAACATCGGGCGATTGTCCCAGAGCGCGGAATGGAAGCACCGCGATCGATGGGCGCGACCGGGTCGTGATGTTTTCGCCGGCTTGCGGAGACGCGGGGCCGGGTTGCGCTGCGGCGGTCTCGACAACCTGTGCCACAAACCGGAAACCCTTGCCGTGGATCGTTCGGATGACCGCCTGCGTGTCGCCGTCATCGCCCAGCGCGTGCCGGGCAGATCGGATTCGGCTGGAAATGCTTGCATCCGACACAATGCGATCGGGCCAGACTGCCCTGGCGATCTCGTCTTTGCCGACCAATCTGTCCCGATGCGCCACAAGATGAATGATCAGCGCCAAAACCTGCGGTTCGGCGTGCACAACGTCGTCCCCGTGGACAAGTTCGAACGTGTTCGGATCCAGCCGATAATCGCCAAAACGCCATGCCATCCTGAAAGATACCGCAGTTTTCGGATTTTCTACAGGAAATCTTCAGGATCGCTTCAAGCGCGCGTCCGTCCATGCGGGCACGGTGATCCAAAGGGCGGTCCATCGCAACGGCACCGACAACACCAAACACAGGGAGATCACCATGGCTGCCAACACAATCCGCACCACGCAAGGACGGAGGCACCTGTTTGGTTCCGTCCTCGACACCGTCGGCGACACGCCCGTGATCCGTATCAACAACCTCGCGCCTGATGGCGTGCGGCTCTACGTCAAGGCTGAGTTCTTCAACCCAGCGGCGTCCATCAAGGATCGGCTGGCGCTCAACATCATCGAGTCGGCGGAACGGGCGGGCACCCTGAAGCCGGGGCAGACCGTGGTCGAGGCGACCAGCGGCAACACCGGCATCGGGCTGGCCATGGTCTGCGCGCAGAAGGGCTATCCGCTGGTTGTTACAATGGCCGACAGTTTTTCCGTGGAGCGGCGGCGGCTGATGCGGATGTTCGGGGCCAAGGTGGTCCTGACGCCCCGGGCCGAAAAGGGAACCGGCATGTACCGCAAGGCCGCCGAGTTGGCCGAAAAGCACGGCTGGTTCCTGGCGCGGCAGTTCGAAACTGACGCCAATGCCGACATCCACGAGGCGACGACGGCGCGTGAGATCATCAATGATTTCGCGGGCGAACGCCTGGACTACGTCGTAACCGGCTTCGGGACCGGCGGCACCGTCGCGGGGCTGGCCCGTGTGTTGCGCAAGGAACGTCCCGACACACGGATCATCCTCAGCGAACCGGGAAATGCAGCCCTGATCGCCAGCGGCGTAGCGCAAGAGCGCGGCGCGAACGGCGCCCCCGCGGGCAGCCACCCGGCCTTTGAACCGCACCCGATCCAGGGCTGGACACCCGATTTCATTCCCCTTGTGTTGCAAGAGGCATTGGACAATTGCGGCTATGACGAGTTGATCCCGGTGGCCGGCGCGGACGGTATTGCCTGGGCCAAGAAGCTGGCGGCCCGCGAAGGCATACTGACGGGCATCTCGGGCGGAGCCAGTTTCGCGATTGCCATGCAGGTCGCGGAACGGGCCGAAAAAGGCGCGGTGATACTCGCCATGCTGCCCGATACCGGCGAGCGGTATCTCTCCACCCCGCTTTTTGCAGATATCCCAGAGGACATGGACGAGGAAGAACGCGCCCTGTCCGCCTCGACGCCCGGTTTCCAGATGGCCGCCGAGTGACTGCCCAAACGATCAACCCAAGGAGACCACCAATGGACCTCTTCATGATCCGCCGACCCAGTGCCTGGGCCAATGAAGCCGAACTTGAGAAGACCGCCGCGATCTCGACCCGAGTGGGCAACGAGGACATGCCCGACAAGGTGCGGTGGATCCGGTCCTATGTTCTGAAGGAACCCGACGGACGACTGGGGACGGCTTGCATCTACGAGGCCGTGGACGCCAACGCCCTGCGCGAACACGCGCGCTGCGTGGGGATGCCGGGCGATGAAATCTATCCCATCGGAGGAACGGTTGTGGTGCGGCCTGACCCCGCCTGAGACAGGGCAATCGCGGGCCTGCCCGGTTGGGCAGGTCACGCCCCGGAATGAGCGGAGACCACAAGATGGCGCACGACACTCGGACAGGTCTGGGCGAGGAGACTCTGGATCCCGCTGATTGGGCGGAGATGCGCAAGCTGGCGCACACGATGGTGGACGACGCCATCGCGCGCCTCGAGGGTCTGCGCGACGGGCCCGTCTGGCAAGCTATGCCCGAGGCCATGAGGGCGGATTTCGACGGCCCGCCCCCCGCAAACCCCACGCCTTTGGAGGCCGTCTATGCGGATGTGACGGACAAGCTCTATCCTCATTCGATGGGCAACATGCACCCGCGGTTCTGGGCCTGGTACATGGGGGCAGGCTGCCTGACTGGCGCTTTGGCGGATTTTCTCGCGGCCATTGACGGTTCGAACCTGGGCGCCGGCAATACGGGCGCCAATCTGGTGGACCGACAGGTTACGGACTGGCTGCGGCAAATGATGGGGTTTCCCAAGGGCGCAAGCGGAACGCTGGTCAACGGCGGATCAATGGCCAATATCGTTGGTCTGACGGCTGCGCGAAATACCATGGCTGGCGCGGATTTACACCATGACAGCGTCACCGAGATTGTCTCACCGCTGCGGTTTTACGCGTCCGATCAGGTCCATTCCTGTCACATGAAAGCGATGAACCTGCTAGGATTGGGCAGCAAGGCGCTGGTGCGCGTGGTCACTGATCGTGCCTTCCGCATGGACGTTGACGCGCTGCGAGCCGCGATCCGGGCTGACCGCAACGATGGCCTGCGCCCTGCCTGCGTCATTGCCACGGCGGGGACCACCAACACAGGTGCGATCGACCCTTTGCCGGACCTCGCGGAAGTATGCCGCGAAGAAGGGATCTGGCTGCATGTCGACGGTTGCATCGGGGCGCTGTTCGCAATCGCACCGTTGAACCGGCGCCTTGTTGCAGGGATTGAGCGCGCCGACTCGCTCGCGCTTGATTTGCATAAAGGTCTGCATGCGCCGTTCGACGTCGGTTGCGCGCTGCTGCGGGACCGCAAGGTGCACCGAGCGACCTTTGCCGAGGCGGCCGAATACCTGCAAATGTCGACGCGGGGTCTGGCGGCGGCAGAGTTCTTGCACGACTACGGCCCGGAAACGACGCGCGGCTTCAGGGCGCTGAAGGTCTGGATGATGCTGCGCCATCACGGGGTCGAGAGCTTCGGGCGGATCCTTGACCAGACCATCGCGCAGGCCAGTCATTTGACACAGGTGATCAAGGCCGAGCCGGAGATGCAGTTGATGGCCCCGACCGCAACGACAATAGTCTGTTTCCGCCATGCCCCCGCCGGACTGGATGAGGCCGGTCTGCGCGCCCACAACACCGAAATCATGCTGCGCCTTCAGGAAAGCGGGATCGCCGTCCTGAGCGATACAACGATCCGTGGCCAGCACTGCTTGCGCGTCGCGATCTGCAACCACCGCACGCGCACGGAAGATCTCGACCTTCTGGTTCGGGAAGTGCTGAAGATCGGGGCCGTTTTGAAGGACTGCGCCACGCCCCGCGATATCCACGCTGTTTGAGTGCGCAGGGACGATCGGGCGGCCGTGGCTGAGGCTTTGGCGCCCCTTGGGGCGTTGTGCCGCGAATGTGTGCCCTGAGGTCAAATCGGGCGCCGGATCGGCGCATTCGGGGCGCTGGGGTTGATTGTGGTATTCTGTTGCCAAAATGGGAGTGATTTCGATGTCCAGTTACTTTGATCTAGGCGTTTACAGTCGTTCAGCCAGTATGGAACCCCTTGCGCAAACCTGGTTCGACCGTGGCCTGGTCTGGCTGTTTGGATACAACCACGAGGAAGCAATCGTCTGCTTTGAAAAAGCGCTGGAGGCAGATCCATCCTGTGCGCTGGCCCATTGGGGCATCGCCTATGCCTTGGGGCCGAATTACAACAAGCCGTGGGAAATTTTCACACCCGAGGAAAAAGCGCCGGCCCTCGAACGCGCCCACGCGGCCCTTGCGGCCGGGCTGGCGTTGAAAAGCGCCAAACCGGTCGAACTGGCGCTGCTCGCGGCATTGGCATCGCGCTATCCCACCGATCCTGAGATCGAGGATTACCAGCCGTTCAATGACGGGTTTTCAGCCGCGATGAAACCTGTCTACGAAGCTTATCCCGAGGATCTCGATGTTGTCTTCGTCTATGTCGAGGCGTTGATGAACCGCACGCCGTGGCAGCTTTGGGATACCCAAAACGGTGTCCCGAACCCGGACGCCTCAACGCCAGAGGCGATGGCGGCCATGGAACATGCCTTCGACCACACGACCGGCGCATGGGACCATCCGGGGCTGCTGCACATGTATATCCATCTCATGGAGATGTCGCCCCACCCCGAGCGCGCCTTGCGCCACGGTGACCGTCTCACAGACCTGGTGCCGGATGCGGGCCATCTGGTGCACATGGGTTCGCATATCGACGTGCTGTGTGGCGACTACCACAATGTTCTCCATCGCAACCTGGCGGCGGTCGAGGTCGACGACAGGTTCAAGGACTATGCCGGCGCGGCAAATTTCTACGCGCTATATCGCATCCACAATCTGCATTTTGCGTCATACGGCGCGATGTTCCTTGGCCAAAAACAGGCAGCCATCGCCGCCGCCAGGCGCTTGCGCGAAGAGGTCCCGGACGACGTCGTCCGGTCATACCCCGACATCTTCGAAACCTTTGTTGCGGCGGCGCCACATGTCTACATCCGCTTCGGGATGTGGTCGGAAATAATCGAGATTGAACAGCCTGCGGATCCCGAGCTTTACGTCACGACAAACGCGCTGATCTTCTACGCCAAGGCGGTCGCGCTGGCCAACCTCGGACGCCACTCCGAGGCGACGGCAGCCATGGTCGATTTCACAAAAGCCTATGCAGCGGTGCCAGGCACGCGGATGCTTTTCAACAACAAGGCGCGCGACGTTCTTGCGGTCGGCGAAGAGATGATGAAAGGCGAAATCGCCTTCAAGGCAGGACGGAAATCAGAAGGTCTCGACCACCTACGCAGGGCTGTCGAATTGGACGACGGCCTCGAATACGAGGAACCCTGGTCGTGGCCGCAGCCGACGCGGCACGCGCTTGGCGCGCTCCTGCTGGAGGCCGGCGCCCATGACGAGGCTGAAGCCGTTTATCGTTCTGATCTTGGTCTTGACGGACGACTCCCGCGTCCGAGCCAGCATCCGCGTAACGTGTGGGCACTGCATGGCCTGCATGAGTGCCTCATGCGTCGTGGCGAAAAGACCGAGTTGCCGCATGTCAAACTCCTGCTCGATCAGGCCGTCGCCCGTACAGACATTCGGATCAACGCCAGTTGCCTGTGCCGGGCCAACGCGGCCTAGGCCGCGGTCCGTTTGGCAGGGGGGGGCAAAACGGAGGCTGGACGGTTGCTGTCTGACGTCAGCGCCTTCGGGACGATTTGAGGATTTGAACAACGCAGGATTTCTGGTTCTTCCCGGCTTTCAGAGAGCGAAGATGAACACGACATCCCGGCCAGTTCTGAGAACCCAGACGCATGTCTCGAAGGGCTGGCACTAGTACAGCCTTGCTGCAGGGCGGAAAAATGTCGGCTGTCCATTGTACCAACCGGCGCGCGCCGGCGCGACAGTCCGGACAGCAGTGATCGCGTCTGGCACCGACAAGACCACCATGGTTGCCGGGGCGCCCAATTCCAGCCGATGCGGGAGACCAACGAGACCTGCTGCATCGCCGGTCACCATGCCAAAGCAGGTGTGAATGTCCTCGTCCGTCGACAAATGCGCGACGTTGGCAAAGAGGTTGGCCATTCGCACGAGGTTTGCGTCGCCATACGGTGTGAAAGGGTTGAGGATATTGTTGGAAGCTACGGCGCAGCGGACACCCACCCCGGCCATGGTGGCGAGCGGAGCCACACCGCGGGGGTGCAACCGATCGGCATCGCGACCCATGAGGAAGAGGTCGGTCGAGGGCAACGCGACAACGCCGATACCCGCATCGCGGAGACGCGTGGCCATGGTGACAACGTCCGGTGCCGACATCGCGGAGAGCTTGCTGGCATGGCCTGCCACGACGCGGCCGCCCCATCCGCGCGCCTCCGTTTCGGCAATAAGCGCCGGAAGGTCCGAATTCGCCGGGTCGAGGTCGAAGTCGATGTGGAAATCGACGTCGCAGTCAAAGCGACGGGCAAGATCGAAGACAAGGGCGATATGGGTAGCCGGATCGGGGTCGCGGTAGGGGCAGCCTCCGACAAGGTCAGCGCCGCGCTCCATGGCTTGCGTTAGCAGCGTGAGTGTCTCGGGCTCGTTGGTGATGCCCTCTTGTGCGAAGGCGCAGATCTGGATGGTGATCTGATTGCGACGCTCGTCGCGGAGCGCGAGGAGCGCGTCGAGACCGCGCAAGCCCACCCTCGGGTCGACTTCCACGAATGTCCGCAGCGCGGTGGTGCCATGGCCGATCGCAGCGTCGACCACGAGACTGGCGCGGGCGTGGACATCCTCGGTCGTGAATGCGGCCTTGGCGCGGGCTGTCTGCTCGACCGCATGCGCGAGGCCGCCGCGTGTCATGTCGCAGCGGTCGAGGATGCAAGCCTTGTCGAGGTGGATGTGGGCGTCGACATAGCCGGGAAAGATCCAGCCGCCCTGGGCGTCGAACCGGTTGTCGCCCGGCAGGGAGGTGGCGATGGCCGCGATGCGGCCCCGCTTCACCCCTATGTCGATCGGACCGGAGTGGCCGGCCATGTGGGCGCCGGAGAGGATAAAGTCGGTCAACGGCGCCTGCCTTGGCCGGTCGGACCCGCGGTTGGGGTCATGCCTGCTCGAACCGGATCGGCTTGGCGCCTTCCCAAAGGACGGAGGTTCCCAGCGCGTGCAGGTTTTCCAGCCCACCGGTCAGAGTGATGAAATGGTTGCCCGCAAGCTGGCCCATCTTGGACGAGAAATCCACTCCGCCATAGGCGAGCAGGATCTCGGTCTCGCTGATGCCTCCGGGGTACAGAATAATGTGGCCGGGCGCCGGGTGGCTGGTGTGGTTCTCGTAGCCGACGCCGAAATCGGTCTCGCCCAGCGGCACCCAGACACCTTCGCCCGACCAGCGGACATGCACGATCTGGCTGACATAGGGCATGTGCCGACGGAAGGCGGCAACAGTTTCCGGCGCGCGTTCGGTCTCGAAATGGCCGGTAAAGGTGAAGGCTCCGGCGGTGATCTTGAGGCTGTCCATGGATGGCTCCTTTGGTTGGGGGAATGTCAGGCGGATTGTGTGAGGCGCGCGGGCGAAAAACGGTCGAGGCCCCTGGGCTGCCGGCCAGTGGCCACCGCGTCGGCGGCATGCCGGCCCAGCAGTGGCCCGAGAGTGTAGCCATTGGCGCCCGCGACCACGACGCAATCGGGGTGGCCTGGCAGGTGGCCAACCAGCGGTGCGCCGTCGATATCGACATTCATTGCGGCCCAGGAGCGCAGGACGTGCAGGCCTGCAACGCCGGGCAGGACGCGCTCGGCGACCCAGAGATTGCCTTCGAGGCTTTCGCGAAGAATCCGGGTGCGGCCGGTGGCGGGGTCGGCGGCCGCCGACCATGCACCACCAATTATGATGTTGCCGACGGTGGCCTGCTTCATCGTCAGGTGACGGTCGCAATGGGCCAGAAGACAGGATGCGAGCGGCGGGGCGGTTTCGGTCACGACCATCTGCAGCGGCGCGCCGTGGATCGGCAGGGGAACGCCCAGCATCGCGCCCAGCGCCCCGGTCCAGCCGCCGGCGGCAAGGATCAGGCGGCGCGCGCGGATGGCACCCGCGCTGGTCGTCACGAGATAGCCTGGAGCGGTTTCGCTCAGGCCGGTGATCGCCGCGCCCTCGACGAAGCGGGCGCCGTTTGCCCGGGCGGCATTCGCCAGCGCAGGTGCGCCGAGCAAGGGGTTGATCTTGCCCTCGCCGGGGCACCATGCGGCTGCGATCATGCGATCGGAAACGCCGGGTGCGAGCGCCTTGATGCCCGCACGATCGATCAACTCCACCTCGATGCCCATGCGCCGTTCGGCGGCGATCTTGTCGCGCAGGAAGGCGATGTGCCGGTCTTCCTCGGCCAGCATCATTCCTCCGGTAAGAACGATCTCGAAGGACGTGTTCAGGTCACGCTCCAGCTCCTGCCAGAGCGCGATGGCATCGCGTTGCAGCGGCAGGGTCTGCAGAAGCGCCTCGCCCCGCCCGCCGGTCTTTTGCCCGAAGTCGAAGGAAAGAAGTTGCAGGTGCAGGCTGCCGGCGTTGCCGCCCGAGGATTCGGCGTTCACCGTACCGCGGTCGATCACCACGGTGTCGAGGCCAAGCTCGGTGGCGCGCAGGGCGGCGGCGGTACCCATGATGCCTGCGCCGATGATCACGAGATCGGCGGAGGCGGGCAGCGTGGCTGTATTGGTGATGCGGTCTGGCGCACGGAGCGTCGGGCTGGGCGCCTGCCGGTGGCCGCCCCATTCGGGCTTTTCCAGTGCGATGGCGGCGGCAGGGACCGGGCGCGCGGGCGTTTGCGGCGCGAAGAGCGTGGGCGTGCCGGTCAGGATCGCGGCGGGGCCGGAGCAATAGCGACCCTGACAGCGCCCCATGCCGAGCCGGGTCAGCCGCTTGAGCGCGCCCAGATCGCCTGCACCGTCCTTGATGGCCGCGCGGGCCTGGGCGAAGGTAACGGACTCGCAGCGGCAGAGCATGGCGGCATCACTGGGCGGGTCCGCACGCGGCGGGGCGGCGTAGGTGCGCCAGAGCGCCGACTGAAAGGTATGGGCGCGGGTCAGGGCGCGGCGGGCCTCGGCGCTGTCGGGGGCGTGTTTGCCCAAATGCGCCACGGCGGCGACCCCGGCAAGCGTGCCCTGTGCCAGCGCCACTTGCGCACCGCCCATGCCGCCGCCATCGCCCGCGACCCACAGGCCGGGCAGGCTGGTCGCGCCGTTGTCGTCGCGGTCGGGGCTGAGGAAGCCTGTCGCGGGATCGCGGGTGGTGGCGCAGCCCAGCGCGCGGGCAAGCTCGGTCTGCGGCAGGAATCCCTCGCCCACGCAGACCACATCGGCGGCGAAGTCGCGGGTTTCTTCGGTTGCGATGCTGGCTGCGGTCAGGCGAGCGACGCGGCCGGTCGGGTCGGCGTGGCAGGCGCGCAGTTCCCAGCCTTCCATGACCGGGACCCCCGCACGGGCAAGGCGGGCGCGGTAGGACAGGCCGAGGGCGACAAGCCCCGTGTCCGCGCGGGCGGCTGCCAGCACATGGGGCAGCATGGCGGCGCGCGTTGGACGGGCGCGTTCGAGGACGGCGACGGGGGGCGTGCCCATGCGGCACAGCTCGGCCGCCAGTTGCAGGCCAAGGGGGCCGTGGCCCGCGATGACGATGCGCTTGCCCGGCGCGGTCTTGTGGCTGCGGATCAGGGTCTGGGCAGCGCCGACCGTCATGACGCCCGGCAGGGTCCAGCCGGGCACCATCGGCGGGCGCTCGTAGGCGCCGGTGGCGAGGATCAAGGCGCTTGCGTGGAGCAGGCTGGCCCGTTCGCCGTCGTAGAGGCCAAGCTCGAAATTCGCGCCCTCGGCCCGCGCGTGCCAGATCGTGGTCCCGGTCAGGTGTTGCACGTCGCTGGCGGCCAGCCGCGCACGCAGGGCGTTGCCTGCGCGGTGCTGGGCGTCGAGGTCGGCGTCGGGCCGCGGCGCGGCGACGGGCTTGAAATACTGCCCGCCCGCCTTGCTGCGCTCGTCGATCAGAACCACGACAAGGCCGCAGCCCGCAGCGGCCAGCGCGGCCGATACGCCTGCGGGCCCGCCACCCACGATGGCAAGATCGGCGGTGGCGATGGTCAGGCTGTCGCCCGCGGGGAGGGGCGCGAGGCGGGCGAGGGGGGACTGGCCGGCGGGGTCCGTATGGCGGTCGCTGTGGCGGTGCACCTCGCCGCCATCGATGGCCGGGGTCATGCAGGCGCGCTGGCCCGCGCGCCCGTCGACGGTGACAAGGCAGTCGTGGCACAGGCCGATACCGCAGAAAAGGCCCCGATCCTCGCCCGCCCGCGTGATCCGCTGCGTGGCGATGCCCGCGCGGGCAAGCGCTGCGGCGATGGTGTCGCCGGGGCGGATCGGCACGGGACTGCCGTCGAAACGGAAGGCGGGTTCGGTCATGCCGCAGGTCTGGGGATCAGGTCGAGATCCAGGAGCACCTGACGGATCTGGGCCTGATAGGCGGGCGTGGAGGGCAGGCGTGGAGGCCGGGGCTCGCCAACGCTCTGCCCCATCATGCCCAGCGCAGCCTTTGTCGCTGCCACGTAGTGGTTGCCACCGACCAGCCTGATCACTGGCAGCACTGTCTTGTAGAGCGCACGCGCAGCGTCATAGTCTCCGGCATCGGCAGTCAGGGTAAAAAGCTTGGCGAAGGCGCCCGGCATTATGTTGGAACCGACGGACACCCAGCCTTCTGCCCCTTCGACGAAGGATTCGAAGCCGAGGATGCCGCCGAACACGGTCATTTCGTCACCGCAGAGCTCAAGGATATCACGAATGCGTGTGACCTCCAGCGTGCTTTCTTTGATGTAGCTTACGTTGGGTATGGTTGAAAGGCGCGCGACGATGGGGGGGGTCAGGTCGACATTGGCCGTGGCGGGGTTGTTGTAGACCATGATCGGAAGGTCGATGGCTGCGCCGATGGTGGCATAGTGGTGGAACAGCTCATCTTCGGTCGGGCTCGAATAGAAGGGCGGGATGATCATCACGCCGTCCGCGCCCGTCTTTTGCGCCATGCGCGCGGCCCGCACGGCATCGTCGGTCCATTCCGCGCCGGTGCCTATCAGCACCGGGACGCGGCCCGCCACGGTCTCTATCACGCAGCGCGAGACGGTTTCGCGTTCGGCTTCTGTCATCGACAGGAATTCGCCGGTCGAACCGAGCGGGATAAGGCCATGGATTCCCTCACGCACCTGCCAGTCGGTAAATTCGGCCAAGGCGCGGGTGTCGAGCGCTCCATCCGCATCGAAGGGCGTGATCATCACAGTGTAGGTGCCGCGGAAAGCCTTGGTCATGTTGCAAACTCCGGGGTGATGGCAGCCTGGGGGATCGAAAGCAGGCGCAAGGGATTGATACGGATGAGGTGGGCAACATCCTGGGATGCAAACCCCAGGCGCTGCATAAGCGGCACCACATTGCGGATGAAGTGGCCGTAGCCATGCCCTCCCAGGGTCTGGGTGCGGGTACGGGTGCATATGTCGTGGCTTACAAGTATGCGGTCGCGGTGCCCTTCGTCGATGAGCTGACGGATTGCGCGCAGGCGGCCGCGGTCGGTGGGAAGTTCGACGTCCGGGTCCATCCAGTAATGGGAAGTTTCGACACCGAAGAAGTCCCATTCGACCATCACGCCCAACCGCGCGAGCGCGAGGGGCCCGTGCCCGTCGATGTCGAAACCCTGCGGGTAAGTGCGGTCCATGTGGCAGATGGCGACGCGTGATAGGTCGGCGCCCGCATCGCCAAGTATCGTGACGATTTCAAAGGGGGCTTTCGGGTCGCGGCCGGGGTGGACCGAAATGCCCGCGCCGGTGCGTTGTGCGGCCTGCGCGGCGGCGACCAGGGCGCGGCGTTCGCAAGCTTCCAATGGCCAGGAGCAGCCGATCTCACCGATGAGGCCCGCGCAAATGTTGGTTCCGTCGAGCCCCGTCGTGATCTCGGTCGTGAAGCGGTCTGCCAGCGTGTCGATGTCTGCCGCTTGCGTCTCGGGGTCGAGGTATGGTGCGGTGTAGGTGCCGGCTGCAGCCACGACCGCGCAGCCTGAGGCACGGGAGGCGGCCTGCAATCCGACTGGGTCGCGCGCCAAGCCGCCCACCGATTGATCCACGATGAGGTCGCCGCCATCGGCGCGAAAGGCGACAAGCTCCGCGGTCGCTATGTCGCTGTCTTGCTGACGAGCGTTGGCAGGGTTCTGGTTCGAGAGGTAGTCGATCTGCCAGCGGTTTTGCGGCACGATCTCCGTGGCATCCGATGATCCCTGCTGGGGTGTGAGGTCGTAGAGCAGGTGTTCGTGCACCATCACGGCCGTGAAATTGGAGGCCGGGCGGTCGCCGCAGACGGTGCGGATAGTGCCGGACGGTGTGTTCTGGGCAGGCATGGTGCGTCTAGTGGCTCAGGATCTTGGACAGGAAGAGTTTTGTGTGTTCGCTCTTGGGGTTGGTGAAGAACTCCTCGGGCGGGGCCTCCTCCACGATCTCGCCGCCATGCATCAGGACGACACGGTCGGCGGCGGCGCGGGCGAAGCCCATCTCGTGCGTCACCACGATCATGGTCATGCCCTGGTGCGAGAGATCGACCATGACGTCGAGCACTTCGGAGATCATCTCGGGGTCGAGGGCGGACGTGGGCTCGTCGAAGAGCATCACCTGTGGCTTCATCGCCAGCGCCCGCGCGATGGCGACACGCTGCTGTTGGCCGCCCGAGAGCTGACGTGGATAGGCGTGTTCCTTTTCCGGCAGGCCGACGCGGGCTAACAGCTCGCGCGCCTCGGCCTTCACCTCTGCACGGGGGCGTTTGAGGATACGGACCGGCGCCATCATGATGTTCTCGAGCACGCTGACATGCGGGAACAGGTTGAAGTTCTGGAACACCATGCCGAGGTCACGCTGCTGCCGGGCGACCTCGGCATCACGGAGGGGGACGCGCTTGCCATTGTGTTCACGGAAACCCATCAGATGTCCTGCCGCACGGATCGTGCCGCCGTCGATCGTCTCCAGTTGGTCGATACAGCGCAGAAGCGTGGATTTTCCGCTGCCGGACCGACCGCAGATCACCACGACTTCGCCTTGCCGGATGGTCATGGAGACATCGCGAAGGACATGGTTGTCGCCAAAGGATTTCTGCACGCTGTCGATCAGGACAATGGGTTCGCCAAGTGCCTTTGCCGGTCGCAACGTCGTGCGGTTGATGGGAGACGTGGTGTCTTGCGTCATTGCGGACCTCTCGGGATGGGGCGCGGTCTGAATTCCGTCAGTCATTTCTCGGTTGCCCCGGCTCTTTGCATGGCCTTCTTCAGCTCCTTTGCGGCCTCGGGCGATATGGCGGCGGCGGGTCCGAAAGGCTTCTCGTAATGCGCCTCGATGCGTTGCTGAATCAGACCCCAGATCGACACCAGGAGCAGGTACCAAATCGCCGCGACGCTATAGACTTCGAGCACGCGGAAGTTGATTTGTGCCAACATCTGCGCGTTGCGCATCAGCTCCTCCATCGAAATGACAGAAGCGAGCGACGTGGTCTTGAGCATGCCGTTGAACTGATTGCCGAGAGGCGGAATGATGGTGCGTGTGGCTTGCGGCAGGATGACGAGGTACATCCGCTCGCGCCATGTCATGCCAACGGCCCGCGCGGCATCGTTCTGACCCTTGTCGACCGACATGATGCCGGCTCGGATGATCTCGGCCAGGTAGGCGCCTTCGTTCAGTGCAAGGCCAAGGATGGCGGATTCGACCACATTCAGCCGAATGCCAATCTGCGGAAGGCCGGTGTAGATGATGATGAGCTGGATCAGTACGGGTGTGCCGCGGAAAAGCCAGATGTAAAATTCCGCAACGTACCGGACCGCAGCATTGCCATACATCTTCATCATCGCCGCGACGACGCCCAGCCCGAGGCCGATGGTCATGGAGATGACGGACAGCCATACCGTAGTCCATGCGCCTCGGAGCATGAACCCGTTGGTCAGGTATTCGAAGAAGAAGGTCCAGCTCCAGTTCACGGGCGTGCTCCATAGTGGGGGTAGGGATCGCCCGGTGCGGGCAGGAGCCAGCACCGGGCGAGATCGGTCGGCGTTCGACCGAAACTTCGATCAGCTCTCGGGGGTGTAGTAGACCGCGATGTCGCCGGTGTATTCGTCCCAGAGCTCGATTGGCGTCGCGCCATAGGAGCCCAGCATCTCGTGATAGGTGCCATCGGCGACCATGTCGCGCAGAACCTGCGCCACCGCCTCGGAAAGAACTTCGCCGCTGGCGCCGTCGAAGCCGAAAGCAGAGGGCAGCCCCGGGTTCAGACCTGCGGCGCCTACGTCGAAGGACCCCTGCTCGGCATACCAGGCTGCTGTTGCGTCAGGGCCGAAAACGGCACGGACCTGTCCTGCACCCAACGCTGCAAAGGCCTCGGCGAAAGTGTTGAAGGCCTGAATTTGCATCGACTCGAAGCCTGCTGCGACCTGTTCGTCGTTGATATCCCGGATCAGCGCGTCTGCGAAACCCGCGATCTCGGTGCCGACGGGTTGACCGGCCAGTTCGTCGTATCCCGTGACGCCCAGTGGGTTTTCACGCTGAACCACGATGGCCAGTGCGTTCACCGTGTAGGGAACGAGGCGCATGATCATCGCGCGGTCAGGATTGTAGTACATGCCAGTGTTGATCATGTCCCAGCGCTGGTTTGCCAGACCGGGGATCTGGACCTCGAAGCCGACATTCATGAACTCGGGCTCAAGACACAGGCGGCGCGCGATTTCACGGCCGATATCGGGGTGCAGACCCTGAAGATTGCCCGAGGTGTCGATATACTGCCGAGGTGGGATTGTGGCGTTGATCGACATCGTCAGCACGCCCGGCGTAATCGTGGGCAGGTCGGCGGGGCAGTCTTGCGCCTCGGCCGCGCTGACAGCGAAGGTCAGGGCGAGCATTGCACAGCCGCTCTTGAGAAGGTGTTTCGTCCTTTTCATTGGTCTACTCCTTGTTGGTGGTTTTTGCATGGGGTTGGTGGTTGTTGAATGGCCGCTTGGATGTCCCGCGCCGCCAAGGTGGAACAAGAATTCAGGACGTCCGTGGCGCTCCACACCAGTCCAGGATGATGGCGGTTGTCGCCGTTATGGTGCGCAGGTAGTCGTCCAGATCGACCCATTCGTCGTTGCGACCATTCTGGGTCAGGTCGCCGCAAAGACCGCCTAGGGCGACGGTGGGTATCGATTTCTGCACCATCGGGTTTCTGATGTCCGAGGATGTATGCATCGGGTTCACATGTGGCGACCGTCCGGTGCAAGCGCTGACGGCTCGAGCGGCTGCCACATAAAGCGGATGATCCGGCGGACATTCCGCCCCCGTGACACCGCTCAGCCATTCGATGGTCGGCGGTCGCCCGGCGAGGAAAGGGTCGCCGGCCGAGGCTGCTCGCAGGGCCGATTCCACCTCGGCCTTGACCTCATCTATCGTCTCGCCAGGGGGGAACGAGATCGCCCCGGACAGAATACAGGTCTCGTTCAGGCGGCCTAGCTTGCGATCTTCACCGCAAATCACGTTCGAAACCATGATGTTGGTCGACCTTCCGACTTCTTCTTGCAGGAGGGGATGGTGGACCCTTTTCCCGCGCGTCGCGTCGAGTTCCCGGAGCGCGGCGAGGATCAGCATGGCCTTGTCGACAGGATTGACTGCAAGATGCGCAAAGGCGGTGTGCCCGGGTTCTGTCGTGGGCGGGAATTTTCCGGCTACTGTAATTCGAAATTCGAGTTGGCCTGAGGCGAAGGCCTTGATCTCGTTGAGGCCCGCACCCGACTCGGCCGGGTGCATATAGAGCGCGCCATCCGCTACCAGCCCCTGGTGCATGGCAGCTGCAACGCCGCGGGCGTGGCGTTTCGAGGGGGCCGAGATCATCACGACGTCACCAAGCTGTGTGCCCATCCGGGCGGCACGGGCAAGCGCCAGGGTGCCAGCGGCGATACCCGCAAGATCGTCGGCAACTCCCCACCCATAAAGCTTTCCATTGTCTATTTCGCCAGCGAACGGATCGCGGCTCCACGCCTCGGTGTGTGCAATCGGTTCGCTGTCAGGATGGGCAAAGATCAAAATCGACTGCAGTCCATTTTCCCCGCGCAGCCGGCCTATGACGTTTGCCCTCTCGCCCGCCGTTTGGGCCCTTGCTGTTGCGAACTCCCCGACAACTGGCACCTCGGAGGGATCGAAGGGGTGATTTTCGACCTCGGCCCCTGCTTCCGCCATCTTGGCCGAAATCAGCGCCTGCACGGCTGCTTCACCTGAGCTTTGGGCGCCGATGAGGGCGCGAAGGAACTCTATGGCTTCCAGCTCCTCCGAAGTTGATTTCGTTTGCATGTCGGCGTCCTGCGCGGTCATTCGACTTGGCTCCTCCGGTCAATATACTAATCGCACTCACAATGTATACAAACAGAACACAAAACGATTCTTGCTTTAATGCAAGAGAAAAGGTACCCACATCGGCATGGTTGGGCTTACCTGCTGAGATGTGCGTTTATTTTAGGCAGGCCTTTTGAGTGGACGGTTGCCCGAGTCTTGCTGGTGAACACCGACGGAGCAGAACATGAAAGAAACCCGGGGTGTCGGCATGCCAATGCATGAGTTGGGGCCAGTGCGGTCGGAGGCTGCCAAAGTGGGCTTGGGGCCAAAGACTGTGACCGAAGGCGCGAACATGTCGGCGCAGGCCTACCGGGCCCTCTCGAACCAGATCAAGAATCGAGAGTTGCGCGGCGGCGACACCCTTGTAGAACAGCGTCTGGCTACGCAACTCGGGGTATCACGTACACCTTTGCGCGAGGCCATGCAGAGATTGGAGGGCGAAGGCCTCCTTCTGAAGGCGGCGAACCGCTCCTACAGTGTCCGTCGGGTTGATCTCGGAGAATACCTGCAAAGCATGCGGGTTCGGGAGGTGCTGGAAGCCGAAGCGGCCGCACTGGCGGCGACACGTGTATCGGCGGCCTCGATCGGCCCGGTCCGAGCTGCCGTGCTGTCGCTGGAACATCTCGATCCTTACGATACACATACGCACTGGGCGTGCGATGATCAGGTCCATAACCTTTTCATAGATGCTTGCGGTAACCCCGTGATGGCCGAAATTGCACGGAATCTGAGGATTACCACCCGGCTTTTCGAAATTGCGGCTCTCGCCGATCGGCTCGGTCCTGACTCTCGCGAGCACCTTGCGATCTTGGATGCCCTCGAGGCCGGAGATGCAGAAGCAGCCCGCGCCGCCACCGCCTCTCATGCCAGATCTCTGTTCGACTTTGCGATCACCGCAATTTCGTAGAGAGTGGCAGGCTCTGTCAGAAGAACCTGGCTTGAGCCGGGGCAGGGTGCTGGTTCACGTTTGGGCCTGACGAAACGATCCCCCTTCCGCCACTTCAAGACGAGGGCCGGGAACATCCACCTCGCGGTGACGCTTTTCGTCCGGTTTGTCACGAAGATCTGTGACAGGAAGGCCGCGTTGAAACCTCTCAGGAAAGCAATGCGTAAGCATGGTCGCCCCGAAATGATCGTGACCGATCTGCGCGAGTCCTGCGGTGCAGCGTTGAAGCCGCTTGGTGCCGGTCATCGGTAGGACCCCGGTCGCTGGTTGAAGAACCGGACCGAGAATTACCATCCGCCATTCCGACGACGGGAACGGGCATGGCTGCGCATCAGGTGGATGCGAAATCTGCCGCCATCCACGCCTAGGGCTGCGTCACTGCCCCGCCCCGGACGCGTTCGAAATTGCCTGACACCTCCATCCGACAGCCCCAAAGGATTTTGCCGGCTTGCAAAAGTGTAGAACAAAAATGTAGACATTTTGTGCAAGACATAACAGGCTGGCCGAGAAACGGAGGTGTCATGACCCGAAATTGGACTGAATCTTATCTTGGCGTTTATCGCGAGCCGGAAGGCAGCGTGCGCGATTCGTTGAGCGATCACGCAGAAGCGCATCTGAAATGGCGCGTTCTGAACGGCGCGTTTGTCAGCGGCGAGAAGATCCGCGAGGCGGCATTGGCCAAGGAGTTGGATATCAGTCGCGCCACGATCCGCGAAGCCACACGGCGGCTTGCTGGGGCGGGACTGGTCGAAATCGATGCACAGCGCGGCGTGTTTGTCCGCACGTACACGCTGGAACAGATCGAAGATATTTCTGACATCCGCCGTGCCTTGTGCGACTTGACCGCGTCGTCCTTCGTGGCGCGCGCGACGCCGACAGACATCGCCCGGATCACCGATCTTTACGACCGGTTGGAGGCCGCAGACGGTCGCGCCTATGAGCCGGCGGATTATGTCTTGGGGCTGCTGTTCAACGAAGCGGTGGTGCGCGCGGCGAACAATGAACGTCTGTTTACCCTCTATCATGAGGCGTGGCAGCAAATGCGGATCTTCAAGCTTTTCTTGCGCCGCCATGTCCTTGGCGCGGTCGAAGTGCAGGCCCATAACCAGTCGATGTTCTCTCAAGGGGCAGTGCATCGCCGCACTCTGTACCAAGCGGTGCTGTCGGGCAAAGAGGATGACATTGCAGAGGCCATGCGGCGTTCAGCCGATCATTCGCTGCAGCGCGCCCAAGAGCAATTTGCAAACTACCTTGCCGCCACGCAATCGACTTGGCGCGAGAAGATCGTCTCGACGCGGACCCCGTCAGGAAACCCGGCGAGAGGATGACCCAAAGACAATGAAAAAGGGGAGGACTTTATCATGAAACTATGGAAATCCGTCATATCGTGCGCCATGGGCTTGACCCTTTCGGCAGGTGTGGCAAGCGCGGACGTGGACTTTTCCGGTCAAACGATCACAGTTGTTGTGCCGTTTGGTGAAGGCGGCGGCACGTCGCAGGTCTTCGGATTTTTTCGGCCATTCTTGCAAGAATACTTGCCCGGAAATCCCTTGGTGCAATTGCTGAACGTGCCCGGCGGCGGCTCGATCAGGGGGGCCAACCAGTTCCACAATACCCAGACGCCGGATGGAACCTATCTGCTGGCGACCTCGACCTCGACCATCGTCAACCAGGCGGCGCGCAATCCCTTGGTCGAATATGATCTGACGGCCTACGAGCCGGTGGTTTTGCTTGGGGCCGAGACCCATTGGTTCACCAGCGCCTCGGTCATTGATGAGCCTTACGATTTCGCACCTATCCTGGAGCGCCCGCTGGCCCTTTATGCGCTGAACTCGCCCAGTTCCGCCGATCTGTTCCATGTCTGGACGTTCCACACGCTGGGCATCGAGGGCGCGAGACCCATTCCCGGTCTTTCGTCTTCGGCGGGTTTCCAGGCCTTCTTGCGCGGCGAGCTGCAAATCAGTTCGCACGGGACCAGCAACTATTTGCGACAGGTGCAGCCCGGTCTGGAGAGCGGTGAATTCATGGACCTGATGTCTTTCGGTTTGATCCAGGAAGACGGCACCGTTGCCCGGATGCCTTATTCGCCGGACACACCGACCTTTCCCGAGCAGTATGAACGCATCCATGGCACCGCGCTCGCCGGTGATCAGTTGGAGGCGTATCGGTCCATCAATGCGATTTGGAACCAGGCCAGCAAGGCCATGTTCCTGCCTACCGGTACGCCCGACGATATTGTCGAGGTCTGGAGGGACGCGTTCCGCGCGATCCTGGAAGATCCGGATTTCATTGCTCAGGCCGCGGAGCAGCTTGGCCCGACCGATGTGATCATCGGGGAGGCGGCGCGCGGTATCGTGGCAAGTGCCTCGATCTTGTCGGACGCAACCATCACGCAATTGAACGAGGCGCTGGCCGCAAACAACTTCACCTACCGCATCGAATAATGCCTGTCCGCAGCCCGGTGCCACGCGCGCGGGCTGCGGTTCCCCTGGAATGCGCGGAGCTGCAAAATGGACCTGTTCTTCGACGTTCTCGGGGCCTTGTTCTCGTTCGATCATTTCGTGTTTCTGATCGCAGGCATTCTGCTTGGGCTGACGGTTGGAATTCTTCCGGGTCTCGGCGGGACTACCGCTTTGGCGATCTTGCTGCCGTTCGTGTCTGCCTTCGAGCCGGCCAGCGCCTTGGCCTTGATGATTGGCGTTCTGGCACCCACCACCACCTCAGACACGTTCCCGGCGGTCTTGATCGGCGTTCCCGGGACGGCGGGATCGCAGGCAACGGTGCTGGATGGCTATCCAATGGCCAAGCGGGGCGAAGCGGCACGCGCCTTGAGTGCAGCGTTTCTGTCTTCAATGATCGGCGGGGTTTGGGGGGCCATCATCCTGACCTTCGCCATTGTGTTTGCCAAGCCGCTGATCCTTGCGGTCGGTTTTGGCGAGCAATTCCTGCTGATTGTCTTGGCGCTGATCATGGTCGGCGCCTTGACCGGCGCAAATCTGGTCAAGGGCTTGGCCAGTTGTCTGATTGGCCTGATCATTGGCGCTGTGGGATTGGCCCAGATCACCGCCGAGCCGCGCCTGACCTTTGGCACTCTCTATCTGATCGAGGGTGTGCCGCTGGTGGTCGTCGGCATGGGCCTATTTGCCATCCCCGAGATCGTGTCCCTGTTGCAATCCAAAGCGTCGATTACCGAGAAACTCCAGCTCAAAGGGCAATGGTTAAAGGGCTTTCGCGACGTGGTTGCGAATTGGTTCTTGGTGTTTCGCTGCTCGACGATCGGGGTGATTGTCGGCGCGTTGCCCGGGCTGGGCGGCACTGTTGTCGATTGGATCGCCTATAGCCACCTGCGCCAGACAGCGCGCGACACTGCCAATATCGGAAAGGGTGATATTCGCGGCGTGATTGCCCCGGAATCGGCCAACAACGCCAAGGAGGGCGGCGCGCTTATTCCAACGATCTTGTTCGGGATTCCGGGGTCCGGCAACAAGGTGCTGTTGTTGGGCGGGTTCCTTTTGGTTGGCATTCAGCCCGGGATCGAGATGGTCACGACTCAACTTGATCTGACCTACACGATCATCTGGTCCCTTGCGATTGCCAACATCATCGGGGCTGCCATCTGCATCGTGCTGGCCAGACCGATGTCGCGCATCACGACCGTGCCCTACTTCATCTTGGCGCCGGTGCTGATCGCACTGATCTTCTTCGCCAGTTATCAGGTGGGGCGCGACTGGAACAATTTTGCGGGCCTGATGGCATTCGGATTACTGGGCGTCATCATGAAGAGCTACGGCTGGTCGCGCCCGGCGCTGTTGATCGGTTTTTTCCTGTCCTCCAAGATCGAGCTTCTGAGCTACCAGACCTCGGCCGTATACGGCATGTCATTCCTGTGGCGGACGGGCTCGTTGATCCTGATCGGGATCACGGTGGTCACGTTGTGGTTGTTGCTGAAGCAAAAGATGGGCGACGAGACCCAAGCTTCCGGACGCCGCCAGCAGATGGCGCAGATCCGCGTGACCCTGGGCTTCTTGATCCTGCCGGTCGCTATGACGATGGCCGTGGCGGGACTGGATTACCGCTCGAGCCTCTATCCGCTGGGTGTATCGGCCATTTTGGCGGTAGCGTTGATCGTCGTGGCATTCAGCCAAATTCGCGCCCGTTCGGCGACCATCAACGGCACGCCCTTGCCGCAGAACTTCGTGATGCGTGGGGTGTTCGCACAAGAGGGCGATTTCTTTCCCCAGTTCAAGGAATTCGCCAATTTGGTGCTGTTTTTCTTGCTGATCGTGGTGTTTGGCTTTCCGATTGCCACCGTCATCTTCATCACAACCTTCATCGGGTTGCGCAGCCGCCGCCATATTCCGTTGGCCTTTGGTTTGGCGATTGCGCTTCTCAGTATCATGTGGGTGCTCGCCTCCTTGCTTACCCTGCAATATCCATCAGGATGGATCGCAACAGTTGTTGATCTGCCTTGGTGGCTTTCAGGATATTGAGGTGATGTTGCAATCACAAAACCCCGACAACAAGGATAGCCTCGCTATGGACAACCCGATCACATCTCTTTTGCCATTTGCATATCGGGCACCCAAGCCGCGCAAGCGCGGGCTCAACTATGTCCGCGGGCCAGCGCTTCTGGGGCATGCGCTTCAGGATACGCTGCAAACCTATGGCCCGCATATCGATGTGCTGAAGCTGTCAGGGCATCAGGCCTCGCTCTCGTCCGAAGCGGCGGTACTGGCTGCGATTGCGGCATGCAAGGACAACGAGGTGGCGGTGGCCATCGGCAATCCGGTGATTGATGTGGCCTTGAGTGGCGGGCATAGCACATACGCAGCGGTGATTGCGCAGCTGGCCAGATGGTGCGTCGATATCGTTGAGATCTCGCTGATCGCGCGCTCCATCGACGAGGAGGATTTGTCTTTGGCAATCGCCATTGCGAAGGATCACGGGGTGCAGGTCTTTGCGGAAATTGGTGTCGATTTCGCCCATACGCGCTCGGAAGATCACGAGTTGTTTGTGCGCAGGCGGGCCAGGTTGGCGGCCACGGCCTTGGAGGTTGGGGCAACGCATGTTTTGCTGGAATCCGAGGGCCTGACAGAAAACCGTGCCGGAGAAGCGTTTCGTTGGGATGCCATCGAGGGCATTGTCGGCGGGCTGGACCCGGCGCGGGTCATCTTCGAGGCCGACGATCAGGATGTGATGAGCCGTCTGATCGACATCTTTGGACCCAGGGCGAACCTCATGGTCGACAGCTCCCGCATCGAGAAGGTCGAAGCGGCCCGGCGCGGGTTTGGTCCCTCGCAATTCCTGTGGGGAAAGGTCGCCACGCTTGGTCCGGCGGAATGAGCCAACGCCCGAACATCTTGTTCATTATGGCCGACGACCATGCGGCTCGCGCCATAGGGTGCTATGGATCGGGCCTGAATGAGACGCCCAATATTGACCGGATTGCAACGGGCGGCCTGCGGCTCGATCACTGCTATGTCACGAACTCGATCTGCACCCCAAGCCGGGCGGCGATCCTGACGGGTACCTACAACCATGTGAACCTCGTGCAGACCTTGCGCACGCCGATGGACAATCGGCTGCCGCATCTGGCGAAACACCTGCAAGCGGGGGGCTATCAGACCGCGATCGTCGGCAAATGGCACCTGGGTGAAGGGCCGGCACATCAGCCGACCGGCTTTGATTTCTGGCAGGTCTTGCCGGGCCAAGGGCGCTACTTTGATCCCGAGTTCATCGAACCGGACGGCAGGTTTGAGCAAAGGGGCTATGTTACCGATCTGATCACGCAAAATAGCCTTGATTGGCTGGAGGCGCGCGACCCCGACAAGCCGTTCTTCCTGATGTGCCATCACAAGGCCCCGCATCGGTCATGGGAGCCACATCCAAAGAACACGCACCTATACCAGGACCCAATCGCCCAACCCGATACGTTTGACGATGACTACAAGACCCGTGCGCGTGCCGCCGCAGAGGCCAGGATGCGGGTTCGCGATGACATGACCTATTTCGATCTGGGCCTCGTGCCGCCGGGCGATGATACGGCGGCAGCCGCCCAGAAAATACCGCACCCCGTTGATCCATCGGACATGGTCTTGATGGATGCGAATACGGGGCAGGAATTCCGGTTTGCCAGCCAAAGCGAACTCGCGAACTTCAAGTATCAGCGGTATCTCCAGCGCTATCTGCAAACCGTCGCGTCGCTGGATGAAAGCATTGGGCGGTTGCTCGACTACCTGGATCAGGCCGGTCTGAGCGAGAACACGATTGTCGTCTACACGTCGGATCAAGGGTTCTTCCTTGGGGAACATGGCTGGTACGACAAGCGTTTCGTCTATGAGCAATCGTTCCAAATGCCGTTTCTCATCCGTTTTCCGGCTGAGATTGCGGCGGGCTCGGTATGTGGGGATTTTGTTTGTAACGTGGATTTTGCCCCGACCTTCTTGGATTATGCAGGGCTTGCTGCGCCAAGTTACATGCAGGGCCGCAGTTTCCGCTCCTGTCTGCGCGGTGAGACGCCCGAGGACTGGCCGCAGGTAGCCTACCACCGCTATTGGATGCACCGCGACGCAACCCACAATGCCTATGCGCATTACGGAATCAGGGATCGACGCTACAAACTGATCTACTGGTATAACGAGGGCTATGACCTTCCCGGTACCCGCGAAGGCGGGCAGGATCGGGAGTGGGAGTTCTTCGACTTGGACGCAGACCCTTTGGAGGTGCTGAACGTCTATGCAGACCCGGCCTATGGCGACGCGATTGCCATGATGAAGGACAAGTTAGCACAACGGCAGGCCGAAATCGGTGACAGTCCCGCGCATTGAAACAGGCTTCGGGAACTGTCAGCGCGAACCGGCCTGGGGAGGGCAGGGCGGCCTCACGTCCGATGCCCGCTTTCCCTGCGTAACGCCTGGGACCTGGTCCACGAGCCTGGCGCCGATGCGAAGCATTCTTCGTTCCGCGACTTGGGGATCAACCCCGGGATTGTCCGCCCTGGCGATGGCGCACGACGGCACGTCGCGTGTGAATTCACCGACAACACCCTGTCAGAGTCTGAACACCCTAAGACACGCAGGCTAGCGGGTAGACCCCAACGCCATGAATAAGGAGTGTGCCAACCGTGACATGGTCATCACCCTCCCTTGCAGTCATGAGGCGAACAGAAGCAATGATTTCGATAAAGGATGGGTCCGCAAAATCGATCAGCGTATGCGCACCGTCATACGCACCTTGAGCAACCATCATGGGGATCGCCCCATCGGTTTCTTGCGTGTTCCACGAAGTTCCATTTGCGTGGATTGTAGCCCCTAAAACCGCCAGTCCAGGCACCCGTCCGAATTCGTAGCCAAAGACCGCACCAGAATCATCTGTTGCTTCACAGTAGACCTCACCTGTTGCCAAAGCAGGTGTGGCAAGGAGTAGAGCAGAGAAGGAAATTGCAGCTGTCTTTGTCATCATCGGACATCTCCGTTCT
>Ga0102941_1000144_pt1 | contig 30072 bp, 21 predicted proteins | sample SalPonR2_C_D2_MG_FD_79281 | JGI IMG/M metagenome (GOLD analysis project Ga0102941, IMG submission 79281) | Salt pond soil microbial communities from South San Francisco under conditions of wetland restoration - Salt Pond MetaG R2_C_D2_MG | ecosystem: Environmental > Aquatic > Marine > Intertidal... | reverse complement strand
GATGCCAATGCGCGCATGGCCCGCATGGATGGCGGCGGCGCTGATACCGTAGCCGGCATGATCTCGTTCAGCCTGCCGATCCGTCGCGGACGGATCGCGGCAGGGGTGCGTGAAGCCCGGGCGCGGCTTAACGCGGCCGCGCATGCGGCGCAGGCCGAGGCCTTCGATCTCGAGGCCGAGCTGCAACAGGCCCTGTTCGTCCGCCGTGACACCGCCCGCCGGATGCAGCTCTACGGCAGCACCCTGTTGCCCAAGGCGCGCCAGTCGCTCGCCTCGGTGGAGACGGCCTATCTGACCGGGGAAGCCGGTTTTTCGGATCTCATTGAAGCGCACCGCGTGGTGCTCGAATTCTCTCTTGCGCACGAGCGAGCTGCCGCCGACCGGGCCCGTGCGATCGCCGGCATACGCAGCCTCGTCGGCGCTCCCCTCGAGGACCTCGAGACCCTTGCGGCGCCACACACGGAGTCAGTCGATGAATAAGCGATCCATGGGCCGCACGAGCGGCGTGATGTTGGCCGGCCTGGTGATCGGCGGCCTGCTGGCGGGTCTGCTGCTCGGCGCCTTGCTATCCCGTGACGCCAGCGGCCCCGAGATCGGACAGGACCCGACGGCGTCGCAAGCAGGCGCGCCCGGAGCCGATGGGGCGGCTGCCGTTTTCACCGAGACCATCTACACCTGCTCGATGCATCCGCAGGTGCGCTCCACTGATCCTGACGAACCATGCCCGATCTGCGGCATGCAGTTGATCCCGGTGCCCACGGATGCGGATGAGAGTGCGGTCGCCGGCGAGGCGCCTCGTCTCCGCGTCACGGAGCGGGCCGCCGCGCTCATGCAACTCCAGGTCTGGCCGGCCGAACGTCGCAATGTGCAGGTGCCCGTTTCGTTGTACGGGCAGCTCGATTACGACGAGACGCGCCTGCGCACGATCGCGGCATGGGCGCCGGGGCGTCTCGAGCGGCTGCATTTCGACTACACCGGCGCGCAGGTGCGCCAGGGTGAAGCGCTGGTGACGCTCTACAGCCCGCAGCTGATCGCAGCCCAGGAGGAGCTGTTGCAGGCGTCGCGTGCCTGGCAGGCGTTGCAGGACGACGGCATCGGCATCGTGCGCGAGACGACCGGCCTCACTGTCGAGGCCGCGCGCGAGCGCCTGCGCCTGCTCGGCCTGGATGCGGCGCAGGTCGAAGCACTGGAGCAGCGGGGACGCGTGGAGGACTACATCACGATCCCGGCCCCGGTCGGCGGCATCGTCATCGAGCGAATGGCGACGACGGGAGAGTACGTCGAGACAGGGGAGCCGATCTATCGCATCGCCGATCTGTCGCGGTTGTGGGCCCAGTTCGAGGTGTACGAGGACGACCTGGAGCATCTGTCCGCCGGGCAGATGCTCACGTTCACCACCCGCAGCCTGCCGGGCGTCGAATTCTCCGGCAGCGTCGATTTCGTCGATCCTGTGATCGACCAGCGCAGCCGCACGGCACGCGTGCGGGTCGTGCTCGAGAATCCCGCCGGCCGACTGAAGCCCGGCATGCTGGTGCAGGGTGATGTCTCGGGCCCGACGAATGGCGACGCTTCGGCGCCGCTGGTCATTCCGTCTTCAGCACCGTTGCGCACGGGTCGTCGCGCCGTCGTCTACGTCCAGCTGCCCGAGTCGGAACAGCCGACCTTCGAAGCACGCGAGGTCGTACTCGGCCCGTCGACCGGCGAATGGACAGTGGTGGAGTCGGGCCTGGAGGAGGGTGCACTCGTCGTGACCCATGGTGCCTTCAAGATCGATTCGGAGCTACAGATCCGCGGGCGGTCGAGCATGATGCAGCCGGCCGGGGGCGCGGCGCCGCAACATCATCACGGCCCCGTTGAGCCGCAAGCCGGCGAGGCGCGTTCCTCCGACAACATGCAACCGGTTGCGGCATCGGCAAGCCATGAGGCGCCCGAAGCGTTCCGGATCGCCCTGGGAGACGTCGTGAATGCGCAGTTCGAGCTCGTTCGCGCGCTGGCCGCGGACGATCCACAGGCAGCGACCCGTGCTGCGCTCGCGGTCGACGGGGTGATTCATGCGATCGACGCGACGCCTCTGCAGGGGACGGAGGCCCGGCAGGACTGGAACCGGTGGGCGCAGCAGATGCACGAGGGCATCGGCAAGCTGGCCGCCGCCGAGCGTCTCGATATGCAGCGACGCCACTTCGAGGAATTCAGCAATGCGCTGACCACCGCCGTGCAGGCTTTCGGCGTGTCCGGTACGGCATCCGTCTACCGGGCGATCTGTCCGATGGTGGACGGCCGCGACGGCTACTGGCTGCAGGAAGGAGAGACCATCACTAATCCTTACCACGGCGCCTCGATGCTGCGCTGTGGCTGGATCGCCGAAACGCTCGTGGACAGTGACCACGAGCCGGTGCCAGGACCATGAGCGAGCGCCGTTCGCCGCTGGACGCCGTCGTCCGCTTCTTCCTCGAGCAGAAGCTCTTCGCCGCCTTGCTCGTGGTGCTGATCGTCGGCGCCGGCATATCCACGGCGCCGTTCGACTGGAAGACCGGCACCTGGCCGCGCGACCCGGTGCCGGTCGATGCCATCCCAAATCTCGGCGAGAACCAGCAGATCGTCTACACGGAGTGGCCCGGACGCTCGCCGCAGGATGTCGAGGACCAGGTCAGCTACCCGCTGAGCGTCGCGTTGCTCGGGATTCCCGGCGTCAGCGAAGTCCGTAGCCTCTCGATGTTCGGCTTCTCCGCGGTGTTCCTGATTTTCGCGGAAGACGTCGAGTTCTACTGGTCGCGTTCCCGCATCCTGGAAAAACTCAACAGCCTGCCGGCGGGCGGTTTGCCCGACGGCGTGCAGCCGGCGCTCGGCCCGGACGCCACGGCGCTGGGCCAGGTGTTCTGGTACACGCTGGAGGGCCGGGGGCCTGACGGCGAGCCGGTCGGCGGCTGGGACCTGCACGAGCTGCGCAGCCTGCAGGACTGGTATGTGCGCTACGGACTGCTCGCGGCACAAGGCATCAGCGAGGTGGCATCGATCGGCGGCTTCGTGCAGGAATACCACGTGGACGTCGACCCCGACGCGTTGCGCGCCTACGACGTGACCCTGCAACAGGTCTACGACGCGGTGGCCGCCAGCAACCTGGATGTCGGCGCGGGAAACATCGAGATCAACAGCGTCGAGTACCTGCTGCGAGGCGTCGGTTTCGTCGAGAACGTGGCCGACATCGAGGCGGCCGTCGTCGCAACGCGCGAGGATTACACCCCCGTGCGCGTGGCGGACGTGGCACGCGTGGCACTCGGTCCGGCGGAGCGGCGCGGCGTGCTGACACAGTCCGGCGCCGAGGCGGTCGGCGGGGTAGTCGTGGTCCGCGAAGGATTCAATCCGCTCGACGCCATCAACAACGTCAAGGCACGCATCGCCGAACTCGCGCCCGGACTGCCGATCCGCGCGGTGATCGACTGGAAACGCGTCAGTTCCGCCGAGGTGCGCGACTTCGCCCGGGCCCGCGGTATCGTTCCCCTCGCGGACGGCGGCGGGCCGGGCCTGGATCACGAGGCCTGGACGCAGTGGTTACGCGCGAACGATCGGGAAACCTGGCCGGACTGGGTGACCACCAGCCAGCTGCAGATCGTCCCTTTTTACGATCGCACCGGACTGATCCACGAGACTCTCGGCACGCTGAACGACGCCTTGCTGCAACAGGTGCTGGTGACGCTGGTGGTCGTGCTCGTGTTGCTCTGGCACCTGCGCAGCGCACTGGCGGTGGGGGCCATGTTGCCGCTCGCCGTGCTTTGTTCGTTCATGTTCATGAAGCTGTTCGGTGTCGACAGCAACATCGTGGCGCTCGCGGGCATCGCGATCGCCATCGGCACGATCGTGGACCTGGGCATCATCGTGACCGAGAACACCTTGCGGCACCTGGCCGATGCGCCGCCAGAGGAACCGCGGCTCGAGACGGTGTATCGCGCGACGACCGAGGTGGGCGGCGCCGTACTGACGGCGATCAGCACGACCGTCATCAGTTTCCTGCCGGTCTTCACCATGAGCGGTGCCGAAGGCCGCATGTTCACCCCGCTTGCATTCACGAAGACCTTCGCGCTCGTGGCTTCTGCGCTGATCGCCCTTGCCGTGGTTCCGGCGGCGTTGCACTGGCTGCTGGCACGACGCAAGTCGCGATCCGCGTCTGCTCCCGCACGTTCCTGGCGATTGCCTGCGCGCCTCGAGCCGCTGCGGCAAAACACGGCGCGCATCGCCTCACCCGTGATGAACCTGCTGGCGATCATCGCGGTGGGCTGGGTGTTGACGGTGGTCTGGGAGCCGCTGGGCCCGGAGCGCGGCCTGTTACGCAACGGGCTGTTCATTGCTCTTTTGCTCGGCGGCGTTCTGGGCCTGTTCGCCCTTTTCCAGCGCTGCTACGCGCGCATACTCGCCGTGCTGCTCGATCACAAGTCGGCCTTCCTGTGTCTGCCGCTGTTGCTGGTGCTGCTGGGAGCCAATGCCTGGCTGGGTTTCGACCGAGTGTTCGCCTTCATCCCGGCGGCGGCGCAGCAGGTGGGCCTGGACGAGGACGGGGTGCGCGACAGCGCGGGATGGCGATTCGCCAGCCGCGTGTTCCCCGGGCTCGGGCGGGAATTTCTCCCCCCGCTGGACGAAGGCGCTTTCCTGTGGATGCCGACGACCATGCCGCACGCTTCGCTGGGCGAGGCACTCGCGGTGCTCAAGCACCAGGACATGGCGATCGCCGCGGTCCCCGAGGTGAAGAGCGTGACGGGCAAGATCGGTCGCGCCGACAGTGCGCTGGATCCGGCACCGATTTCCATGATCGAGACGCTGATTCACTACCACAGCGAGTACATCACGGATGCGCAGGGACGCCGCCTCGAATTCCGCTACGATCGTCGCAGGGGGGAGTTCGTGCGGGATGCGGCGGGAGAACTGATTCCAGACCCCGGCGGCCGCCCCTATCGCCAGTGGCGTGAGCACATCCGTTCGCCGCAGGATATCTGGGAAGAGATCGTCACGGCGGCGGAAATTCCCGGCACGACGGGAGCACCGTTGCTGCAGCCGATCGAGACCCGCCTCGTGATGTTGCAGACCGGCATGCGCGCCGCCATGGGCATCAAGCTGCGGGCGCCCGATCTCGTGACGCTGGATCGCATGGCGCTGGAACTCGAGCGCCTTGTCAGGGAGGTGCCGGAAGTCAATCCGGGCACGGTGAACGCCGATCGCGTGATCGGCAAGCCCTACCTGGAAATAGAGATCGATCGCGCCGCCATCGGCCGTTACGGGTTGAATGTAGCCGATGTCCAGGCCGTGATCGCGACCGGCATCGGTGGCCAGCAGATCACCACCACCATCGAGGGGCGTGAGCGCTATGACGTCCGGGTGCGCTACCCCCGGGAATTGCGCGACGACCCTGCCGCCATGGAAAGCATTCTTGTCGCCGGTGCCGGCGGGGTCCAGGTACCGCTCGGCGAACTGGCGGACATCCGCTACGTCCGCGGCCCGCAGATGATTCGCAGCGAGGACACGTTCCTGACGGCCTACGTCACCTTCGGCGGCGTCGCGGGAAGCGCCGAGGTGGACGTGGTCGATGCCGTGCGTGCGGCGCTCGACGTCGCCGTCGCGGACGGCGAACTGCTCGTGCCGCAGGGCGTGAGCTGGCGTTTCGCAGGAAACTACGAGCACCAGCTGCGCGCCATGCGGACGCTCAGCGTCGTGGTGCCCGTCTCGTTGGCGCTTATTTTCGTCATTTTGTACCTGCAGTTTCGCTCCGTGGCCACGTCCGTGATCGTGTTCGCCGGCATCGCGGTGGCGTGGGCCGGCGGCTTCATCACCCTGTGGCTCTACGGCCAGGGCTGGTTCGCCGACTTCAGCCTGTTCGGCGTCAACATGCGCGAGCTCTTCCAGCTGCAGCCGGTCAACCTGAGTGTGGCCGTCTGGGTGGGCTTTCTGGCGCTTTTCGGCATCGCCGTCGACGACGGGGTCGTCATGGCGACCTACCTCAAGCAGAATTTCGCACGACGCCAGGCGGCCTCGGTGGCGGAGGTTCGCGCGGCCACGGTCGAGGCGGGGCTGCGCCGGGTGCGCCCCTGCCTGATGACCAGCGCGACGACCATTCTCGCGCTGCTGCCGGTGTTGACCTCGACGGGTCGCGGCGCCGACCTGATGATCCCGATGGCGATCCCCAGTGTCGGCGGCATGGCTTTCGTGCTGTTGACCATGTTCACCGTCCCCGTGCTGTACTGCTGGTTCGAGGAACGCCGGCTCCGGGAGGGCGCCATGATTCGCCACGATTGATCCGCTCGGTGCCCGCGGATTGCCCGCGGGATGCCTTGTGCACCGGTTGGAATGGCTCCCGAGGCGGACATGTCGTCCGCCATGTCAACGGAGCAAAAGCCATGAAAAGCAGCATCATCACTCTCGCCGTCATCACCACCCTGGCCGCGACGCCGGCCCTCGCCGCGGAGAGTTCACCGGCGGAGGCCCGCCACAATGCAATCGGGATCGTCGCCGGGGGGCTTCTCGGCGCGGTGATCGGCGGACCCCCGGGACTGATCGCCGGCATGGCAGTGGGGGGCATCACCAGCGACCAGCAGATTGCCCGGTCCCGCGTCGGCTCGCTGGAGTCGCTTGCAGGCCAACTGCGAGACGAGCAGCGTGACCTGGAAACCGAGCGCGCCGGCCTGCAGGCACGCGTGGCCTCGCTCGGCGAAGCCCTCGAGCGCGAACGGGAACTGGCCGGCCGCGCCGCGGAGACACTTATGCTGACGGACGGACTCGAGTTTAGCATCGGTTTTCGCAGCAACAGCGCCGCGCCGCCCGAGACGCTGGACGAGAGCCTCGAGGCGCTGGCGACACTGGTCAGCGCCGTTCCGGAACTCACGATTCAGCTGGACGGCTATGCGGATCCGCGTGGCAGTGCGGTGCTGAACTCGGAATTATCGATGCAAAGGGCCGAGGCCGTACGTGAGCGACTCGTTGCCGCGGGCGTCGATCCGCAGCGTATCCAGGTCGCCGGCCATGGTGCCGTCGTCGCGGACGGGGCCGGGCAGGCGGATCCCGACGAGTGGGCCATGCAGCGCCGTGTGGACCTGCGCCTGCAAAGCGACTCTGGCGAACGCCTGGTGTCCACGCCCTGAGCAGGGCGGGGCGAGAACGGCGGCGGTGGCCGGATAGTTCGGCACCGCCGCCAGCCCGCCGGCCTCCAGTGCAGCGTCGCACCGGGCCGCCGCCTAGAATGGGTGCTCTGGCAAGGAGCATCGCAGGAGATCGCCGCCGCCCATGCAATTCGACGCAGACGTCCTTTCGCCGGGCCTGGTCTCCTTGTGCTGGATACTGGCCGGGCTGGTACTACTGACCGCCCTGTCCGGCCTGGGCGCCGTCAGGAGCGCACCTCATCGCCTGCACCTCGTGGCCGGCGCAGCTGTCGCGCTGGCGCTGCTCTGGAGCGTGCGCGCCGGGGTGGATCCCGGTCTCGGGCTCCACGTGCTGGGCATCACCGCTGCGGTGTTGTTGCTCGGCTGGCGCCTGGCGATGCTCGCTGCCGCCCTGGCCTCGCTTGCGCTCGTGCTGGTGGGTGACATGCCGTGGGTCACGGCGCCGGCAGGCTGGTTGTTGTCGGCTGCTGTGCCCGGTGCCGTAGCGGCCGCGACGGCGTGGATAGCCCGCTTTCACCTGCCGCGCAATCCCTTCGTATTCATATTCGTCTGCGCGTTTTTCGCCTCGGGACTGGCGCTGTTGCTGACGTGGCTGCTGAGTGCGGCGCTGCTGTCCTGGTCCGGCCAGGCTTCGCCCAGCGGCGCCGACAGTTCCTTGCTGGCGTTTCTCCCGCTCGTGCTCTTTCCCGAGGGCTTCATCAACGGAGCCATCATGAGCATGCTGATCGTCTATCGTCCCGACTGGGTCCGGCTGTACGACGAGCGCTTCTATATTCGGACCTAGCCACCGCCTCGCGACCGATATGCCGCCGGGGGCGGGATCGCGCGGATGGCATAATAACGCCTCAGAATTCATTCAGCCGAGGTCGTCGAATGTCCGCCACCCAGTTCTATACCGACCGTGCCGCCGGGGCTTGTCCGGTTCATTTCGTCGCCGCGGACGGGCTCGAGAGCCTGCTCGGTAAAATGACCGATGCGCATCGCGCCTGGGTGCGCAGCACGGCCTGGCAACCCAAGCCCGGCGCCGTGCTCGCTCTGCCCGGCAACGACGGCAGCGTGGCGGCGGTCGTGGCCGGAGCCGGTGGGGAGGAGCCCTTCTGGGCGATCGCGTCCGTGCCGGCACAGCTTCCACCGGGCACTTACGTGCTCGGCGGCGATCCTGATCCGGCGGAAGGCGCCCGTCACGCACTCGCCTGGGGCATCGGGCAGTACGGCTTCAGTCGCCGGTCGAACGCGCCCCCGGTGCAGTCGCGCACCCTGGTCTGGCCGCGGGACGTCGACCCGGATGCGGTGATATCCGCGGTGGATGCGGACGCCCTGGTGCGTGACCTGGTCAACACGCCGGCTGCCGACATGGGTCCTGCGGAGCTGTCGCAGGCGGCCGCGGCGCTGGCCGCCGCATCGGGCGCCGAATTCCGGGAGATCGTCGGCGACGCCTTGCTGGTGGAGAACTTTCCCGCCATCCACGCCGTTGGGCGCGCCAGCGTGCGTGCGCCGCGACTGCTGGAGTTGCGCTGGGGCGACGCGGGCCGGCCACGCGTCACGCTGGTCGGAAAGGGGGTCTGTTTCGATACGGGGGGGCTCAACCTCAAGCAGCCCGGTGGCATGCGCAACATGAAGAAAGACATGGGAGGTGCGGCCCACGTGCTCGGCCTGGCCAAGATGATCATGGACGCAGGTTTGCCGATCCGGCTTCGCGTGCTGGTTCCCGCGGTCGAAAACAGCGTCGCAGGCAATGCCTATCGCCCGGGTGACGTCGTGTCGACACGGACGGGCCTGACCGTGGAAATCGGCAACACCGATGCGGAGGGGCGGGTGGTGCTCGCCGATGCGCTGGCGCTGGCGGACGAGGAGGCTCCCGAGCTGCTGCTGGATTTCGCCACGCTAACCGGCGCGGCGCGGGTTGCACTTGGCCCGGACCTGCCGGCCTTGTTTGCTAGCGACGATGCACTGGCGCGCGACTGGACCGAGGCGGGTTCAGGGCTGGGAGACCCGCTCTGGCACATGCCGCTCTGGGCGCCCTATTCGAGTAACCTGTCGAGCGGCATTGCGGACCTGAACAACGTGACCACCGACGGCTTCGCCGGGGCGATCTACGGCGGGCTGTTCCTGCAGCGTTTCGTGTCGAGTGCGGGTGCGTGGGCGCATGTCGACACCTTCGCCTGGAATCCGCGCAACCGCGCCGGACGGCCCGAGGGCGGCATGAGCCAGGGCGTGCGGGCGGCGTTCGAAATGCTTGCGGGTCGCTATCCCGCCTAGGCGCGCGGTGGGGCGGCCGCCGCTGCGGCTGTCGCAAGCCGCGATGCGAGGAACAGGAAAAGCGCATAGAAGGCCAGCGCCAGCGCCAGGATGACGATGGCGATCGCCCCGAACAGGAACGGCGCTTTCATCATCGTGGACATCAGCGAGTCTTGGTAATAGAAAAACCACTGGTTCTCCGGCGGGAAGACCAGCACGTGAAACTGGTAGAAAACCCGGCGCGGCCCGATGGCGAAGACCACCGCGACGGCCGCAGCGACGGCGAGCAGGCTGGCGCCAAGCAGGCGCCGTAACCGGGGCACGCGCCAGCCGCGAATTCTGATCAGGCCGAGGTGGATCGCCAGCCAGGCGAGCGCGAGCCACCCCGCCGGCGCCAGCCGATCGACGAGGCGGGCGACGTCCTCCAGGTGAACGATTTCCGGGGTTCTCAGCAGGGTATCGATGGGGCGCCCTGCGGGATCGTGGTACCGCAGTTCCGCCAGTCCGGTGCCCGATGCATGGATCGCATCGACGATCTCGGCGAACAACCGCGCGCGCTCGTCCCGGGTCGTCGTCTCGAAGTCGTCCTTGTAGCGATTCTGTGGCGCGAAGTGTTCTATATGGCCGTGCACGTCGATGACGTCGTACCAGACCGGGTAGAGAAAATCTCCGCCGGCCAGCACCCGCCAGGCGAGCCACAGGGCGCCGAGCGCCGCCGCCGGCAACAGCAGCCAGAGATGCAGCCCGCTACCGCGTACCGCGCCGTCAGCTGCCACTGGCCTGGACCGAGAGACTCGGCCGGTACGGCAGTATCTCGAGCACCTCGCCTGCCTCGTGCCGCCGTTTCAGTTCCCGCCAGAATTCGGGCGTCAGCAAGTCCGCATGATGTTCCATGAAGACCTCCAGCTGTTGCGGCTCGAAACCGAGGAAGCTGATGAACTGCTCGGGAAAGACATCGTCCTCGTCGACGAAAAACCACGCCTCGGACTGCATTTCCTCTTCCATGGTGCGCGCCTTCGGCATCCTCCGGAAGTTGCATTCCGTGACCAGGCACAACTCGTCGTAGTCATAGAAGATCACGCGGCCGTTGCGGGTGACGCCGAAGTTTTTCAGCAGCAAATCGCCGGGAAAGATATTGGTCGCGGCAAGATCGCGGATCGCCTGGCCGTAGTCGAGCACGGCGTGCCTGGCGGCCAGCGGCGAGGCTTCTGCGAGGTAGAGGTTCAGCGGCCGCAGGCGGCGTTCGACGTAGCAGTGCGTGACGACCACGTCGTCGCCATCCACGCAAACCGACTGGGATGTAGATTCGAGCAGGTGTTCCAGCAAGTCGGGATCGAAGCGGGTCCGCGGGAAGCGCAGCATCTTGAATTCCTGCGCGTCCACCAGCCGCCCGGCGCGGTCATGCCGGAAGACGAGGTAGTACTTGTCGAGCACGTCCTTGCGCACCACCGTTTTCGGGTAGGCGAAGCGGTCGCGAATGATCTTGAAGACCACGTCGAAGGAGGGCAGCGTGAACACGGCCATGACCATGCCGCGATCACCCGGCGCCTCGACGAACTCGTCGCGCGAATGCTGCAGGTGGCGGAAAAAGGTGCGATAGGTTTCGGTCTTGCCCTGGCGCGCGCGCCCGAGCACGGTGAAAAGCTCCGCCAGCGGTTTGCGCGGCAGGATGGTGCGCAGGAACACGACCGCGTCGTGCACGGTCTCGAGATCGGCATGAAAGTAGCTGCGCGTGAAGCCGAACAGGATGCTGGTGTCGCGCACCGAGGTGAGCACGGCGTCCACGCCAATACCATCAGGACCGTTCTTCAGCGCGATGACGACCGGCTGTGGTTGCGCGACGCCGAGTGCACGGCCCACCACGTAGGCGCGGGTGTTCTGGTAAAAGATCGGCCGCATGAACTCGATGCGCGTGAGTCTTTCCAGGCCGCCGAGCGGCTCCCATGCGCGGCGTAGCTCCGCGACCACGAAGTCCACGCTGTTCTTGAAGTCTTCCCACGGTGACTCGAAGCTGTGGTCCTCGAGGAGTTCTTCCACGAGTGCGGCGGTGGTGTCGGTGTGCTCGTAAACATTCAGTGCCTGGGGCGGGCGCACCTTGGACAGCGGGTCAAGGTCGAGGGCGACGAACTCGACTTCCGGGTCCACGCCCACCGTGGTGAACAGGCGACGACTGATCGAGCTGAAGAAAGTCTTTTCGAATTCCAGGTCGATGAAATCGCAGATCTCGTCCTCGAAACAGGCCTTGATCTGGACCCACAAGGCGCGGTTGTTGGCGTGACCGGCGAGCCGGCCGCGGAGCGCTTCGGTGGTCCTGGCGACGTAACGGTCATAGAGATCGATGCGCTCGGTGGCATCGCGGCGTCCGGCCACCCAGTCGCGGCTTTCGAAGCGCAGTCGCGCCCGCCGGGTGATCTCCCGGAACTCGGCGTTGTAGTCGCCGAAGGCGTCGAAAATGGCCCTGGCGCACTCGCGTGCCAGGGCCGGATCAGCCAACCGGTCAGGCATTCCGGCCGGACGTCAGTCGAGATTGCCGATCAGTGCATCGGCGAATCCGCTGCACTTGACCTCGTTGGCGCCTTCCATCAACCGGGCGAAATCGTAGGTCACGGTCTTTTCGCCGATGGTCCTGTCCATCGCGGTGATGATGCGGTCGGCCGCCTCGGTCCAGCCGAGGTGGCGCAACATCATCTCCCCCGAGAGGATCAGGCTGCCGGGGTTGACCTTGTCGAGGTTCGCGTACTTCGGCGCCGTGCCATGCGTGGCCTCGAAGACCGCGTGTCCCGTCACCGAATTGACGTTGCCGCCCGGGGCGATGCCGATCCCCCCGACCTGTGCCGCCAGCGCGTCGGACAGATAATCTCCGTTCAGGTTGAGGGTGGCGATGACGTCGAATTCGGACGGGCGCGTGAGCACCTGCTGCAACGTGATATCGGCGATCGCGTCCTTGATCAGCACCTTGCCGTCGGCCAGCGCCTGTTTCTGCTCGGCATTGGCGGCGGTTTCGCCTTCTTCGTCGCGGGTTCTTTCCCACTGGTCCCAGGTGTAGGTGCGATCACCGAACTCGCGTTCCGCGAGCGCATAGCCCCACTTGCGGAACGCGCCCTCGGTGAACTTCATGATGTTGCCCTTGTGGACGAAGGTCACGCTCTTGCGGCCGTTGTCCAGCGCGTATTCGATCGCCGCGCGCACCAGCCGTTCCGTGCCTTCGCGTGACACGGGCTTGATGCCGATGCCCGCGGTGTCCGGGAAACGGATCTTGCGAAACTCGTCCGGGAAATGTTCGCTCAGCAGGTCGAGGAATCGCTTGCCCTTGGCGGAACCCTGTTCGAACTCGATGCCGGCGTAGATGTCCTCCGTATTCTCGCGGAAGATGACCATGTCCACGTCCTGCGGTTTCTTGACCGGCGAAGGCACGCCCTTGAACCAGCGTACCGGCCGCAGGCAGACATACAGGTCGAGCAGTTGACGCAATGCGACATTGAGGCTGCGGATGCCGCCGCCGATCGGCGTGGTGAGGGGGCCCTTGATCGAGACCAGGTAATCGCGGCAAGCCTGGACCGTCTCGTCCGGCAGCCAGGAATTGAACAGGTCGTTGGACTTCTGCCCGGCGTAGATCTCCATCCAGTGGATCTGCTTCTGGCCGCCGTAGGCCTTTTCGACCGCGGCGTCGAGCACGCGCACCGTGGCACGCCAGATGTCCGGGCCCGTGCCGTCACCCTCGATAAAGGGGATGATCGGGTTGTCCGGGACGCGCAACACGCCATTATCGATGCTGATCTTTGCGCCGCCCTCGGGAACGACGATGTTCGCTACTGACATATTCGGAACTCCTTCGCTGGAAGCAGCCTGCCGCGAGCCGCTTCGTGAAGCCTCGATGATACTCGCTGGACCACTTGCCGCGCCATGCAGTCCCGCCAGCTGCAGGCCCGGCCGGCGTCCCCGGCGCGATTACGCGCCTTCAATCCTCGGGGGCATGTTCGGCAACCCATCGGCCGCGTGCCTCATTGATGCGGCGACTTGCGAACAGGGCCACGACGAACAGCAGCACGCAGAACAGCACGGCCGTCTGGAGCCCGAGGAGGGCCTGCAGCACGCCGATGGCGAGCAGGCCGAAAAAGCCGGCGAGCTTGAGGGCCAGGCCCCAGAAGCCGAAGAATTCCGCGGTGCGCGACAGCGGCGAGAACAGGCCCACGAGCGTGCGCGTTGCGGACTGGCAGGAGCCGAGGCTCAGGCCTGCCATGATGCCCACCACCAGGAACACGTATTGCGCCTGCACCGTTGTGTCGAGCACTGCGCTCAGAAACGTTGCAATGCCCGGTGTCAGGTAGATCAGCACGATGGCGGCGATCCACATGAGGAGCGTGATCTGGTAGGTGCGCTTCCCGCCGAGATGATCCTGGATGAATCCGAATCCCAGCGCCCCGATGGCCGCGGTGATCTGCACGATCACGAACATGAGCGTTCGCACCCGGCTTTCCCAGCCGACCACCTGTGCGCCGTAAATGAACGCATAGGTGATGATGATGTAGATGCCGCTCATGGCGAAGAAGGTCGAGACCAGGAGCGCGGCAAGATCCCTGTGGTTCTCCAGATCGATCAGAGTCGATCGGATACGCTCGATCCCGATGGCGAAGTAACCCGTTCCAGGCGGGCGCCTGCGCGGCTTGCCGCGTTCCTTGACCCACAAGAACGTCGGGATGGCCGCGACGAGAAAGAATCCCGCAGCCCATGGTCCGACCCAGCGGATTCGCTGGAAGTTCTCGGCGCTGACCTCGCCGAGCACGAGCAGGACGAAGACGGCCGACACCATGCCGCCGATGTAGCCGAGCGCCCAGCCGAAGCCGGAAATCTTGCCCAGGTCCTCCGGCGGTCCGAGATCGGGCAGGAAACTGGCGATGAAAGCCTCGCCGATCGAATAGCCGAAATTCGACACGATCAGCAGTAGCACGCCGAGCAGGGCGTAACCGGGGGCGACAAAATACAGCGCGGCCGTCGCGACGACGGTGAGCAGGTAGCTGGCGAACAGGAAACGCTTCTTCGAAGCGGTGTAATCCATGACGGCCCCGGCAATCGGTGCGCACACCACCACCAGCAGGTAGCTGGTCGAGAGCGCCAGGCTCCAGAGGAAGTTGCCCAGGCGGTAATCGTCGCCGTTGCCGACGATCACGCGTGTGAACAGGTCGCCGAAGACCACCGTGATGATCAGCAGGGTGTACGCCTGGTTGGCGAAATCGAACATGCCCCAGCCGAAGATCTCGCGGCGCGACGCCCGGGTGCGGGGGATCACTTTCACGCGCCGCATCCTGTTCCGGCACGCCGGTCGTCTCGAATCTGCCCCGCCGGCCTCATTTTTCGACGCCGGCGAGGTAGAGCACGAAAGCGTACTCCTGCGCCAGTTCGCGCAAAGATTCGAAACGGCCGCTGCTTCCGCCATGGCCGGCCGTCATCTTCGTTCGAAACAGCAACAGCGCGTCGTTGCTGCGAGTGGCGCGCAGCTTCGCCACCCACTTGGCAGGTTCCCAGTACTGGACCTGGGAGTCATGCAGGCCGGTGGTGACGAGCATGGGCGGGTATTCCTGTGTCGTGACGTTGTCATAGGGACTGTAGGACAGCATGGTTTCATACCACGGTGCGAACTTCGGATTGCCCCACTCGTCGAACTCGTTGGTGGTCAATGGAATCGTTTCGTCGAGCATGGTGGTTACCACGTCGACGAAGGGCACGTGCGCCACGATGCCCGCGTAGAGTTCCGGCGCCATGTTGGCGACCGCCCCGACCAGGAGGCCGCCGGCCGAGCCGCCCATGGCGTAGACACGATCCGGCGCAGCGAAGCCCTCTGCGACGAGGAAGCGCGTGACGTCGATGAAGTCGGTGAAGGTGTTCATCTTGCTCAACAGCCGTCCCTCGTCGTACCAGCGCCGGCCCATTTCCTGGCCGCCGCGGACGTGCGCTATGGCATAGACGAAGCCCCGGTCTAGCAGCGACAGGCGGTGCGCACTGAAATCCGGGTCGCGGCTCGCGCCGTAGGAGCCGTAGCCGTACTGATAGAGCGGCGCGCTGCCATCCAGCGGCGTCTTCCGGTGGTAGACGAGGGAGACGGGAATCAGTTCGCCGTCGCGCGCCGGCGCCCAGCGGCGCTCGCTGCGGTAGTCGGCCGGGTCGAATGTGCCGAGCACGGGTTGCCGCTTGCGCAGTTCCCGTGCGCCGGTCGTGACGTCGAGATCGAATACCGAGATCGGGGTTGTCATCGAGGTGTAGACGTAACGCAGCGTCGTGGTGTTGAGGCGCGGATTACCGTTGCCGCTGGCCCAGGTCGTCGCCGCGGCTTCGTCGGCGGGGACGTAGAATTCCTCCCCGGACCAGGTGCGCACCCGGACCCGCCGCAACCCCCCGGAGCGCTCGCCGATGGCCATGAAGGTGTCGAAGACCAGGTGGTCCTCGATGAACACGTCCGCACTGTGAGGGACGATGTCCGTCCACTGCGAGAAGTCGTTTTCCGCGCCGACCGGCGCGCTCATCAGTCGGTAATTGGGCGCCTCGCGGTTGCTGCGGACGATCCAGCGGTCGGCCACGTGGTCCGCACTGTACAGATGCCCTCGATCACGCGGCAGGAATACCCTGAACTCCCCGCCCGGGTCGTCGGCCTCGAGAATACGCATCTCGGTGGATTCGGTGCTGCTGAGATAGATCGCGAGGAAGTCGCCTGAGCGGCTGCGACCGATGTCGGTGTAGAACTCGTTGTCGGACTCCTCGTAGACGATCGGGTCTGGACCGCTGCTCCCCAGTTCATGGCGGCGCACGCGATACGACAGCAGCGTGACGGGGTGATTCTCGACGTAGAACAGGTGGCGGCTGTCTGCGGCCCAGGCGAAGCTGGAGATGCCGCGGATGTTGTCGGCCAGCAACTCGCCGGTCTGCAAGTCTCTTACCTTGAGCAGGTACTGGCGTCGCCCGACGGTGTCCTCGGTCCAGGCGAGCAGGCGATTGTCATCGGAGACGGCGTAGTCGCCGATTTTGAAATAATCGAGGCCCGCCGCCATCGCGTTGCCGTCGAGCAGGATCTCCTCTTCGCCGCCGGACTTGCGCCGTGCGTGGATCGGGTGTTCCTGGCCTTCCTCGAAGCGGGTGTAGTAGAAATAGCCACGATCGAACACGGGCACGGTGGCATCATCCTGTTTCAGGCGGCCGACCAGTTCTTCGTACAGGGTCTCCACCGTCTCCGCGCGGCCGGATTCCCAGGCCCCGTAATAAGCATTTTCGGCTTCCAGGTAGGCGATGACATCGGGTTCACTGCGGGTGTCGTCCCGCAACCAGTACCATGGGTCGACGCGATGGCCCTGCGGCGACAGCACCGTGAATCGTCGCTCCCCCGCCACGGGTTCCGGCGGCATGATGTCGCGAGTCGGCGTGCAGGCGGCGAGGCCGAGCACGGCGGCGAGACTCGCGGCGCTGGTGAATCGGGACACGGACATGCGGCAACGCTCCGGTGGGCGGCGGGAGGGGCTGGCGGCGACTATGCTTTGCTCAGCGTTTGATGTTGAGGTACCGTCGGCCGGAGGGTTTGCGAGGGGACAGGCGATGAACACTATCCGGACGATCCTGAAGAACAAGAAGAGCGATGAGATCTGGTCGGTCGCTCCGGGTCAGACCGTGCTCGAGGCTATCACGCTGATGGCGAAACTTCGCATCGGCGCGCTGCTCGTAATGGACGGCGAGAATCTCGTGGGAATTCTGTCGGAACGCGATTACGCCCGCAAGATCATCCTCCAGGGCCGTCGCTCGCGCGACACGCGCGTCGAGGAAATCATGACGCGGGACGTGACGACGGCCACTCGCGACATGACGGCGCAACATTGCCTCGGAATCATGACGCGCGGTTACTTCCGCCACTTGCCGGTGATCGAGGACGGACGCGTCGTCGGGCTCGTCTCGATCGGCGACCTCGTCAAGATGGTGATCGCGGAAAAGGAAGCACTCATCAACGAGTTGCAACGCTACGTGACCGGTTGAGCCCGGCCGTGGCAAGGAGATGATCATGGTAGAAATCACCGGCCTTCTCGGCCTCATTATTCTCATCCTCGACGTCTACGCCATCGTGAAGACGGTGCAGAGCACCGCGTCCACGGGCGCCAAGGTCGTCTGGGTGGTGGTGATCCTGCTGCTGCCGGTGCTGGGCCTGTTGCTGTGGTTCCTGTTCGGTCCTAAAGGCTGAAGCACGCGGCCGGGCGCGCCTCGGGACCGCCCGCGCCGCGCCGGATCGACCCCGCGGTCAGTTCACGCGCCAGCCGACTTCGATGAACAGGCTGCGGTCCCGGCCGGGAAAGTATCGATACTCGCCGAAGGCGAAGTCGGCCCGTTCCGCATACTCGGTATTGGTCACGTTGTGCAGCCGCAAGGCGACGTAGAGGCCCTGGCGGAGGGGCTGCGTGAGCCGCATGTGCAGCAGGTCATGGCCCGCGTAGCGCGCTGAATTCGCGGCATTCAGCCAGTAGGGCCCCATCGAGATCCACTCGAGTTCGGCGCTCAGCCCGCGCGGACCTTCCCAGCCGAGCCGCGTGCTGCCGAAGCGCCGCGGCGCGGAATCCGCATCGTTTCCCGAGACGATGATCTCGCCACGTCCGACGTCCCGATCGAAACGCCAGGTGTGGCGCGCGAAGTTGAGATCCGTCTCCAGCCGCAGCCGCTCGCTCAGCTGCCACTGCAATGAGACTTCCACTCCTACGTGGCGAGTCCGTCCGTCGGCGACGTTGAACCCATCGCCGTCGCGGAAGATGAAATTCTGCTTGTCCATGCGGTAGGCCGCCAGTTCCCAGGCCAGCGTTCCCGCGTAACCACGCCACCCGATCTCCAGGCTGTCGATGGTCTCGCTCGAGAGGTCGGCCACGACCTGGCCGCTCTGCAGGCGGTACAACTCGGTCGCCTGGGGGGCGCGGAAGCCGCGTCGCGCGGCCACCCAGGCCAGCTGGCGCGCTGCCGGCCGCCAGCCGAGCGTCAGCTTGGGTGCCAGGTTGTCGAAGCGGTCGTCGCGATCGGCGGGGCGCGTGTAGAGGCAGCCGCCGGGGCATTCGCTGCCGTCGTCACGAGTGTTGCCGTCGAGCATGCGGTTGTCGTAGTCATAGCTGAGGCTTTCGCCTCGGAGCCCGAGCCCCAGGCTCCATCGATCTCCCAGGGGGCGCTCCCAGTGCAGCCAGGGCGCCAGGCTGCGCGCGCGGACCTCGTAATCATAGTGCTTGCCAGCCGGGCGCCGCGCGGCGACAGGCGGCGGCAGCCCCGTGGTCGGGCCGGACTGGGACTGCTCCAGGTAGCCGGTGGCGATCTCCGCATCGATGCCGTAGTGCAGCATGCCGCCGGCGGCAGCACGCCGCGCCGTGACCTGGACGCCGCCGCTGACCTGGCCGTTGTCCTCCAGCGGCTGGCCGGGGAGGAAGTGCTGCAAAAAACGCATTTCGCTGGCGCGCAGATACGGCCGGATCTCGACTCGCCGCGCGCCGTTATCGCGCCGCCAGGCACCGGCGATCCGCAGGCTGTCGGCCTCGCGAAATGCCTCCGGGTTCGGGTTGCTCCGGCGGGTCGCGGCGTCGCGATAGGCGCGGAATCCCTCGATGAAGCCGGCCGTCTCCTGGTCGAGCGCGGTGGCGGCGACCGAGATCTCGCGCTCCGTATCGCCCGCGCGTGCCCGCCAGATACCATTGACCTTGGCCTGCTCGTAACCGGTGGCCCTCCGCCATCCGCCGTCGTGAGCGAGCTGGCCGGTGACACGAAATCCGCGCGCGCCGTCCCAGCGCCCGCCGCTGAATCGCCCGCGCAGGTAATCCGCGGGGCCGCCGTCGATGGCCAAGTAATCGCGCCCCTCTCCCGGCGCGGGCATCAGGACGTTGACGATGCCGTGCAGCGCGTTGGAACCGTACAGCGAACTGCCGGGCCCCCGAATCACTTCGATCGCCTGTGCCTGGGCGAGGTTGAGTTCGAAGAGTTGATTGACGTTGCAGAATCCGGCCGGCCGAGACGGAATACCGTCCTCCAGGAACAGGAATGCACCGCAGGCGCCCGGTCCCGACAACACCGGAGAGCGGATCGCGACCAGGCTTTCCTGTCCGCTATTGCGGGTGATCCAGGTGCCCGGCACGCGCCAGAAAAGCTCCGAGGCATGGGTGGGCGCGACGGTCTGGATGCTTTCTGCGCCGATCAGGCCCGCGTTGCCGGGTGTGGCCACGATCGGGGCGGCGGAGCGCGTCGCCGTGACGGTGACAGGATCCAGTTCCGTAGCGGCGGCACGCGTCCCGAGCAACGCGGCGACGACTATGACGAAGGCCCGCGTGGCGCCGGACCCGGCGGAAAACCCTTTCTGCATGGTTCAGTCGGCGGCGGTCTCGCGGTTGACCCGCTCGATGATGAAAGTCGGCTGGTCGCCTTTGCGGTAGTAGGTGAACTGGCGGCGCAACTGCTCGATCTTCTGCTCGCGGTCCGCTTCACTGGCAAACCAGTGGTACTCGTGCCAGTCGTCCCCGAGGATCGGGCGCATCGGATCGTTTTCCGGCAGGCTCAGGCGCACCCCCCAGGCTTTCGGCGCCTGCGGCAGAGGTCGGCTGCGATTGTGCTCGTGACAGGCGTCGTTCATGGTGCGGACTCTGGCGGTTGTCGTGCCACCATTATTGATGCCGACGGACCCGGAAGCCAGCCTTGAGCTTGGCTTCCCGGGTCCGCGTCACGGAGAATGCACCCCATGACGGAAACCGGCGATATCCCGAACCGCGACGCCCGGGAGCCTGCGCGGCCGATCCGCGGCCGTCGCGCGGAAGATTTTTTCGTCGCGGGTGGCCCGGTAGCCCCCGATCGTCCGTGTTACATCACCCGGCCTACCGACCGGGAGCTCCTCGAGCGCCTGGCCGCACGGGACTATTGCCATGTCATTGCGCCACGTTTCTCTGGCAAGAGCAGCCTGGTGGCACGTGCGGCGAGCCGCCTGCGCGCCGAAGGGCAGCTGGCGGCCATCATCGATGTTTCCCAGCTCGGCAGCCGCGACGGTTCCACCGACGTCGGCCGCTGGTATTACGGCCTGGCTTACCGGGTGCTGCGTGATCTGCGCCTGAAGCTCGACCTGCAGGACTGGTGGCAGGAGCGCATGCCGCTGTCGCCCGCCCAGCGCCTGGGTGAGTTCTTCTGGGAGATCGTGCTCGGCGCAACCCGCGCGCCGGTGACGATCTTTCTCGACGAAATCGACAGCGTCGAGCAGCTCGACTATGCGACCGAACTGTTCGGCATCGTCCGGGGCTGTCATGACGCGCGGGCCGGAGAGCCGGAATACCATCGCTTGTCCTTCGTCCTCCTCGGCGCAGCCCTGCCTGCCGGAAAGGCGCGGCGCGCCGGCCTCGCGGCCGCTGAGATCGGCGTGGGCCTCGAGCTGCCGGACTTCCGTTTCGACGCGGCGCGACCACTGGCGGACGGGCTCGGCCTGCCGGCGGGAGACGCCGAGCGGGCGCTCTACCGGATCTTCTACTGGACCTCGGGTCATCCTTACCTGACCCAGAAGCTCTGCCAGGCGGTGGCGCGCAGCGCCGTGCCCGTCAGTTCCGACGAGGCCGTGGACAAGCTGGTCGCGGCACGGTTCTTCACGCGTAACGCCATCACCCGGGAGACCAGCACGAGTCGCGTGCTGGACAGCCTGGATCGGGCCCACGAGCTGGCCCGCCCCGCGCTGCGGCTGTACAAGCGCATCCGCCGGGAGCGCCGGCCGAAGTACGAGGCCGGCAATCCGAAGCACGAGCTGCTGCGCGTATGCGGCCTGGTCAAGGTGACGGACGAACGTCGCCTGGTGGTGAGAAACCGAATCTACGCCGAGGTGTTTTCGCATCGCTGGGCGCGCGAGTCCTTGCCGCCCGAATGGGGCAAGTACGGGCGGGTCGCCGCGCTCGTGCTGCTCGCTCTGGGCAGCGTATGGGCTTACGTCGAAGTCCTGCCACGGCCTTACGAGCAAACGTTGCGCGTCGCTTCGGTCGAACTGGAGGAGGCGACGGAGGCCTGGTCGGCGATGCGCCGCATTCCCGGCTTCGCGTCGCGCGCGGATCGACTGCTCGCTCGCGTGCTGACTCGCCAGGGGCGACAGACAGCGGCCTGGCCGGACATGGTGCTGATCGACGAGCGGATGCGCGCCTTGCCCGGTTACGAGGCGCGCGCCGATGCGCTGCTGGTGGATTACTGGGAGCGTCGGGCCGCGCTCGCCGAGGCCGTCGAGCAGCGGGACGAGGCCCTGCTGTACCGCCTGCGCGCCAATGTGGCCGGACCGACGGCTGATGCCGGGCGTGCGATCGAACTGGCGGAAGGAGGCTATCGGCAGCTCCAGACCGTGGTCCGTCCCGCCGGCATGGTCGAGGCGGTCGCGCCGGCCGACGGGCGCACCGTCGTTACCCTGTCCGCGGGCAACATCGTGGAGCGCTGGGACCGGGCGACCGGTTTGCCGACGGGACCGGCAGCACTTCCGCTGCTCGCCGAGGAATTCGTTACCGTGCGAAGACGCCTCAGCCTGGAAGCCGATGGACAGGTCACCCGGGTCGCGGTCGAGTTGCGCCTGGATCATCCGCGCCCGCAGGATTTGCAGGCCTTGCTGGTCGCGCCATCGGGTCGCACGGCCCCGTTGCCGCTGGGCGACATTGCCGCGACGGGCGACGTGCTGCTGATCGACGAGGCGCGCGCACGCGGATTACGTGCGCTGCGTGGCGAGCCGACGCTCGGCACCTGGCAACTTGAAATCACCGATCGGGCAGGCGGGGAGCCGGGTTTCCTGCGCGGCTGGAGCCTGAGTGTCTCTGCGGATCCTGGGCATCGTGCCCAGGACATTCCGGAGAATCCTTTATTGCTGCCGGGGCCCAGCCTGACCTCCGCGGTGCAGGCCGCCCTGGCTCCTCGTGGTTCGGTCGTTGCGGCTTTGCCCCGCAACGTGGCGGCGAGCGGCCGGTTGCAATTCTGGGATGTGAACGCAGCCGTGTCGCTGGGACGTTTCGACGTGACAGCGGCCGAACGATGGATCGGATTTGCCGACGAGCGCACTTTCATGCTCCTGGAGCGTGGCTCGGCGGGAGATGCCCTGCGCGTGCTGGAGGTCGATGGCAGCGAGCGCTTCAGCTATAGCGCGCCCGGCGGCTTCGTCAGTGCACCGGCCGTGTCGCCGGACGGCCGTTACGTGGCGATGGCTGAGGCCGAGTTGCGCAGTGCCTGGATCGTGGAACTCGAATCGGGCCGCGAGGTGTTCCGGCTGGGCGGCGCCGCGGAAGTGGCGGCCCTCGCGGTGTCGCCGGGCGCCCTTTTGCTGGCAGTCGCGGATCGTGGCGAGGTCGTGCGCGTCTGGCATGCGACCGACGGCATGTTGCTGGATGAGCTGATTCCGGGCGGGCCCGTCGTCGCGCTCGGCTTCGATCCTTCCGGGCGCTACCTTGCAAGCGTGGACGAGCGGGGCGAGCGGCGCGTCTGGGATCTCGCTGCGTCACGGGCGGAACTCGCGCTGGTCCGCCCCGGCGGTGACCGGGCGCCGTTCGGTTTCGATCCGGGCGGGCGACGCGTTGCGCTGCCCGCCTCGGCCGGGGGATATGAGGTCTGGGCGCTTCCAGAGAGGGCGCCGCGCGAGCCGCTTCTCGCGCAGGGCAACGATGCCGGAAGCGTGGTCAGCCAGGGCGCGGAGGATCGAATGACGCGGCACGCGAGTCTGTTCACGGAGCACGAAGAACTGCTCACGGGTCATGGGACGCGGAGCCTGCGGATCTGGTCGCTGGGCGGCGCATCCCCGGCGGCCGAGTTGCCGCGCATGGCGCCGGTGGTTGCGCTGGCCGCTTCGGGCCTGCGGGTGGGCGCGGGACTGCCGGACGGGCGGGTACGGCTGCGAACGCGCGATCCTTACTCGCTGGAACTGCGCCAGACGGTGGTCACCGGGGGTGAAGCGCGCCATGGCGGTCCGGTGACGGCGATGGCTTTTTCGCCTGATGGCGATCGTGTCGCCAGTGTCGGCGCCGACGGCAGCGTGTTGTTGTGGGATGCCGGCAGCGGCGCTCCGATCGGTGCATTGTTCCAGCATGGCAGCGGCGACGTGCACAGCGTCGACCTCGGTCCCGACGGGCGCCGCCTGCTCACTGCGGGCGCACTCGGCGCGCGCAGCTGGGATGCGGAGAGCGGCCAGCCGGGCGCAGCCCTGGGTGCGGGGCGGGCCGTCAACGTCGTCGCCTTCGATCCCTCGGGGTTGCGGGCCTTCACCGGGACGCCCGCCGGCGACGTGGAAAGCTGGGATGTGGCCAGCGGCGAGCGGCTCTGGTCGGATACCCTGGACGAGCCCGTCACCCGGCTCGCGGTCAGCCATGACGGCCGCAGCATCGCCGTGGCCGGCGCCGCCGGGCTGGTGCGCGCGTGGGGGCTGGACACCGCTGGCCGCGTGTTGAGCGCGACGCTCGCGGCGCCGGTGCAAAGCCTGCAGTTTTCGCCCGACGGCACGACGTTGCTGGCACAGACGGACGCCTGGATTCATCGCCTCGAGCCGGCCGATGGCAGGCTCGTGGTGACGACCAGCCGGCTGCTGTCGGCCGAGATGCCCCCCGCCGCATGGCGCAGCGGAGCGCCCGACGGTTCACGCATCGTATTCGTCGGGGGATCCGACAGCGGCGAAATGAAGCTGTTCGACCTGGAGCGCACCCCCCCGCCGCCCGAGGAATGGCAACCCGATCTGGCCCGATGGCAGCAGAAACTGAAGCTTTATTTCTCTGCCGACGGGGAGCTGCGCGCCGGGGGCGGGTTACCATCCCCCGCGCCCGCCGGCAGTCCGCCGCCCGCCGATGCGCTATGAATGTGACGCGGTGCGCGGCACGAGTTCATCGTCGAAAGCTACACTGATGTTTTCGCGGTCACCGCGAGGATCGAACATGAGAACTGCGTTGCTGGTGCTGGGCGCCTCCCTGTTACTGGGTGGATGCGCGGAGAAAAAGACCCTTTCCGTGGTGGATTTCCTGGACAACGAGGCCGTGCTCTACGGCACTCTGACCCGTTGCCAGGAAGATCCCTCCGCCATGGATCCCCGGGAATGTGCCAACGCGCGCCAGGCGGCAGAGCGCATTGCGGCGATCGAGGAACGCACCATGCGCGAGGCCCGCGAGCAGGCGTTCGAAAACGCGCGGGCAGAATATCGGGAGCAGCTGGAGCAGGAGCGTGAATTGCGCATCCGGGCCGAGGAAGAGGCGGAGGCAGCGCGCCTGGAGGCCCTGACCACCTCGAGTGAGGGTCCGGCGGACGTCGGGACTGCGGACAGCGGCGCGGTCGGGGTCACCGACGAAGCGGTCCCCGCAGACGCAGCACCTCCCGAGCCCGACAGTCAGCCCGCGGGGGAACCGCCGGGCTGACCCTTCGGGATGATGTCCCGCCTCGCCGCCGCGCGCTTGTCCCTCAGTTGCGATCGACGCAGTTGAGGTCCGCGAAAGCCTCCTGCAGCCGGTTCACCATGGACTTCTCGCCCTCGCGCAGCCAGGCGCGAGGGTCGTAGTACTTCTTGTTCGGCTTGTCGTCTCCGTCGGGATTGCCGATCTGCTCCTGGAGATAGTCGCGCTTCGCCTCGTAATAGTCGCGCACTCCCATCCATGTAGCCCACTGCGTGTCGGTGTCGATATTCATCTTCACGACCCCGTAGGAAATAGCCTCGGCGATCTTGTCCTTCTCCGACCCGGAACCACCGTGGAAGACGAAGCTGACCGGCTTGTCGTTCGTGCCATGCACCGCGCTGACGTGCGCCTGCGAGTTCTTCAGTATCTCGGGTGTCAGCAGCACGTTACCCGGCTTGTAGACGCCATGGACGTTGCCGAACGAGGCCGCGACGGTGAAGTTCGGGCTGATGGCGGACAGCACGCGGTAGGCGTATTCGACTTCTTCCGGCTGAGTGTAAAGCGCGGAGTTGTCGATCCCCGTGTTGTCCACGCCGTCTTCCTCGCCGCCGGTCACGCCCAGTTCGATCTCCAGCGTCATGCCCAGCGGCGCCATGCGCTCGAGGTAGGCTGCGCAGGTGTCGATGTTCTCTTCCAGGGGTTCCTCGGAAAGGTCGAGCATGTGCGAGGAATAGAGCGGTTTACCGGTTTCCGCAAAATGTTTTTCGCCGGCGTCCAGCAACCCATCGATCCAGGGCAGCAGTTTGCGCGCGCAGTGGTCGGTATGCAGGATCACCGGGACGCCGTAATTCGCGGCCACCGCGTGCACGTAGCGGGCGCCCGCAATGGAGCCGAGAACCGCGGCCTGGTGCTGGTCGTTCGGCAGGGACTTGCCGGCGAAGAACGTGCCGCCGCCGTTGGAGAACTGGATGATGACCGGGGAGTTCGCCGTGTGCGCTGCTTCCAGCACGGCATTGACCGAATTGGAATTGACGACGTTCACGGCCGGCAGCGCGAATCCCTCGGCCTGCGCCAGGCGGAAGATCGCCATGACGGCATCGCCGGTGACGACGCCTGGCGAGGCGACGGACAAGACGCGGCGGGAGGCGGAAGGGCTGGTAGATGATTGGGACATGAGTCGGTTCTCCTGCGGGACGAGGCGGGATTCTAGCTGATTGCTCGGGGTGACTTTGCCGGCGACTGCAGCCGGGCTTCGTGGTGCTCGTGATCGTGGCGGGAATGTTCGGCGGGCCCGCCGCCGTGATTGCCGTGGTCGTGGTTGCCCGTCATGTGCATCAGCGGGGTGGCGGCGGTCCATGCACCGAACGCCACCAGCAACCAGCCCAGCGCCCGCCGCCTGCCGGCGGTGAGCCATGTGCCGCCGCGACCGGAGGCCCACGTGAGCCCGATCATGGCGGGCGCCGTGCCCAGCCCGAAGACCGCCATGAAGGCTGCGCCATTGAGCGCGCTGCCGCTGCCGGCTGCCGCTGCCAGCATGCCGTACACGAGGCCGCAGGGCAGCCAGCCCCACAGCGCGCCGAGCGCGAAGCCCTGGCCGGCATGACGTGGGGGGATTAAACGCCGGGCGAGTGGGGCCAGGCGGCGCCACAGTCCGGCACCGGCGGCTTCCAGCGGCGCGAGCAGCTTGAGGTTCAACGCGACCTGCAGCCCGAGAATCACGAGCAGCAGGCCCATCACGAGGCGCAGCCACGGGCCGAGCCCCGCCACCCCGGCGAGGCCTGCGCCGATGGCGCCCGCAATGGCGCCGGCGACCGCATAGCTGGCGACGCGCCCGACGCTGTAGGACACGGCCAGCGAGGTGCGCCCGCCGCCGGCCATACCGAGTGCCCCGGCGATGCCGCCACACATGCCGAAACAGTGGACGCTGCCCACCAGTCCTGCGACCAGCGCCGCCAGGAGGCTGGTTTCGAGGCCGCTCACGGTCGCCGCTCCTCCGGGCTCTCGGCGTCATCCTTCTCTCCGGGCCGCGGGGGCGGCCGGGTGTCGTCATCCAGCAGGATGCGCCAGCTGGGGCTCTCAAGGTCGTCGAACTGCCCGCTGTCCACCGCCCAGAAAAACGCCCACAACGCGCCCACCACGATCAGGATGCCCATCGGAATCATGAGGTAGAGGATGCTCATGCCCCGGCATTCTCCGTGATCACCGGCGGGTTGGCGAGGCGGGGGCGCTTCGGTTTGCGGGAGAGCCGCAGGGCATTGAGCACCACCAGCAGGGAACTGGCGGACATGCCGATGGCCGCCATCCACGGCGCGATGAAACCCGTCGCCGCGAGCGGCAGGGCGACCGCGTTGTAGCTTGCCGCCCAGACGAGATTCTGCCGCACGATGCGCAGCGTGCGACGCGCATGTTGGATGCCCTCGCCGAGGGGATGGAGTGCCGCACCCAGCAGCACCATGTCGGCGCTGGTCTGGGCGAGGGGCGTTCCGCCTGCCATGGCGACGGACACGTCGGCGCCCGCCAGCACCGGTGCGTCGTTGACGCCGTCGCCGATCATCGCGACGGCCGCGCCGCCGCCTTGCCTTTCGCGCAACAGCGCCAGCTTGTCCTCGGGCGTCATCCCCGCTCGCCACTGGCGGATTCCCACCGCGGCGGCCATCGGTGCCACGGCGTCGGCACTGTCGCCGCTCGCGATCTCGGCGGCGATCCCGAGTTCCAGCAGTCCGGCCACGTCCGCACGCGCCCCGGCACGCAGGCGATCAGCCAGGCTGAACCGGGCCGCCAGCCCGTCGCCGCTGGCCAGCCAGACCACGGTCTGCTCCTTCGCGTCGTTCGTGTCGCCGCAGGCGTCGGTGTCTTCGGAGATGGAAGCACCGGCGAGGTTCGTGACCCAGTCGGGCCGCCCGAGTCGCCAGCGGCGTCCTGCCACGCGACCCTCGATCCCGAGTCCCGGGCTCACCTGGACGTCCGTCGCCTCGCTGCGCGCCTGCGCGATGGCGAAAGCCCGGGCGATCGGATGTTCCGACTCGGCTTCCAGGGCGGCGGCGATTCCCAGGGCTCCTTCGGTGTCCAGTTCACCCCGGGTCTCGACGTCCGTGATGCGCGGCTGGCCCAGGGTGAGCGTGCCGGTCTTGTCGAAGATCACCCGCTCCACGTGGGCGAGCCGCTCGATGGCGCCGGCGCGCGTCACGAGCAGGCCGTGCCGCGCCAGGTAGCCCGTCGCGGCTGTCAACGCGGCAGGCGTGGCGATCGAGAGTGCGCACGGGCACGTCACCACGAGCACGGCGAGCGTGATTTCGAAGGCGCGTGAAGGATCGATGGCGTTCCAGGCGAACCAGGTCAGCGCGGCCGCGCTGAGCACGCCGACCACGAACCAGCGGGCGATGCGATCGGCCGTGGCTGCGATCGGTGTGCGCTCCGCCTGGGCCCGGTCGAGCAGGCGGCCGATGGCTGAAACCAGCGTGTCCGCACCGGTGCGTTCGACCTCGAACTCCACAGGGTCGCCCAGGTTCACGCTGCCCGCCAGCGCGCTGTCACCCGCCTGGCGCAGCCGCGGACGCGACTCGCCGGTCAGCATGGATTCGTCGAGACGCGCCCCGTCCGCACTGAGCCGGCCGTCCGCCGGCAGCGTCTCGCCGTGCCGCACGGAAACGATGTCGCCGGGCCGCAGTTCCCTCAGCGCCACGCTTTCCCATGCGCCGTCGGGGCCGCGCCGCCGCGCCGCTTCGGGGAGCAGCCGTGCGAGCGCTTCCTGGGTATCGCCGGCGCGGTGGCGGGCGCTCATCTCCAGGTAGCGCGCCAGCGAGAGAAAGAACACGAACATCGTCACGGAGTCGAAATACACCTCGCCGTGGCCGGACAGCGTGTGCAGCACGCTGGCGGTCCACGCGGCCCCGACGGCCAGCGCCACGGGCACGTCCATGCCAGGCCGGCCGGCGCGAATGTCGCGCCACGCGCCGGTGAAGAACGGCCGGCCGGAATAAAGCGCCACCGGCGTTGCCACCAGCAGGCTGACCCAGCGGAACAGGTTCTCGAGCCCTGCGTCCATGTCCTGGAAGGCGCCGACGTACATCGCCACGGCGTACATCATGACCTGCATCATGCCGATGCCGGCGACGCCCAGGCGGCGCAGGGCCCCGCGCCGCTCGCGCAAGGCCATGTCCGCCGCGCCCGCGCTGCCGGGATGCGGCTGGTAACCGAGCCGCGACAGCACCCCCAGCGCGCCGCTTAGCGGCAACACCCCCGGTTCCCAGACGAGTCGGGCGCGTGCGGTCGCCGGATTGACGCGGATCTCGCGCACGCCCGGGACCTGCTCGAGGCTGCGCTCTATCAGCCAGCCACAGGCGGCGCAACGCACCCCCTCGACCAGCATGGTGCAGGTGCGCAAGCCGTCATCGGTCGGGGCACTGACGGCGTCGAGCATGTCCGGCCGGTCGAACGGACGCCACGGCTGATCAGGGGCCTCGGCGGCGACGCCACCCTTCGGGCGGTTCGCCGGCAGCGTCCGGAAGCGGTAGAAATCCGCCAGGCCGGTATCGGCAATCAGTTCGGCGACCGCCTTGCAGCCGGGACAGCAGACGCGGTGCGGCGCGTCCTCGATGGTTACGAACCAGGGTTCCGTCCCGGTGAGGACCTCGCCGCAGTGGAAGCAGGTGCTCTCGACCACCGGCGCTCAGGGAATCCGCGGTGGCGCGAGGGCCACCTCGTCCTGATCCCGCAGCTCTCCCGAAAGCCGCCACGTGCCGTCGCCGGGATAGAGCTGCAGATACCAGCGACCCTCCGGCGGCGCCACCTCGCCGCTCCATCCACCCGGCATGCGAACAAGATCGATGACCTGGTCGCGTTCCTCCAGGAGCGGGTGGGACAGCCGCAACTGCAGCGATTCGGGTGACACGGCGGGCGGTTCGACCACCACGTCGACGATGTCCGCACCGGCGATGAATCGTATCTTGGCGGTGACACCCAGCGCTGCGGCGGCCTGGTCGCGCTCCATGCGCAGCTCCGTGGAGCGCGCGATGCGGGCGTAATCATCCACGACCATGGGGTTGGGGTGGCTGATCGCCAGCCAGATAGTGAAAAAGCTGGCGATCACGACCGAGGCCGGCAGCGCGATGAGGAACCACGGCCAGAACTGGCGGTACCAGGGCTCGGGTGGTGGTGCGGCGTTCAACGTGAGCCTCCGCGAGAATCGGTCGGGCCAAGAAACGGGGTGCTGCGCTCGATGGTAGTCGGCACGGCGCCGACCGCCTCGACGAACAAGGTGACTTCCGTGCCACCCGGCGGGACCGCATCGGCCGGGGCCCGCAGCCGCACCGGCACCCGCCGCACCTCGCCCGGTGCGGAGATCAGCG
>Ga0102941_1000143_pt1 | contig 30199 bp, 27 predicted proteins | sample SalPonR2_C_D2_MG_FD_79281 | JGI IMG/M metagenome (GOLD analysis project Ga0102941, IMG submission 79281) | Salt pond soil microbial communities from South San Francisco under conditions of wetland restoration - Salt Pond MetaG R2_C_D2_MG | ecosystem: Environmental > Aquatic > Marine > Intertidal... | reverse complement strand
GCCGACGACGTCAGGGCTATGGGACTTGATGAACTCCGTGATCGCGGCGAGGTTCTCGAAATTGCCGCGCAAATACCCGGCCCCGGGGACGGGGAGGTTGAATCGGGCCCCGGTGCCGGCGGCATAGCGGATGTTGTAGAGAAGGAACTTCACGCCGGCTCCGGCCGATGGGCGATTTCTGGCATGCGGCGATTCTATCGAAGCCGACCGCACCTTGCTCGGGATTGCAGCGCCGAATGCTGCAGGTCGGTTACACTTCGAAAACAGGCAGCCAGGTGAACAGGAGGGCGCCATGTCGGAAAGTAATCCGATCCGCGTATACGCGGTGCATGGTTGGCAGAAAGACGAGGACTATGTACGCCTGTTCGAGTATATCGAAAGCGCCGACAACTTTTATTACCGTGCACTGTCCGATCCCGATGCGACCTCGCCGCAGGGAGATGGCGTGGCTGCACGTCGCACGATGATCAGCCAGGGACTCAAAGAGGCCGAATGCGTGATCTGCCCGGCCGGCACCTGGGAGCGCTTCAACGACTGGGCGCGTTTTACGGTGGAAACCGCCGCCGCGATGAATCTTCCAGTCATCGCAGTGGAGCATTTCGGCCCGAAAAACATAGACATGCGCCTCAAAGGGCGTGCGGCCGCGACGGTCGGCTGGGACTCCCGCAGCATCATCGACGCCATCCGGCGGGAAGCGCGCCACGAAGACACCAACCGCTTCGATACCATCGAATTCGATATGTAGGCGGCGCGGAGTGCCGCAGCGGTGCCAGGCCACCCTCGTGAACAGTTCAATGCCGGACGATGCCCCGGCCTGTGATTGCGCTTGTCGCTCGGCAAGCGGTCCGCTAGGTTCAATCTATGGCAATGAAGCCCGACCAGGCCCAGTCACGCGTGGACTTTGCGCGCCGCACGATGGACGCATTCGCCACGCGCACGGGCTTGAGTGGCGATCGGCCTGCGACGCGCTACCTGTGGACGGATGCTTTCTCTGTCTGCAACTACCTGTATCTCGCCCATGTGACCGGGTGCAATGAATACCGGGCACTCGCCCGGGAACTGATCGAACAGGTCCACGAGGTGCTCGGCCGCCATCGCGCGGATGACTCGCGCAGCGGCTGGATCAGCGGCCTGTCCGAGGAGGCGGGCCGCGCCCACCCGACAGCCGGGGGATTGCGCATCGGCAAGCCCAGGCCGGAACGCGAAGCCGGTGATCCCCTCGATGACCGGCTGGAATGGGAACGAGATGGCCAGTATTTCCACTATTTGACCAAGTGGGCGCACGCCCTCGACGTGGCCGGGCGCAGCACCGGGGACCGGGACTACAGTCGATACGGCAGGGAGCTGATGCAGGTCGCATGCGACCGTTTCATCGTCACCACGCCCGGCGAGGGGCTACGCATGGCTTGGAAGATGAGCATCGATCTCAGCCGGCCGCTGGTCTCGTCGATGGGACATCACGATCCACTGGACGGTTATGTTCGTTGCATTCAGCTGCGCGCAGGTGCAGTCGCCGGCGGAGAGGAGGAGGAGGAGGCGCCGATGGACCGGTGCGCCACCCGGATGGCGCGCATGATTCGCCGCAATGCATTGCCGACCACCGATCCGCTCGGCCTGGGCGGTCTGCTGATGGACGCGGCGATGGTCGCGCAACTGGTCGACGGTGAGCATCTGCCCGACGACGGCCTGCTTGGCGCGCTGCTCGCGGCTGCCAACCTCGGCCTGGCGCACTATCGGGACGAGGGCGAACTTGAGCGCAGCCCCATGCAGCGGCTGGCGTTCCGCGAGTTGGGACTGTGCATCGGCCTGGGGGCACCGGCAGTGATCGCTGCGGAAGTGGGCGGGCGTCGCGAGGTCTTCCGCGACGCAGCCGGATTGAAACAGAAGCTCGACACGCTCGCCGAAGCCAGCACGCTCGGACAGCAAAACCAGATCTTCTGGCTGGAGTCCGCGCACCGCGACACGGCGCTCTGGAAGGCGCATGAAAACATCAACGAGGTGATGCTGGCCACGGCGCTTTTGCCGGATGGCATACTGCGCCTGCCTTGATAACGTGTCCTCGGCAGGCCCACGGGAGATATCTATGCCGGCGCGACCCGCGAATTACAAGTTGCTGTTCATGCTGCTGTTCCTGGTTGCTCTCTCGGGCTGCAGCACACGTCTCGCCTACGACAATCTCGACTGGCTCACGGTGCGCTGGGTCGATCAGCAGGTTTCGCTTGACGAAGAGCAACGCGCATTGCTTCGCGATGTGATCGAAACGCAACAGCTCTGGCATTGCGCCACGCAGCTGGATGACTACCAGGTCTGGATCGAGCAGGCCCGGCTCGATCTCCTGGCCGACCGGCTCGATAAAAGAAGACTGGCCGAGCACGGAGAGCACTTGGCCCGGTTCGGCCGCACCCTTGCGGAGCGGCTCGAGCCGATCCTGGTGGAACTCGCTGCCTCGCTGGATGACCAGCAGGTCGACGAGGTGCTCGCGTCGCTGGACGATCGCATCGCGGAATTGCGGGATGAAATCGAGAGCGATTCGACGGAGCTATGGGCCCAGGAGCGCGCCGAGGGAATGGAACGCGGTTTACGCCGCTTCATGGGCCGGATCAACGGGCCACAACGCGAACGACTGGAGCGCTGGGGTCGCGCACTGGAACCGACGGGTGCCTACCAGTTGGCGCAGCGAATTTACTGGCGCGACAGGATCGCCGGCGCGCTCGCCCGGCGGGAAGATCGAGCCTTCCTGGAACGAGAAATCGCCGCATTGCTCGAGCCGTCATCGGCTTGGCCGGAAGGCTATCGCCAGGCGATCGAGGCCAACCGCGCACGCACACTCGCGGCCCTGGAGGACGTTTTTGCGCTGCTGGAACCGAACCAGCGCGCCCGGCTCTCGAACCGGCTCTCGCGTCTCAGCAAGGATTTCGCACACCTGAGCTGCAATAGCGAGGCGCCACTGGCAAAGCTGCGGGATCCTTACTAGTTTTCAGAGTGGATCGCGCGAACCTCCGGTTCGCGCAACTGCCACTCGAACAGGAGGATTACATGGGCGAAAAGCCGAAAAACCAGGGCGAAGGCGATCGCGAATCCGCAAAGCGTTACAACGAAAAGACACAGGAACACGTCGAGTCCGGCAACGTCGAAAAGGCTGCCAGGAAAGCCGGCGAGGGCGATACCGAGGAGATGGCGAAGGCCGAGAAGGCCGGCGAGGAACGGGCGAAGGAGTTGGACCCCTCCGTCGACCGCGACTACTCGAAGCCGACTCGCTAGATTGGCTGGAGCTCGAGACCCAGGTCGCGATCGATCAGCACCATGTAGTTGCGCGGCACGCGCTCCCCCAACATCGACTTGTTCAGCGGCTCCAAACTGAACAACCGGCCTGACGGGGTCCGCGTGTCGATCGGTGAACGCCTGCCAGGATCCGCAAGGCCGGGAACGCGGCGGTTAGATACAGGTCAGACCAGCCCGGAGTCGGCGGGTTCTCCTCTCTTCAGGAGCATTCCCAGCAGCGGATTCGGGAAACGGCGGGCGATCGTTACCGCGTAGAACGTCTCGACGATATCCGGCAGGTGCGCTGCCCGCACGAGCAGGCCCGAGGCGAGCTCGTCCTTGACCACGATCTGCGGCAACACGGCGAGGCCGACGTCCTCGAGGGCAAGCAGGCGCATCAGCGCCATGTCGTCGACTTCGGCAGCCACCTCCGGACGGATACCCAGCTGCCCGGTAAGCGCATCAAAGCCCGCACGGATGATGCTGTGTTGCGTGGGCAGCACGACCGGATGTGCCGCCAGCAGGGCGGCAATACCCGCGTTACCGGCGTCCGCGAGACGTGCCGGCGTGCCGATCAGGCTGATCGGCTGCTCGGCCACACGATGCACCACGTAGGGCGTCAATGCGTCGCGCATGGGCGCCTGGTTGGTCAGGACCGCATCGAGGCTGAGTGTCTCGAGCGCGCCCATGAGCTCCATCGCGCCGGCAGAGCGGAGCACCACCTCAACGTCGCTTCGCCGCAGCACCGGCCGCAGGAAATCTATCTGGAAGTTGCGCGACAACGTGGAGAGGGCGCCGACGCGCAGGACGTTCCGGGTTCTGCCGGCGTCACGCAAGGTGCCGATGAGTTCGTCGCCCGCCGCGAATATCTGATCGGCGTGATCGAGTGCGATCCGCCCCGCCTCGGTCAGGTGCAACTGGCGACCCCGGCGTTCGAACAGCGCGTGACCCAGCCGATCCTCGAGCTTTCTGATTTGCACCGAAAGCGCCGACTGGGTGATGTTCAGCCGGTGGGCCGTCCGGGTGAGGTTGCCTTCATGGGCCACAGCCCAAAAATAGCGCAGGTGGTTGTAGTTCAGTGTCTTCATTTCGTTCGATAATAACGAACGCTATAGAAGAAACAATGCATTTTTATGCTAGCGGCATTCCCGGTAAATTCCTGCGCCGAACGTCCTTATGTCCTGGGGGAGTAGTCTTGCCAACTTATTGCTTGCCGCTGGCAGCCCCGGGGGCCCTGCTGATCGCCGCCGTGATCGCCTTTCTCCGGCCCGGCCGGCGTCCGGCCGTCGTTGCTGGCCTCGCGCAGACCGCGGCCCTGTTTGCGCTCGCCATCGCGATCGCTGCATCGATATCACTGGCTCTCCACGGCCCGGGCAGCGGCGTTTTCCTGAACGTGGGAGGCGTCGAGCTCTCGACCCGGCTCGATCCGCTGAGCGCGACGATGCTGATCCTCGTCGCCTTCGTCGGCTGGGTCGTGTTGCGTTACTCCGCGTCCTATCTCGACGGCGAGGCACGCCAGGGCACGTTCCTGGGTTGGATGACGGCGACGCTGACCTCCGTGCTGGTGCTGGTGCAGGCGGGAGATCTGGTGACGCTGGTGATCGCATGGATCGCCACCGGCCTGTGCCTGCAACGGCTGCTGCTTTTCTATCGCGACCGCGTCCAGGCGATCCGGGCCGCGCGCAAGAAATTCATTGTCACCCGCAGCGGCGATGCGGCACTGATCGGCGCGGCGATTCTGCTGTTTATCGGCTATGGCACCGCCGATATCGCGACGATCCTGGCCGCGGCCCGCGACGGTGTTGCGCCGGCCGCGGCCGGCTGGGCGACCGGGCTGCTCGCACTTGCCGCGATCCTTAAATCTGCGCAGTTCCCGACGCATGGCTGGCTGACCGAGGTCATGGAGACACCCACGCCGGTCTCCGCGCTGCTCCATGCCGGGGTGATCAACGCCGGCGGCTTCCTGTTGATCCGCTTCGCCGACGTCATGCTGATAAGCCCCGGCGTTCTCGCGGGACTCGTGATGGTCGGCGGTTTCAGTGCCTTGCTGGGCGGACTCGCCATGCTCGCCCAGCCGGCCGTCAAGACTTCGCTCGCGTGGTCGACCATCGCGCAGATGGGTTTCATGATCATGCAATGCGGCCTGGCGCTGTTTCCCCTGGCGCTGCTGCATATCGTGGCGCATTCGCTCTACAAGGCTCACGCCTTCCTCGCCTCCGGGACCGCTGTGAACAACGTGTCGATGATCCGCCGGCCGGGCCCGATCGCGGTTCCTGGGGCCGGGGCGGTCGGCCGCGCCTTCGCGCTTGCGCTGGGAATCTACGTCGTCATCGGCTTCGGTTTCGGCTTTGACACCAAAGCACCGCAGGTGGTGGCGCTCGGGGCGATTCTGATCTTCGGCGTCGCTTATCTGTTCGCGCAGGGCCTCGCCGATGCAGCGCCACGCGTGCTCACGCGCCGCATGGCGCTTTATTCGGTGGCTGTCTCGGTCAGCTATTTCACCTTGCAGGCGGCGATCGACTGGTTGACCGCCGGCACGCTGCCGGCGACACCCGCACCCGGACCGCTGGAATGGGCGCTCATGGTGCTCGCCGTGACCAGCTTCGGCATCGTTGCCGTGGCGCAATCGATGTTCCCGCTCTGGGCCTATCACCCCGCCGCCGCCGGATTGCGTGTCCACCTTTCGAACGGGCTCTACGCGAACGCCGTGTTCGATCGAATCGTGAACAACTGGTGCGTGCGCCGCTCTGCATGACACCCCGGGGGAACAGACAGTCATGAAAGACGAACAGAAAATCGATGCCGCGAAGTTGGACGCTGCCGCGGCGGGCGCCGCGCAGCATATTCCACCGCTCTGGCCGCTGGCTTCGTATGTGGCGGTGAATCCTTACCTGGGCCAGGCAGGCGAAACACTGGCGGAGGCTGCCGCACGGCTTGCGCGCATCGGCGGGGTTCCGATTGCCATGCCGCGCAAGTGGTATCTCGATCGAATCGTGTCGGGTGACATCAGCGCAGCTGATCTCGCGGCGGCACTTGCGGCGTCCCCGCATGCTCGCAAACCCGCCGATGTGAAGATGCTGAAGGCCGCAGCCAAGGAATCCAGGCCGCCCCCAGAGGCGGTACAAATGGTTGACCAACTCGCCGCGCAGGCAAGCGGCATCGACTGGCCGGGCCTTGTCGCGGAGCGTTTCGGGGCCTGGGCGGGCGGGTACTTCGACGCGGGCCAGGCGCTCTGGGCTGCCCCGCGCGGTAAGAGCGCATGGGACGCCTTCCGCGCGCATGCAATCCATGATCTGACGCCCGAGATCATCGGGCTGAAAGGTTTTGCCGGCTTCGTTGCCGACTCGCCTGAAGACCCCGCCGAGGCGATCGCCCGCGCCGTGCATCGGCTGGGCCTACGCGAAGCGGCACTCGACACTTACTTCCACCAGCTGCTGTTCTCACTCGGCGGCTGGGCACAGTATGCGCGCCAGCGGCTCTGGCGCGCTGAGCTTGCCGGCGGAACCGATGCGACCATCACCGACTTCCTCGCGATACGGCTTCTCTGGGAACAAGCTCTGTTCGAGCAGTATGAATCCGCAATCGGCGATTCCTGGTCGGCGTCGCGGAAAGTGCATGAGAATCCAGTCGCAGCCGGTGAAGCGGAAATCGTGGACGGAATCCTGCAGGAGGCCGCGGAGCGCGCGGCCCAGCGCGGGCTCGCCGACAAGCTCACGGCGGCCGGGCCCGGCGCAAGGGCAGGGGGCGGGGACGGGGACCGGCGCCCTGCGCTGCAGGCCGCCTTCTGTATCGACGTTCGATCGGAGGTCTTCCGTCGCGCACTCGAAGGGATCGATCCGGGCATTCGGACACTTGGGTTCGCGGGTTTCTTCGGCGTGTTCGCGAAGCACCGCGGCTTCGCTTCGGATGTCGAGGAGCTGCGCCTGCCGGTACTGCTCAACCCGACCGTGGCTTCATCGTCGGGCGATCCCCACAGCGAGGCGGCTGACCTGGCGGCACGCTACACCGCACGCGCCAGGCGTGCGTGGGGTCGCTTCAAGTTTGCTGCCGTCTCATCGTTCGCCTTCGTCGAGGCGATGGGGCCGGTCTATATCGCCAAGCTCCTGCGCGACGCGCTCGGCTTCAACCCGATGCCGGTGCCAAACGATCCTGCGCCGCGCTTCGATCCGGCCCTCGATCCTCGGGCGCGGATCGAAGCGGCCGAGACGGTGTTGCGCGCAATGTCACTGACCCGCGGATTCGCGCCCGTCGTTGTACTGGCCGGTCATGGGGCCAATGTGGTCAATAACCCGCATGCCAGCGGCCTGCATTGCGGGGCATGCGGCGGCTACTCCGGTGAAGTCAATGCCAGGCTTCTCGCGTCACTTCTCAACGATCTCAAAGTGCGCAAGGGCTTGATGGAGAAGGGCATCGAGGTCCCGGAGGACACGCTGTTCGTCGGTGCTCTGCATGACACGACCACGGATACGATCACGCTTTACGACGGCGACAGTCCGGCGCCGGAGCATGGGAAGGACCTGGAACAGGTGCGTTTGTGGCTGGCCGCAGCGGGAAAGCTGGCACGCGGTGAGCGCGCGCTGCGACTGCCACGTGCGGCAAGCGAGCATGACATCGGATCGCGCGCCCGCGACTGGGCCGAGGTCCGTCCCGAGTGGGCGCTCGCAGGCTGCAAGGCCTTCATCGCCGCTCCTCGCCAGCGCACGACCGGGCGCAGCCTGGCGGGCCGGGCTTTCCTCCATGATTACGACTGGCGCCACGACAGCGCACAGGGCTTTGGAGTCCTCGAGCTGATCATGACCGCACCCGTGGTTGTCGCGAGCTGGATCAGTCTCCAGTACTACGGATCGACAGTGGCGCCTGGGGCCTTTGGCTCAGGCAATAAGCTCTTGCACAACGTCGTGGGAGGCATCGGCGTCTTCGAGGGCAACGGCGGCCCGATGCGCGCCGGGCTGCCCTGGCAGTCGGTCCACGATGGCGAGGATTACGTCCATGAGCCGCTGCGCCTGTCGGTCTGCATCGAAGCCCCGCGTGAGGCGATGAGCGATATCCTCGGACGGCATGGGGGGGTGCGCCAACTCTTCGACAATCGCTGGCTGCATCTTTTCGCGATGGATGACAGCGGACGCCTGGCGTATCGCTATTGCGGCGATCTCAAATGGGAGCCGGTCCAGCCACCGACCATCGATCAGCGCCTGGATGACGTGGCATGACGTTTCGGGGCCGGATCGAACGCCCCGACATCTGAAAGGCGATACCGTTCGGCAGCGGGGACGCCCCGAAACGCACACAGATCGCGACGGATACTGACCCTCATTTTAGTGCGCATAATGTATATTATGTTAATTTATATACGCACACAGCCATCGCTACGCGAGCCAGGCAAGCGCTCTGGGGCATCATCCTTCCTGTTGTTTTCCCGCCTGTTACACGTGCTATCGCAAGCCATATCTAGGTATATGGCCGGTTTTGCATGCTCTGTGCTGATCCGAACTCAGGCGTTACGTGCTTTCTTCCCCAACAGGCCGCCAAGAGATTTGCGGCGCAGATACGCGTAGACCTCGCGCAACGGGAGTTCTTTCGGGCAAATGTCCTGGCAAGCCATCAGACCAAGGCAACCGAAGACGCCTTCGTCGCTGCTCACCACTTCGAACCAGTCGCCCTCGTCGCGCTTGTCGCGGGGATCCATCATGAAACGCGCGATCCGATTGAGGCCCGCTGGCGCAACAAAAGCCGGCCGCGTGTTGGCGACCGCGCAGGCGGCCACGCAGCAGCCACATTCGATGCAGCGCTCGCGTTCGTAGATCGCCTGCGCAAGTTCATCGTCCATGCGCTCTTCCTGGGCGTTCGGATCGAACGGTGCCTTTTCGCTGATCCAGCCGCCGATCTGCTCGGACATCCCGCGGAACCAGCTCCCCGTATCTACCGAAAGATCGCCCACGAGCCGAAATGCCGGCAATGGGTGCAGGCGGATCGTGGCGTCCAGCTGCGAGGTCAGGGTCTTGCATGCCAGCGACGGCCGCCCGTTCACCATCATTCCACAGGACCCGCACACTGCCGACCGACATACGAAGTCGAATTGGAGGCTTGGATCCTGTTCTTCACGTAATTTATTAAGAGCGAGAAACAGCGACATGAACGGCGTTTCGCGAAGTTCAAAGGTCTCCATGTGGGGCTTTGAAGCGGGATCTTCCGGGTTGTAACGGAAGATTTCGAACTTCAGCTTGCGGCCGGCGTTTGGCGACATGATATCGATTCTCCTCAGCTCGGCGCGCTGAACGCGCCCTGCCAGGCACCCGGCCGCAGGCGCGCGCCCATGGATTCTGCGCTGGGCAGGCGTCCGGCGGCGGCCTGCGCCGCGGAAACCGACGCGTTGTATTCGGCGACGGTCTGTTGCATTTCGACCTGGCTGCTCGCGCCGTAACCCCGGTGCCCCGGCGGCAGATCCAGCAGCCCGACGGGCTCGTAACTGAGTTCGGGCGCATCCGCGCCTTCGCGCCAATGGGCGAGAGTCCGGTTAAGCCACTCGGCGTCGTTGCGCTGCGGGTAGTCCGTCCGATAGTGGGCACCGCGGCTTTCCGTGCGCGCGAGAGCGCCCATGGCGGTTATGAGCCCCAGCTTCAACATGCCGGGCAAGCGCAGTGCGAAGGTCAGCTCCGGATTCGGTCCGGGTACTGACGACCGCAGTCCGATGCCCTCCGCCTCCCTTATCAAGGCGTTGAGGTCGGTGATTGCGGTCTCGATTTCGTCGCCGCTGCGGAACACGCCGAGCCGGTTCATCATGATCTCGCCGAGGTCGTCCCGGATCGCATAAATGCTCCGTCCGCCGCGATCCCGCTGGGCAAGAGCCGCAAGCCGGCTTTCCTGGGCACGCAGCGCCTGAAGGCCGAGCCCGGCATCGGGACCTTGACCCGAACTGGAAACGTACTCTGCGATGCGCGCGCCTACGACGCGCCCGGCGACCAGCGTCTCGGCGAGGCTGTTGCCGCCGAGACGGTTGAAACCATGCATATCCCAGCAGGAGGCCTCGCCGACGGCGAACAGGCCGCCCAGACCGTAGGCCTGACCGTCCTTGTTGACCCGCACGCCGCCCATCGAGTAATGCTGGGTAGGCCGCACCGGCACCAGCGCCTCCCACGGCCGGATACCCAGGAAGTCGTGGCAGATCTCATAGATCTCTCGCAGCCGTGTCGTGAGGTGCTGCTCCCCGAGGTGGCGCAGATCGAGCCACAAATGCGGGCCGTTCGGGCTGTTTTCGCCGCGCCCGGCCAGGATTTCGTTCATCATGTGACGGGAAACCACATCCCGGCTGGCAAGTTCCTGTTTCTCCGGCTCGAGATCGACCAGGAATCGCTCACCTGCGGCGTTGAGCAGGTATCCGCCATCGCCGCGGCATCCTTCGGTGACCAGGATGCCGGCCGGCCACAGGCCGGTCGGATGGAATTGCACGGCCTCCATGTTGCCCAGCGGCACGACGCCGGTGTCGAGAGCCAGCGAAGCCCCGACTCCTTCGTTGATCACCGCATTTGTCGTGTAGTTGCCGTAGATGCGGCCGTAACCGCCCGTCGCGATGACCGTGGCCTTGGCGAGGATGGTTTCGAGCCGACCCGTGCGCAGGCAGCGCACCACGGCGCCATGGCAATGTTCGCCGTCATGCACGAGAGCGATGGCTTCCATGCGATCCAGCACATCGATGCCGAGCCGGATGACCTGGCTGTCGATGGCGTAAAGCGTGGCATGCCCCGTGCCGGCTGCCGCGTAGCAGGCGCGCCACTTCGCGGTGCCGCCGAAGTCGCGATGCATGATGAGCCCGGCGTTCTCCGCGGGCTCCTCGATGTCGACCTGCTCCCCCTTGATGTGATATCGGTTGGTGCCGGGCCTCAGCCGGGTCCAGGGCACGCCGAAATGTGCCAGTTCGCGCACCGCCACCGGGGCGTTGTCGGCAAAGATACGGGCCACCTCCTGGTCGGCGCCCCAGTCAGAGCCGCGCACGGTATCCAGGAAATGCACGTCCGGGCTGTCGCCCTCCGCCTTCGCGCAATTTCCCAGCGCCGCCTGCATGCCGCCCTGTGCCGCGCAACTGTGGCTGCGGCGGGGCGGAACCAGCGAGAGAATCAGCACGGAATGCCCGGCGGCGGCGGCCTCGATTGCACAGCGCTCGCCTGCCAGGCCGGCGCCTATGACCAGCACATCGGTAATCTTCAAGTCAGGACCCCATCAGGAATGCGAATGGCGCCGGGACCCAGCCCGCCATGACGACCAGCACGAAAACGCCGAATGCCAGGAACGCGATGCCGAAAATCCTTGCGAAACGCTGCAGGGCCGGGCGCGAATAGCTCGCAGCCACGCCCCATTTGATCGCGAGACGATAAAGCCCGGCGGAGGCGTGAATCGCGAGCAGCGCCAGCAGCGCGAAATAGAACCACGACAATCCGGCCGCAACTCGTTCGATCGTCGTGGCGGCTTCCATGCCGTGCCGCTCGCCCCACAACGAGGTGAAGGTATCGAGCGTCACCAGGCCGATGTGGAAACTGCCCAGGACGAGAATCAGCATGCCGGTTCGGATCTGCCATAGCCATACCCGGGTGTCCTGGTGCGGTCTTTCGGTGCCCTCCCCCGCGATCCAGCTCTTGTCGGCCTTGGCGAGTTGTCCGGCCAGACGGTTGTAGCGCCGCCGTTCACGCATGCGCGCCGGGATCTTCCGAGCCGCCACCACCGCGTGGACGAGGAACAGAATGGTCACCAGAATGACCACGGGCTGGGCTATATAGAAGCCCTCGAGGAACTCCGCCAGCCGATCGAAGCCCTCCGGCCCGAAAAGCAGGGAGCCGACATCGAAAAGATGGAACCAGATATACACGGTGAGCAGGAAGCCAGAGCCTCCGCTGATGATTTCCCAGCGCAACTCGCGCCGCGCCGCCGCGCGGTCGGTCGCTCGCGACCTGGCTTGCTCGGCCGGTCGTTCGGCATCAATGACGTCTGAAGGGTGTCGCATCACGAGTTCCACGCAGTCACGGAGGCCGAGTCTAAGTCGCATGGAAAGCCTTCGCGTACTGTGGATTGCCGCAAGCATGGGATTTCTCCGGGCCCGGTATATAATTTCGCGTTAATATCGACGCCGCGGGCCTCCTGGTCCTCGAGGCGCTTTACAGGCGAACCGGTTTTTGTCGTTCGCCGCAAGAACACACACATGGAGGCCAATCGGATGGCAGCGCGTTTTTCCCTGGAACAGTACGGCATCGGCGTCGAGGACATTCATCGCAACCTGCCGCCCGCCGTGCTTTATGAGCATGCTCTGGCCTGGGATCGCGGCTCCGCGATTGCGGCGTCCGGCGCGCTGGTGGCAATGTCCGGCGTAAAGACCGGCCGCAGCCCGAACGACAAGCGCATCATCGACGATCCGAACGTGGCCGAGGACGTCTGGTGGGGCAAGGTCAACATGAAGCTGGACCAGGAAGCCTTCGAGATCAATCGCACCCAGGCGGTCGATTTCCTGAGCACGCGTGACCGACTCTACGTCGTGGACGCCTACGCGGGATGGGACCCGAAGTACCGCATCAAGGTGCGCGTCATCTGCGCTCGCCCCTACCATGCGCTGTTCATGCACAACATGCTGATCCGGCCCACGGACGAGCAGCTCGCCGAATTCGGCGAACCCGATTACGTGATCTTCAATGCAGGCAGTTTCCCGGCCAATTCGCGGGTCCCGGGCATGACGTCCGGCACCAGCATCAGCCTGCAGTTCGGTCACCGCGAAATGGTGATTCTCGGCACCGAGTACGCAGGAGAAATGAAGAAAGGGGTGTTCACTATCATGAACTACCTCATGCCGGCGCGCGGCGTGCTTTCGATGCACTGTTCCGCGACCGAGGGCAAGGATGGCGACACGTCGATTCTTTTCGGTCTCTCCGGCACCGGCAAGACCACCCTTTCCGCGGATCCGAAGCGCCGCCTGATCGGCGACGACGAGCACTGCTGGAGCGACGAGGGCATCTTCAATATCGAAGGCGGCTGTTACGCCAAGGTGATCGACCTGTCCGAGGAGGCCGAGCCGGACATCTATCGCGCCCTGCGCTTCGGCTCAGTGCTGGAAAACGTGGTGTACGACGAGGTCAGCCGTGAGGTGGACTACAAGGACACCTCGGTGACCGCCAACACGCGCGGCTCCTATCCCATCGAATACATCGACAACGTCAAGATTCCCTGCATGGGCGGGCATCCGAAGAACATCATTTTCCTGACCTGCGACGCCTTCGGCGTCCTGCCGCCGGTGAGCCGCCTGACACCGGAACAGGCCATGTATCACTTCATCAGCGGTTATACCGCAAAGGTCGCCGGCACGGAGGTCGGCGTCACCGAGCCCGAGGCGACCTTCTCGCCGTGCTTCGGCGGTCCGTTCCTGGTCTGGCATCCGGCCAAGTACGCGGAACTGCTCGCAGAGCACATCCGGCGCCATGACGCCGACGTCTGGCTGGTGAACACGGGCTGGTCGGGCGGCGCCTACGGCACGGGCAAGCGCATGAAGCTGCCCTACACGCGCGCCATCGTGGACGCGATCCACTCGGGCGCCCTCGCCCAGGTGCCGACCGAGGTGGACCCCGTATTTGGCCTGGCGATCCCGCAGTCCTGCCCGGGCGTGCCGGACGAGATCCTCGTGCCGCGCAACACGTGGGACGACAAGGATGCTTATGATTCGACCTGCCGCAAACTCGCGAAACTCTTCATGGAGAACTTCGAGCATTACGAGGATGTCGCGGGAGAGGCGGTCACGAACGCCGGGCCGCAAGTCAAGGCCGCCTGAAAGGGCGGCGCCGCCGGAAACTGACGGGTGAGAGATACTCGTCGCGCAGCACGCCGTTTCGTCGAGTCGATCCAGTTCGATGGCACAGGCGCCCTGCTGCGTTTCTGCGGTTGCCTGTTGCTCGCTGCGGCGATCGCATTCCTGCCCGACTGGCAGGGCCTGGAACCGGCGGCACGACGCTGCCTCTTCGTGCTGCTGCTTGCGGCCGGCTTGTGGGCCACCGAGGCGATCCCCGGCTTCGCCGTGGCTTTCCTGGTCATCGGCCTCTCTATTCTCCTGCTGGGGCGTCCCGACGGCGTGTTCACCGCGCCCGACGATCCCGACCGCTGGCAGATATTCATCGCCCCCTTCGCCAGCCCGCTGATCTGGCTGTTCCTCGCCGGCTTCATTCTCGCCGAGGCGGCCGCGAGAACCGGACTCGACCGGACACTGGCCGGGATGGTGTTTCGCGCCGCCGGAGCGAGCGCGACGTCGGTCCTCGTCGCCGCCATGGGCATCACCTTCGTGCTTTCGATGTTCATGTCCAACACGGCGACCGCCGCCATGATGATCACCATCATCGCCCCGCTGCTCGCCACCCTCCCCCCCGGTCACGTGTTCCGTCCGGCGCTCCCCCTGGCGATCGCGCTCGCCGCGAACCTCGGCGGCATGGGAACGCTGGTGGGCACACCGCCCAACGCGATCGCCGCCGGCTTCATGACGACGGCCGGAACCCCGATCTCTTTCACGGGCTGGATGCTGCTCGGCCTTCCTCCGGCCCTGCTGCTCGCTGCCTGCCTCGGGGCCTTCATCGTTCATCGCTATGGCGCGCGCGGGCTGCTGCTGGATCGGCAGGTTCTCGAGACCGTGCAGGCCTCCGGAAAGCCGGCGCCGGTCTGGCAACAGGGCGTCGTGGTGCTGGTCTTCATCACCACGCTGTCACTGTGGATCTTCGGCTCCGCCCCAGCCGCCGTCGTGGCCTTCGTGCCCATCACCGTACTCTCCGTGACCGGCGTGATCGGCATCGCGGAAATCCGGCAACTCCGCTGGGACGTGCTGATCCTCATGGCGGGCGGGCTCTCACTCGGCGTGGCGGTCACCGCCACGGGGCTAGCCGGCTGGCTCGTCGAGAGCCTTTCATTGACCGGACTCGGCCTCATCGGCGCCGCATTCGCCTTCGCGCTGCTCACGGCCGGCCTCTCGAATTTCATGAGCAACACGGCGGCCGCCAACATACTCGTGCCGCTCGGGGCCGCGGCCGCAATGGGCGTCGGCGGCGCACCGGGCGTTCTCCCGGTGATCATCGCCCTGTCGGCCTCCACCGCCATGTGCCTGCCGATCGCGACGCCGCCGAACGCGATCGCCTATTCGACGGGAGAACTCAAGGCGCGCGCCTTCCTGCTTCCAGGCCTGGTCCTGGCGATACTGACCCCGCTGCTGACGGTACCGTGGGTCAACTGGCTCCTGCCGCACATCGACTGATCGGCTCTCGCATCTCAGCCATGGGCCTGGCCACGTCGCAGCCGCAAGGCGGCCTCATTGCGCTTGCGGGTTCCCCTGCCTCCAGGTGCCCCGAAGGTGCGGCGTGAGTCCCTCCGTGGCTACGAGCCAGAAGGCCTGGTCCCCGGACGCCTCCATGTCGGCCACACACAGGCTCACGTGGCCCGGTAGCAGCAGGGGTTTGAGGAAACGCACGTCGAGCCGCGCCCCCGTCTCTGGCGGACCGCTCGCCAGGCGTCCAAGACACCGAGCGACGGTCCACATGCCGTGCGCTATAGCACCGGGAAACCCAAAGGGGCGCGCCAGCAACGCCGCGAGATGGATGGGGTTCCAGTCGCCGGACACCCGTGCATAGCGGCGGCCCGTGTCGGCTTCCACGGGCCACGAACAGACGACCGGCGGCAACTCGAAGCTCTCCGCACGGCTGCGCCGCTCCTTGCGTGGCGCCGGGGCAAGAAAACTCATCGTCTCCCGCCACGCCAGGCGGCCGTCCCAGAGTGCCTCGGTGACCAGCCGGAATTCATCCCCGCGCGCTTTGCTGCGACCACTCTCCAAGCGGCAATCAAATGCCAGCCGGGCATCGATCGGCATGGGAAGAAAGAGTTCGATGTCATTGGCCAGGTGCACCAGACCGACCATCCTGATCGGGAAATCCGGGTGGCGCAGCATCGCCATGTGCAGGCCGCTGGCGAGAATATGGGGATATGTCAGCGGCAGGAAGCCGTCGTCCGCGAGCCCGCATACCTGGCGATATGCGTCGAGTCGCGATGGCTGCGCCCTGGCGCCGGTGGCCTCGGCTTCTATGCAGACGGCGCCCGTGCCTGGCGGCGTGCGGCCGGGACGACGATCGAAAAGCGCGTGCCAGTATGCGGTCGCGACCGACGGAGGACTCGCGAAACTCAGCCGGCCGGACAAGTGCCTAGGCGCCCAGGCTTCTGACCTTGTCGATATAGCGTTGCATGGCCTCTTCGCGGCCGGTCCCCTGCAACCCCTCCCAGGCTTCGTATTTCGCACGGGCGACGAAATCGAAGAACCCGGGCTTGTCACCGCTGGCATCACCCTCCGTGGCCTGCTTGTAAAGCGCATACAGCGTGAGCATGTCGTTATCGCTCGGCCGCTGCTCAAGCGCCTTGATATCGATCGAGGCCTGGTCGAAACGGGCCTTGAGTTCGTCTGTCATGATCGGTTCCCTCGCTCTACTCGGCGACGCGATCGATCCTGATGCGCGTGGGGCCGGAGCTGCCCCGAGTGTAATTGACTGCGCCGTAAAGGTCACCGGGGCGTTGCGCCGGACTGCCGGACAGAGAGACCCGCGCGATCAATTCGAGTTCCGCCTGGTCGGAGATGGTGACGCCCTCCATCATTGCGTTGGCGTCGCCCAACCCGACGGCCATCGGCAACTCCGACGCCGTCGCGCGAATCACTGCGAGCGGCGGGCCGCCGGCGGGGTTGCGCGCAATGATGAACACCGGCGTGCCGTTCGACACGCGCTCCGCGAGCGACGGGTCGAGACTGATCTCGAGATCGATAACGCCATCATCGTCACCTGCCGTGCCAGCGTCATCGCGCTCCTCGGGTTTCGACTCAACTGCGGCAAGGACCTCAGGCGCCGGTTCCGCGTCTTCCGCCGCCGGGCTGCTCGGGCCGGGATCCGCGGCGTCCGCGGCATCAGGTGCCGGAGCAGCGCTGGCCGTCGGCATCGAGGGCGGCATGCCTGTTGACGGCGTCCCGGCCGCCTGCGATCTTGCCGTTTCCAGGCGTTCCTGGATCAACGGCACCAGCGTTTCCGGCGGGTCAAGAGTCAACAAAAGGCTGAGGCGCTCATCAGCCAATGCCCAGTTGGCGTTATCGAAAGCATTGATGCCACCGTACCAGAGCCCTTTGGGGTGTGCCGGGCTCAACGCGAGCACACGCTCGAAGATCGCGCCGGCCTCGCCCTGCAGGCCGCTCGGATCGGACAAAGCAAGTGCCTCGCCGTAGTCCGCAAGCACCTGCGGTGAATTCGTGGCATCCAGTGCGACGGCCTGCCGATACGCACCGGCGGCCGCTTGGAAGCGCTGCATGGACATGTAGCTTCGGCCCAGAAGCAGCCAGCTCTCGAGATCCTCGGGATTCTCCGCAAGGCGCTGCTCAAGGGCGCTCAGCACCTCGTCCATCTCGTGCATATCGGCGGATGCCTCGGTGCGAGCGCTGCCTGTTCCCCAGTCCCAGATGGTCCAGTGCGAGTACATCATCAGCGACAGCACCGGGATAGCCAGCGCGATGACGACGCTGACGGCGTAGGCATTGGACGAACGCTCCGGGCCCTGTCCTTCCGCCTTCCACGCACGTAACACGGGCACGAGCACGAATGCCGCGGCCACCAGCCCGAGGGCCAGGGCCGCGATCCAGAATTGCGTCATGTATTTTCTCCCATCCCTCCGGCTTCATCGCCGGATTCGCCGCTGCGGCGGCCGACCACGCTGACCATCACGCCCGCACCGATCAGCAGCAGTATCACCGGCGCACCCCAGAGCAGGAAAGTCTCTGGCTTGAGCGGCGGCTCATAAAGAACGAAATCGCCGTAGCGATCCGTCATGAACTGCTTGATCTCGGCATCGGTGTTGCCGGCAAGGATCATATCCCGCGTAATGCGCCGCAGGTCTTTGGCAAGATCGACGTTGGACTCTGCGACGCTCTGGTTCTGACAGACGACACAGCGGAATTCATGCGTCAGACGCTCGTAGCGACGCAACTGTTCCTCCGTCTCGAAAGTGTCCTGCGGGTTCATCGAGAGAATGCTGTCCGCCTGGCTCGGCCCGCCGGCGAATGCCAGGAAGCCGGCCAGCACGGCCGTGACCACGTACTTCACTGCATTCCTCCCTGCATGGCGGCGATCCGCGGCCGGAACTCCTCCATCCACGCCTGCGGCCCGAGTGGTCCGAGATGCTTGTAGACGATGATGCCCTGCGGGTCGATCAGGAAGGTCTCCGGAGAACCGTAGACACCCCAGTCGAGACTGCCCATGCCATCCGGATCGAACGCCACTTTGGCGTACGGATTGCCGAGCCTGTTCAGCCAGTCCAGCGCCTTGGGACGCTCGTCACGCAGGTTCATCCCGTACATCTGGATCTCGCCGGAGCGCGCCAGCTGCATGAGGAAGCTATGCTCCTGCCGGCAACCGACGCACCATGTCGCCCAGACGTTCAACAGGGCGGGCTTGCCCAGCATGTCGGACGTCGCGAAGATCTCCGTCGGATTGCTCAGTTCCTCGAGCTCGAACACCGGGGCGGGCTTGCCGATCAACGGCGAAGGCACCGTGCGGGGATTCAGGAACAAGCCGCGATAGAAGAAGCCTGCCAGCACCAGGAACGCCAGCGCAGGCAAGAGGTACTTGAGCGACTTCATCAGGCAGTCCCTTCCTGCAGCTTGCCGCCCGCGGCCGGTTTCGCCTGCTCCGTCACCTCGTCTTCACGACGCACGTGATAACGCTTGTCGGTCATGCCGAAGAATGCGCCCAGGGCCATGACCAATGCCCCCAGCCAGATGAAACGGATATACGGCTTGTACTGGATACGCATGCTCCAGGCGCCCTGACCCAGCGGCTCGCCCATCGCCACGAAGATGTCGCGATGCAAGCGAGGATGAATCGCCGCTTCGGTCATCGGGTTCTGCTGCACCAGGTAGGTCCGCTTCTCCGGATATAGACGGGTCACCTCGTCACCGCCCTTTTCCACGATGACCTCACCACGGACCGCGCTGTAATTCGGGCCCTGCACGTTGCGCGTACCGGTGAGCGTGAAAGAGTAGTCCTCGACCGTGACCGTATCGCCGGGGCGCATGCCGATGTCGCGGGCGATGCCATAGGTCTCCACCATCGTCACGCCGATGACGAACAGCCCCACGCCGAAATGCGCCACGGCCATGGAGATCATGGTGCGGGAATACCCGCGGAGGGACTTTTTGCGCCACCAGTACCTGACCGGGTCGATGAAGGCCACGGCCATCACCCAGCATCCCAACAGGATGCCGATGAACTTCATGATGCCGAACTGGCGATACACCACCAACGGCACGATCAGCGCAAACAGGAACACGGCGAGGGCGAACGGCCAGAGCTTGCCCTTGAGCTGGCTCCAGTCGGTCTTCTTCCACGTCGAATGCATCCCCAGGCCCATCAACAGGACCAGCGGCAACGTGGGAATGATGAAGACCGTGTTGAAGTACGGCGGACCTACCGAGATCTTGCCCAGACCGAGCCCGTCGAGGAACAGAGGGTAGAGCGTGCCGAACAGGATCAGCAGCGTCGCGACCACGAACAGCATGTTGTTGGCCAGCAGGAAGGTTTCGCGCGACAGCACCGCGAACCCGCCTTTCTGCGCCAGTTGCGGCGCCCTCCAGGCGTAGAGCGCCAGCGCAGTGCCGATGAAGAACACGAGCATGCCGAGGATGAACATGCCGCGCGACGGATCGGTCGCGAAGGCGTGCACCGACACCAGGACGCCGGAACGCACCAGGAAGGTCCCGAGCAGGCTCAGCGAGAAAGCCGACACGGCCAGCAACAGGCTCCAGCCCTTGAACAGCCCGCGGCGCTCGGTCACAGCCAGCGAATGCAATAGTGCCGTGCCCGCCAGCCATGGCATGAAAGAGGCATTCTCGACCGGGTCCCAGAACCACCAGCCGCCCCAGCCGAGCTCGTAGTAGGCCCACCAGCTGCCCAGGGCGATGCCGATGGTGAGAAAACCCCAGGCCGCAGCGGTCCAGGGGCGGACCCAGCGGGCCCACTCCTTCTCCACCTTGCCCTCGATCATCGCGGCCACTGCGAACGAGAAGGCCACGGCGAAACCCACGTAGCCCATGTAGAGCAGCGGCGGATGAATGACCAGGCCGAAGTCCTGCAGCAACGGGTTCAGGTCCCGCCCGTCCATCGGCGCCGGGATCAGGCGCTCGAAAGGATTCGACGTGGCGAGGGTGAACCACAGGAACCCGACGCTGACCACGCCCATCACGCCGAGGACCTTGGAGGCCAGCGACAACGGGATACGTTTCGTGTACACGCCCAGGAGTCCGCCCCACCCCGCCAGCATCAGGGCCCAGAGCAGCATCGAGCCTTCGTGGCCGCCCCATACGCCCGCGATCCGGTAGATCACCGGCAGCGCCAGGTTGGACTGGGCCGCCACGTAGGCGACCGAGAAGTCGTTCACCACATGCGCGTACGTCAGGGCTGCATAGGCGATGGCGACGAATACGAAATGGCCGACGGACACCGGCTTGGTCGCAGCGCTCCAGCCCGGCTTGTTGAATATCGGTCCTGCAAGTCCGAAGAAGCCCTGCGCAATCGCCAGGCAGAGTGCACAGGCGAGCGCGACATGGCCGAGTTCAGGGATCATTGCCCTCCCCCGTAGCCCGCCTCGCCATAGCCCGGCTTCTGGCTGCGGGTGTGTTCGAGCGAGGCCGCGACTTCGGGCGGCATGTAATTCTCGTCATGTTTGGCGAGGATTTCGTCAGCGACGAACTGGTCACCCTCCATGCGGCCGTGAGCGACGATACCCTGGCCCTCGCGGAACAGGTCCGGCAGGATGCCCGTGTAAACCACCGGCAGTGAATGAGCCTCATCGGAGAGCGCGAAACGCACTTCCATCGTGCCGTCGGTGCGCTGGATCGACTCCTCGACCACCAGGCCGCCGACACGGAAGCGGCGATCCTCGGGCGCCTCGCCGGCCTGCATCTGCGTGGGACTGTAGAAATAGAGGATGTTCTCGTTCATGGCCTTGAGCAGGAACGTCGTGCCGAGGCCGACTCCGGCGAGTACGAGACCGATGGCGACCAGGCGCTGATGGCGAGATTTCATTCAGACCTCCTCTGCGGCCAGCCGACGGCGGGCCTTTTCGATGTGCAATTTCAGGCGACGACGCGCCAGGAAGATATTAGCGCCGAGGACAACAAACGTCAGCGCCGCGCTCGACCAGACGTACCATGTGTATTTACCGAAAGTCAGGTATTCCACGACTATCCCTTTCCGATGACATCGCGAAGCCACTTTTTGTTCCGCTCGCGGACCAGAATTTCTGCGCGCGCGCGGACCATCAGCACCGCGAAAAAGAAAAACGTGAAACCCAGCCACATGACCAGCAGCGGAATCAGCATGTCGGGGTTCATGCTCGGCTTGCCCAGCTTCGAGATCGTGGCCGGCTGGTGCAGGGTGTTCCACCACTCCACCGAGTACTTGATGATCGGAATGTTGATCACGCCGATGATCGCGAGCAGCGCGCTGGCGCGATCCGCGCGGTTCTCGTCATCGATGGCCGCGCGCAGCGCCATGTAGCCGAAATACAGGAACAGCAGCACGAGCGTCGACGTGAGGCGCGCATCCCATACCCACCAGGTGCCCCACATCGGCTTGCCCCAGATCGAACCGGTCGCGAGGGCCACCACCGTGAAGGAAGCACCGATCGGAGCGCAGGCTGCCGCGACGGCGTGCGCAAGCTTGATACGCCAGATCAGGCCGACGGCCGCGGCGACCGCCATCAAGACGTAGCCGAACTGCGACAGCCATGCGCTCGGCACATGGAAGTAGATGATTCGGAAAGCATCGAGCTGCTGGTAATCGGGCGGTGCAATCCACAATCCGCCGACGGTCCCCACGGCGATCAGGGCCAACGCGATCCAACCGAACCATGGAATCATGGATCCGGACAACCGCCAGAAATGGGGCGGCGAACCAAACTTATGTATAAATTCCCACATGACGGCTATTTAACAACCAACTAGAACGAGTCTCAATTGCGACGAATACTCATGCGCCGGTGCGGAAAAATCTATCCACACGCAGTGCCGAGCGCTTAATTCACTGATTATCCGCTGATTCGACAACGGACGCGAGGCCTAATCGAGGCTGATTCGCATCGCGACGGCCATCCCGGCCGGCGCCAGGCTCACCGCCAGCAGCAGCACCGCAGTGAGAAGATACATCACGCCGCTGACCTCGAGTCCCTGCATCGAGAGGTCGGTGGCGCGCGCGCCGAAGATCAGCACGGGCATAACGATCGGCAGAATCAGCAAGGACAACAGCCCTCCGCCGCGCCGCAGGCCGACTGTCAACGCCGCCATCACCGCGCCTGCCAGGCTCAACACGGGCGTCGCCAGCAACAGGGCCAGCATCGTCGCCGGCACGGCCTCCGCGGGGAGAAACAAGGCATGGCCGACCACCGGTGCCATCAGCACCAGCGGCAACCCCGTCATCAGCCAGTGCGAGGCCGTCTTCGCCAGCAGCAGCAGCGACAACGGCTGTGGCGATAGTGCGAGCTGTTCCATCGTGCCGTCCTCGATGTCCTGCCGGAACAGGCTCTCGGCCGCGAGCAGCGAGGCCAGCAGCGCCGACACCCAGATCACCCCCGGCGCGATCGCCATCAGCAGTTCCGGCGCCGGGCTCAACGCGAGCGGGAACAGCGTCGTCACCATGACGAAAAACATCAGCGGGTTCGCCGCCTGGCCGATATGCCGATAGGCCAGGCGCAGATCGCGCGTCAGTTGCAACCAGAAGGCGGTACCTAGACCCGGCCATTCCATCAGCCCAGCTCCAGTCGACGCGTGACGCCTGCGCCGACGCCGTGGGCCTGGTGGGCCACCAGCAGCACGAGGCCGTCGCGTTCGAGATGTTCGCTCATCATCTGGTCCACCAGTTCCCGGCCGTGCACATCCAGGTTCGTATAAGGCTCGTCCAGCACCCACAGCCTGGCCCGGCTGGCGAGCGCCCGCGCGAGCGACACGCGTCGTTTCTGTCCGGCCGAGAGGCTGCGCGCAGGCACCGCACGCTGCTTCGTGAGTCCGACGCGCTCGAGCGCCGTATCCACATCCGCCGCCGTCAACGAAACCCGCAAGCCGAGCTGGAAGACCAGGTTCTCCTCGGCGGTGAGGTCGGCCTTGAGGCTCTCGCGATGACCGAGATAGCAGGTGCTGGCGTGAAAATCCGCGCGATTGCGCAACAGTTTTTTGCCGCGCCAGAGAACCTCGCCGGTCTCGGGCAAGGTCAGTCCGCACAGCACGCGCAACAGGCTGGTCTTGCCGCAACCGTTCGGGCCCACGACGTGCAGCAATTCACCGGCGCGTAACTCGAAACCGACACCGGTGAACAGGCGGCGCTCGCCGCGCCAGAGCTCGAGGCCCTGGCCTTCCAACAGCGCGCCGGGCTCGGCGGCGCTCATGACGGGCGTCTCCGGTTTCGGCCGGTCGCCTGGGTTGGTATTGCCGGCAAGGCAGCTCTCCATCCTGAACCTGGATTTCCCGGCCGGGCGAGTGTCGCCGCGCGTCCGGCCCGCTCCGGAGTCGGCCTCCGGGCGCCGCGCAGTATACACTCCTCGAAAAGAGACGCGGCATCAGGGCGGCCCGCAACGTCCGCGCCCGGACCGCGGCGAGAAGGCAGCCAGCAGGGAGAACCGGTCATGGGGTACAAAGAAGTCTATGAACAATCGATCCGCGAACCCGATAAATTCTGGGCGGATGCGGCGCGCAACATCAGCTGGGAAGCTCCGTGGAGCAAGGTGCTCGACGACAGCAATCCACCCCTGTACCGCTGGTTCCCAGATGCGCAGCTGAACACCTGCCACAATGCGCTCGACCGGCACGTCGATGCCGGCCACGGCAGCCAGGTCGCCCTGATCTACGACAGCCCGGTGACGGGCACCAAGGCGCGCTTCACCTACGGCGAACTGCGCGACCGCGTGGCGCGGCTGGCCGGCGGACTGGCCGGGCTTGGCGTGACCAAGGGGGATCGCGTGATCCTCTACATGCCCATGGTGCCCGAAGCGGTGATCGGCATGCTGGCCTGCGCAAGAATCGGGGCGGTTCACTCGGTGGTGTTCGGTGGCTTTGCCGCGCGCGAGCTGGCGACGCGTATCGACGACGCGAAACCAAAAGTCATTCTCTCCGCTTCATGCGGCATCGAAGTGAGCCGGGTCATCCCCTACAAGCCCTTGCTGGACGAAGCCATCGGGCTCGCCGCGCATCAGCCTGACCACTGCGTGATCCTGGCGCGTCCGGAGGCACGCTCGGAACTGAAGGACGGGCGCGACCTGGACTGGGCGGAACTCGAAGCGGAAAGCACCCCCGCCGACTGCGTGCCGGTGGCCGCCACCGATCCGCTTTACATCCTCTACACGTCGGGCACGACCGGAATCCCGAAAGGCGTGGTGCGCGACAACGGCGGCCACGCGGTCGCCCTCGCCTGGAGCATGAGGAACGTCTACGGCGTAGAGCCCGGTGAGGTATTCTGGGCCGCGTCCGATGTCGGCTGGGTCGTGGGTCACAGCTACATCGTGTACGCGCCGTTGCTGCACCGCTGCACCACGGTGCTTTACGAGGGCAAGCCCGTCGGCACGCCCGACGCGGGCGCCTTTTGGCGGGTGATCGAGGAATACGGCGTCAGCGTCATGTTCACCGCCCCCACGGCATTTCGCGCGATCAAGCGCGACGACTCCGACGGCGAGTTCATCGAGCGCTACGATCTGAGTCGGCTGCGCGCCCTGTTCCTGGCCGGGGAGCGCTGCGATCCGGACACGCTGCAGTGGGCCAGCGACAAGCTCGGCATCCCGGTCGTCGATCACTGGTGGCAGACCGAGACCGGCTGGCCGATCGCGGCGAACTGCCTTGGCATCGAGCGGCTCCCGATCAAGCCGGGCTCGCCCACCTGTGCGGTGCCGGGCTACGATGTGCGTGTCCTCGGGGACGACGGCAAGGAGGTCGCGGATGGAGACATCGGTAGCATCATGATCCGCCTGCCGATGCCCCCGGGCACCCTGCCGACCCTGTGGGGTGACGATCGACGCTACATCGAGTCCTATCTCAGCGCATACCCGGGCTGGTACCTGACGGGGGATGCCGGTTACCGCGATGCCGACGGCTATCTGTGGATCATGAGTCGCATCGACGACATCATCAACACCGCCGGCCACCGCTTGTCCACGGGGGCGATGGAAGAGGCGCTCGCGGCGCACCAGGACGTCGCCGAGGCAGCCGTCATCGGGGCGCAGGACACGCTCAAGGGGGAGCTGCCCGTCGGGCTCGTGGTGCTGAAATCGAATGTGTCGCGGTCACACGACGAGATCAAGGCGGAACTCGTCCGCATGGTGCGCGACCGGATCGGTCCCGTGGCCTCGTTCAAGAAAGTCGCGATCGTGGACCGGCTGCCGAAGACCCGTTCCGGGAAAGTGTTGCGGGCGACCATGCGCAAAATCGCCGACGGCAAGGACTACGCCGTTCCAGCCACCATCGACGATCCGCTGATCCTCGACGAGGTGACGGACGCCCTGAAGTCCATCGGCTACGGGAAATAACCGGTTCCGACGGCCTTCCGCGGATTCACTCGCCCGTGTTCGTAGCGAACGGCGGTGCCGCCGGCGACTGGGTCGCCGACGGCCCGCCGCGGGACACGCCGGCCGTCAGGCTGAACCGCAGGGCCTCGTGGACCGGCATGTCGATCTCTTCGAGCTGCTTTCGGGGCAGCATGAGCATGTAACCGCCGATCTGGTAGCTCATGGGGAAGTAAACCGCGACGACGTCCTCGGCGCCCAGGTCCCCCGGCAGGTCGGTCGTGTTCTCACGGGTCACGAAGCCAATCATTCGTACCTCGGTGCCCGGCCAGTTGAAGGCCACCACCGAGGCGAAATGACGTTCCTTGTGTGGCGAGAACATCGTGATGACGTCCTTGACGGCGCCATACAAGACCTTGAGGACCGGGAGGCGCAGGAACGCCGCCTCGAAGCTGCCGAACAGGCGTTGCGCCAGCCAGGTGCTCATCATCGCGCCGACAAGCAGCACCAGCCCGAGGCCCGCCAGGAAACCGAGCCCCGTGACATACAGGCCCTCCGGCAGCAGCCACTGGATGATGCCGCCGAGCACCGCCTCCAGGGTAACGGCAAACCACGCGAGCACCGCCAGCGTGATGGCGATCGGCAGCACCGTGAACAAGCCAGTCAGGAACAGGCGCGAGACCAGCTTCCACATCGAGCGAGGTCCGAGCGGCGCCTTCACCTCGCCCACTCGACGCAATCGATGCCGCGGAGATCGCCCCGCCCGTTACTCCGCTGGCTCACCGCCGAACAATTCCCGCAGGAACATGATGGTGGCGGCCTGGAAGTAATCCCGGTTGGTCTTTTTCCTGAAGCCATGACCTTCGTCCATCGCGAGCAGATACCAGGCCTCGAGCCCGTTTTCCCTGACCGCTGCGACAATCTGTTCCGATTCGGTGTAGGGAACCCGCGGATCGTTGTACCCCTGGGCCACGAACAGGGGCGACGTGATACGCCCCGCATTGTTCAGCGGCGAGATGTCCTGCAGAAAAGCGCGCATCTCAGGGTCCCGTTCGTCGCCATACTCGGCTCGTCTCAGGTCGCGCCGATAGGACTCCGTGTTCTCGAGGAAGGTAACGAAATTGCTGATCCCCACGACGCTGACGCCGCCCTGCAGGCGCTCGTCAAAATGCACCAGTGAGGCCAGCACCATGTAGCCTCCATACGATCCACCGTAGACCACTACCCGGTTCTCATCCAGATCAGGCTGGGTGGCAATCCAGTCGAGCAGCGCGCCGATGTCCCGCACGGAATTTTCGCGCAGGCGGCCATTGTCCATCTTCAGGTAGCTCTTGCCGTAACCGCTCGAGCCGCGCACGTTCGGGCTGATCACCGCGGCCCCGAGTTCGTTCACCAGGTAGGCGCTGAAGGAACTGAAACGGGGCCGCGACTGCGACTCGGGGCCGCCATGAATATCCACCAGCACGGGATGCGGTCCCTCCGTGGTCGGCCGGTAGACCCATGCGGGAACCGGGAGCCCGTCGAAGCTTTCCACCCGCACCAGTTCCGGCATCGGGAATTCCGAGGTATCGAGACCCCCGACCTCGCTTTGCGTCCAACGCGCCAGGTTACGGTCTTCCAGGCGATAGACGAACACGTCGCTGGGGGAACGCGTGGTGTTCAGCGTCATCGCCAGCGAATTCCCGTCCGGGTTGTAGGCCAGATCGCCGATCAAACCGGTCGGCAAGGCCGGAGCCGGCAAGGTCTCGTAGGTATCCAGGTCCACCAGGTAGAGCTCGGACATGCCCCCCGCATTGACCACGTAGGCGAGCTGGTCCCGGGAGTGCGGCAGAGTGAAGGCGGTCACATCCCATGGAATGTGCGCTGAAACGGGCGTGCTTTCCCCCGTGTCCAGTCGCAGGTGATGCAACTGCTTGAACTCGGCGTTGTGATCGTGGGCGATGTAGACGCCCTCGCCGGTGCGGTCGAAGGCCGCGCCCGCGTGACCGACCGGGACGTCCTGCCGATTGACCTGGGTGAGGCCCCCGCTCTCGATATCGAGAATATGAATCTCGCTGTCGTTGATCGAACGGTAGTTGATCAACAGGAGGCGCGTGTCGTCCGGCGACCAGTCCATGGCGATCCACAGCCCGTCAGCGGTAAATATCCGCTTGTGCGTGGTGTAGTCGCCTTCGAGTGTGGCCAGGTAAATGTCGTAGTTCCGTCCATCGCGCCGCGTGCTCGAATAGACGAAACGATCCCCTTGGTTCGACCAGTTCGCACCCGTGTTACGCGAGGTGCCGTCGCTCAGCAAGCGGCTCTCGCCGCTCACGAAATCAAACCAGTAGAGCTGGAAGAACTCGTTGCCACCCGTGTCCCGGGTGTAGACGAAACCGTTCAGCGACGGATCCGGCGAGACGGCTGCGCCGGATACCGGCTCCTTGAAAAATGTCAGCTGCTCGCGCATCGCCAGCGGCGCGGCGACACGATGGATCTGGCTGGTTTCGCTGAATCGCGTCGAGATCAGGATCCCGCCGTCATGCATCCAGCTGGCGAGGCCTGCCGAGCGGGTGCTCTGGTACTGCTCCAGCCGCTCGGTGACGTCCGCCGGAATCTCCGGAATGTTTTCGAGCAGTAACGTGCCCCGCTCCACGCGTTCGGGTGCGGCATGCAAAGCAGCGGGCAGTAATACGACGAGACAGGCAAGGAAGACGCAACGTGAGAACTTCGGCACGGCGGAACTCCAGGGAATGGACTCCGGATATCCTAGCCTGCTATGCGTGCCGAATCGAGCGACGTCCGGCGCCCGCGCTCGATCAGGCAGGCTCCGTCAACGGCTGCCGATACGGCCGGAAATGGTTTTGGTGCCCGGGGCCGGAGTCGAACCGGCATGGCCTCGCGGCCGGGGGATTTTAAGTCCCCTGCGTCTACCAGTTTCGCCACCCGGGCCGTGCCGCCGCGTGCATTCGACTGGAGGCGCGGACCGGAATCGAACCGGTGTTCACGGCTTTGCAGGCCGCTGCGTAACCACTCCGCCACCGCGCCACATGGGCTCCCTTGCCTCCGGGAGGGCCGAGACTTTAACACAGGCGGCGGCGCAACGGGATCCACTTTGCTTTGCCGTCAGGACACCTAACGGCGGGCGGGAATTCCCCGGGGCTGTGCCGCCCACCTCCATCCATCACTCCAGCAAGGACAAGGCATGGAGCGTGGATGCCCGGACCTCGTCCACCGCGCGGGAAATGCGTTCGACGGCCCGCTGGTCCTGCCCCAGCGCAGCCCAGTCCGCCTCCCAGGTCTCGCTGAGGGAGTCTGCGGACTCGGTGACGCCGGGCATGATCGTGGCGAGATCGTTTACCAACAGGACCTTGGTCCAGCCAAGCCGGGGGTTACCGCGCACTGCGTCCTTGTCATAGTGCAGAAAAAAAATGATCTCGTGCAGCTCACCCAGTGTCACGAGCACTTCGAACCCGGCCTCGCGCACATTGCGATTGTGTTCGGTGACCTCGTTGCGCCAGGTGTTGTAGGACAGGCTGAGCAAGGCCAGCATCAGGCTGATGATTGCCACGAGGTTGGTGCGGATCTGCTGCTTGAGTGGAATGCGCATGAAGTCGTCTCCAGTTCCAAGGGTCGCGTGTAGCTTGGCGATGCCGAAGAAACCTGCAACCCCAAAAATCTCCCCGCCACAATGCGGAGCCCGTCGGATCGGCCACTACGGCAATGCGTGGCCGACTGCCTTTCACGGCGGGCAGACCGCTGGTCACGACTAAATAGAGTTTCGCCAGGCCGGGTTTATTACATGCCACCGGTTTCGGTCGCCGGGGATCGCACCTCCCAGCGAAAAACGGCGGCGCCCTGAAAAGGGCGGCGCTTACTGGGCGACGGCTCGCAGTTTGAAACCGTAAGCGTGATGCTCCAGCGGTTCCAAAGTGCCGGTCTGATAGGTGTCCACCTGCACCTCGCCACCCCCCGTGACTGACACTATGCGAAACATTGGCGTGTGCCGCGTCTCGTCGGGGATCTTGGTACGTTCCAGGGCCGGCACGTGCAGATAGTGGACCTGGCCGATCTGCCGGGAATGAACCACCCGATCCATGTCCATGTGCAGGTCCCCTGAGATGACTGCGGCGAGATTGGGCTGGGCGACGATCTCGGCAAAACGCGGATTGTGGACACCTTTTTCCGCGTTTTCGGGGTACACGCCCGCCTGGGCTGCATGGACGACCAGGAAAACGGGTTTCGGGGCGGCACGCTTCACCTGGCTAAGAATCCAGTCGATGCCGCTATCGTTGAAATCCCGGCTGAAATCGGGCGAAGCATGGACCAGCACGACCGGCCCATGGTCCTGGACATAGCTTGGTCCGGATAGTCCGGCGTTCCAGCGGCTCGCGTAATC
>Ga0102941_1000141_pt1 | contig 30252 bp, 40 predicted proteins | sample SalPonR2_C_D2_MG_FD_79281 | JGI IMG/M metagenome (GOLD analysis project Ga0102941, IMG submission 79281) | Salt pond soil microbial communities from South San Francisco under conditions of wetland restoration - Salt Pond MetaG R2_C_D2_MG | ecosystem: Environmental > Aquatic > Marine > Intertidal... | reverse complement strand
CGTATTCCTCAGCATCTTGACGAGTTGCAGCAGATGTTGCCATTCTCTGATTAACGCGCTGGCTATACTCCTGCTGTGGAAAGACAAAATCCCTTTCAAGCTCAGCTTTCAGTGCCTCTGGATCTTGAAGAGTGCTGATGTACTCAAAGCTTTCTTCTGTAGAGCTTTTAGGCTGCCCTTGCTGTCCAGGCTGCCTATCACCTATCTGCTGCGCTTGCTGCGCCTGCTGTCCCTGGTCGCGAAGTTGTGTAGTGTCTTGCACAGAGGAGCCTTGACCTGTCGGTTGATCAAGATCACGCATTGAACGCTGACGTTGAAACTCTGACATTAATGCGGGTGCTGTCTTTTGGAATGCTGCGGCTTGTTCAGGTGGGAGTAACATCCCTGCGGTAGTGATGCCTTTAAGCACATCGAATGTGTTTAGCTGGCTTCCCTCTTTGCCGTAAGCGTCACGGAGTGCGTCTAGCTGCTCGCCGACCATCGAAGCGCCTACTTGTCTTTGCGCTTGCTCACCAAATCCTTTTCCGACTGCTTTTCCAATCTCTCCCCCCAGGTCGAAGGGCTGAAACACTTGAACCATCTCTATATCCCTTGTGAGCTATTCTTAAACAGGCTGCTAAGGTATTGGCCTCCAGGATTTCCAAGTGCTGAACCAATGCCTTGTCCCGCGCCCATTGCCAACCCTCCGAATATTCCTGGTGTACCCTGCTGTAGGACAGGCTGGAACTGTGGTTGAGCTGCAAGTTGACCAAGTCCAGTTAGTCCAGCGGCTCCCTGCTGTTGAGTTCCTGCGCGAATTGCTGCAAGCCTCTCTGCGAGATTGCTTCCTTCTCGAAGGGCTGACTTTTGGAATGATGACCCACCAAGCACACCCCCGGAGCCCATCCCTGCGAACCTTTCTGCAAGCCCTGGAAGGATTTCTTCTTGGTAGCGCCTCATCTCAGGCGCTGCAAATGCCTCTGCGGCTTCGCTACCCGGCTGCAATAGATCCTGGTAATACTGAGCTGCTTGTGAGAATCCACCGCCTTCTTGCCCAAGCATGCTAAGGAGGCTGTTCATGGCCTCGCGCTGCTGGCCCGTCATAGTATCTACATTTTTGACCTGGTTAGGCTGGCCGAATAGTAGTTCTGAGAGTCGTGAAAATAAGCTAGCCATTTCTAGGCCTCCTGTACGTATTCGATTACAACCCACGCTTCAGTATAGGCTGAGTAGTCCGTCCCGCTCACTAGAATGAGATTAGTGTCGTCCATCCTTAGCTCGATGCACGCCGATAGCGCACTTGTATCGACGTATGGCAGCGGGAACGCGGAATTGAGTGATGAAGCGGCGGGGTCTGTTGCTGCTCCATAGAGCGCGGTAATAAATGTGTTCTCTGTCGTATCAATGCCGTGAGCGACGTTTTGTGGGCTCGTCGTGCTGAAGTCGTTGAGGCCGCCAAGATCAACGACCTTACGGAAAACGTTTCTGAATGTGTTCGGCTCGTTCAAAGAGCTACGAGCTGAAGGCTCCCATCGCTTTCCGGCTAAAACCTCTTGCTCGATGTAAAACGGCTTTACACTGTCGTTTGCAACTTCCGTCGTCACTCTAAGGCTGTTTGTGATCAAACGCCGTGCTTCCTGCCAGTCCTCAGGAATGTAGTCGTAGACCGGTGCAAACTGCTGAAGGGTATCGTTGGGTGTTGCCACTAGCTCACCTCGATCCTGTCAAAATTTATCGTCCAGCGCACGTCGCTAATTGCGGCACCAGGGTCTCCGTTTCTTAACTGTAAAGCAGTTCCAGACGCTATCGCTAAAAATGTTCCGCTGGTCACAACACCATTGACCACAAGCTCTGCGGTGGCTCCATTTCTGAATGAAAATATATAATATATTCCTTCCTCAGCCGCTTTATCGCTTCTTGCAGATACATGACCCGATGCGTAGGTTAGCCCGCTGAAGTCTAGTATGGTTTCATTCGTTGCACCTGCAAGGGATGCTATGGTGCCCTGCAGATGAGTAACTGGAGAAGGCACAGCATCTGAACCCGCTCGGCTATATTGAAGCACGCCAATTGCCGCTAGGTCCTCATATGCGTAAAACACAGGCTCGTCTGCCGATGTGCTTGGATGGCTTGACTCTGCCGGTGTGGTCACCGTCTTATGCTTTCCAAGATCCGCCGTAGCATCTGAAAACTTGTAGTGGTCTACGTCAAAGACAGAATCAAGCGCGTCGAAGTTCGCTTTGATGATTGGCTGACTCTCATCGATGTAGTCGGTTGGTAAAGGTATCCCTGGCGTGTAAGTCATAGTCCTAGGTCTCCTGATGGGCGTGCCCAAACGATGATGGAATCAAACTGAAAGTTTGCAGCATACGCAGATCCCACCATCTGTGAATCATTATAAGTTATTTCAAATTGCACGAAAGAATCTTGTACCTGAGAGAAGACGCGGTGCCAATATTTGCCTTGATCTGACGTGAAAAACTGAGGGGGGGACGTTGATATCACTCTTTGGAATATGCTGTCGGCTGTTTGATTGACAGGGTTGCCGTCTCTATAGCCTGCATAGATGTTGCAAGTCACCTCACCGGCGGAGGTTTTATCCGCAAGCACGTCAATGTAACCAAGCTGAATATTCCTACCCTTGTTCAAGTGGTTGAACTTCTTCGAGATGATTTGCATCTGATCGCGGACGCGTATTTCTCCGCACCCAATGTATGTTGCGCTAGAAACGATGACGGGTTCCCATAGATCGTTTTCAGCGTCATAGCTCTCTAGCAGTATATTATCATCGTCATCAACTTCGACCCGGTAGTAATTGTCATTGAGGGCGCTAGCATAACCAGTCGAGGCGGGTATATTGCAAATCTGTATGATGGATCCATTTTCCAAATTATGTGAAGGGACTTCGAGGCTAATTTGTGACGCTCCCCCTGTGATCGCATAAATGAACAGCGACTTATCATTGCTCACCTGGCCTTGAACAAGAAGCGTGTAGCCCTGCTGATTGCCTGCGATGATCCTTGGGTATCTGCTTTGCTGTCGTCCGCTGTTCCACCTATAGTGATACTCTTCCCACGTGATGTGAACATCTTGCCATCGAACATCTGAGAGCCTCTGAAGGAAGCCGTATGTTGTGAAGCTGTCCCCAAACTTGGCCCAGCTCTCATTCTCATAGTTGTAGCAGAGGACTCGATTCGGGAATGTGCCGTTTGCCTGCTGGTCGGGATATGTCCAGTATACGAGCCGCCTTTCAATGTCTCTGATTCCGTGGACCCTTTTGGGTCCTTCATTGTCATTATGGATCTCGAAAGGAAAGTCGATGATCTTTGTGTCGATAGGCACCGATTTAAAGGAATCGCAAGATACGATTGCTTTATCGCCCACTCCGACAAGTGACGTGTCGAACTGTACAGCTGAAAAAGTGCTCTCGCTGCCTAGCTCTGTATTCACCTTCTCTTCCACTGCTGGGGTGACATTGTTCCCCACATATCTAAGCTGCCAAGTGCTTCGCTCGCAATAGATAACAACGTTATCCCGGACGAATCCCATGCTCACGATATGCTCTGATGTGGGTAGGTCGAAGAAGTCGCCCTTTCCACGGATATCATCATTCCATGCATCACTCTCTATAGGGTTGCCAAGCTGAGAGAACCTAATACGCTGAGGGAATTGGGTTGCATTAGCTAGTGAGTCGCCTTCGTATGTGTTGAGCGCCCACATTCTGCCACGCCACGCAAACATAATACGTGCCTGGTGCATCTGATTCGCGCTTCCTGAGTCAATGTCCGGCGCAAAGGTCGTCCAGCTTGAATTATCGTAATAGTAAATGCTATCTGGCGTGGAGCCCTTGTTGAAATTTGTTGCGAAGAAAAGATTGGTGTTGGGTGTGGACCTGTAATTTAGGTGCCAAAAAAAGTCACTATTTAGGCCATTCCAGTAGACTCCTCCGCCTATCTCTGACCAGCCCCCGCTTTGAAATATGTAGGCATAGCGCGTATCAAAGGCGATTGTCTCCTCAACGTTGATTGCGGGACGCTCATAGAGCTTGATACCCATCACGGGAAGGCCGGGGAAGTAATTGTATGTGAGAGTGGAGGCAACGCCTGTTGTCAAGCCGTGAGTGATTGAGACGGCTCCAGTCACATAGTTGATGGTCCCGATATTCGTTCCTGGGTCTGTGTCTGCAACTAAAGATCCAAGTCCGTTATCTGTAAAAGTAACGCCATCGAAAGTAAGGACAACGCTGCCACACTCAATAGTAGCAGTAGACTCCCTTGAACTAGAATTTGCATCTGACTGTATCCATCCCGCTCTTGTGTATGCGTTTGCTGTAGCCTGTGTGATTTCGAATGTGGTGCTAGTGACATTGGCGACGGTATATGTATTCCCGTTAACGTCTGCTGAGACTGTCCCCACAACATCGTTTATGATCACCTCGTCGCCGTTTGTTAGACCGTGGGCTGTGTTTGTTGTGACAACGAGTGTGGGGGAGCCTGATACGTCTATGTCTATGATGTCTGCAGACGCTAACAAGTTGAAGGACCACACGCTAGCTGCTGAATCTAAAAATGTGAACTCGGTGAACTGCCTGCGAAGGCGGCCAACAGTGGTAACGCCAAGCTTCCTGCGGACAGTTTGCCTATACACGTAGGCATTAAACAGGGTCGTAAATGCGTCTTGCGGCAAAATGAAATTCGGGCGCTTTTCAATGAGCCCTGTTTCAAATGCCTTGATGTAAGTCGGCTTATAACTCATGTCCAGTATGGGCCTCGGTTATACATTGAGGCTTCACCGGAGTAGATCGTGCTGTTCCTTTGGCCTATCTCTTCATTCGCTTGCCTCTCAAGAATTAAACCGCGCTGCTCTTCCATCAGAGGCGTAATATTAGCCACCCCATCCATGTCTTGACGGTCTCGCATGATCTTAACAGCAGCACCCAGAGCGACGTACTGCCACCACTGATCAACTACAGGTGTAGAGCTATTTGCAGCAAATGCGGTAGGCGTGAGGATCGCGGTGATTTCGATTCTATAGACATCGTTTGGAACGGGCCTGACGGTAATCTCGTTATTCCAGTACAGAACATCTATGGGATACCCTGGCTGATACCAGTACCCCCACACGTTGATACTTGATCCAGAGGCGACAGCAACGCTAGTGGTTACAGAGACTGCACCCGTAGCGTAGTTGATCGAGCCAATGGATGCGGTCGTTCCTGCATCAACAAGGTTCCCCTCTCCATCATCTTCGATCTTGATCGCGTTCCCCGCTGTGTCCGTTGAGCCAATTACAAGTGTGTTCGGTAAGATCGGAACAGAGCTAAGAGTAAAACTGTAGGGTCCGGTTGTCCCATCCCCCACAGCCGGTGTTTGGAGCACACTCTGACGATTCCAACGCGAATAAAACGAGGAGCGATCCTTGAATAGATTGCCAATCCGTCCATTGACCAAGATAGGATCTTGAAGCTCCTGATAGGTGTTCACGTCGACGGCATATGTATCGATATTCGGAGTGGTGAATATCTCCAGCACCGTTCTAAGTTGGTCGGTTTTGATAGAGGCTGGTAGCTCCTGCACATAGAAGCCGTTGATATACTCCTCAAGATCAGATTCGCTGAGCTGTGAAGGGTCGGGAGAGGCTGTAATTCTCCTCACAGTATTCTTAACGGCTTGTAATGTGTTGGGAGCTGGGCTAACCACTATTCAAAACCCACGGGTGTAAATTCTCGAACAATCTCGTAGCTGTCGTGAGGTGTGATGCTGCCGTCGTCATTTAGGCGCTGGCCGCGCTTAGGCAGTCTCCCTTCACGGTTCACTTTTTCAGCTAGCCCTTTCGGGATTTCGTACGTATGACCATCAATAAATCGATACTGAATGACTGGCTCACCTGGTCCCGCGATATGTGCAATATCGTTGTAAACCTCAGCCTTTTTCTTTAGTGAAAACCTAGCGCGGACAACTTTTTGCTCGTCCTTAGTCTTTTTCTCGTATTCGGCTTTTGCCTTCGACGACATGTTTTCCGTGTGGCCTGGCTTCACACTGTTGGCGATGCGGAAAATCTCACCATGCGGAACAACTGTCCCGTTAATAATTGCTTTCAAACTCATCTATGTACTCCAGTTTTGAAGGAGCCGCGCGACATTACGCCGCGCTAAGCTCCGGGGAAAATTATTCAGCCACAAGCTGTTCCGCTTTCCATGCCTGCCAAATGATCACGTCACTTGTGCTTCCTGCTGGGGACTGTGCGCCCGCTGCAAGATGCATGTATGGGTGGAACTGACCTGATCCGAATCCGTCAATATCTAGAAGGGATCGGCCACTGGAGAAAATGTTGTCGTATAGACCACGCTTTCCAGCGGGTCCAGCGATAGCAAATTCCTTGTTAGAGGCTGCACTCGCAGAGAATGCAAACGCTGTGAAGGCTTGTGAATCAATGTCTACTGTCACAGTGTTGTTGGCTGCGCTGATTTCAGTAACTTTGCCTGTGAGTCCGTCCATCTCTACCATTCCCATGCTTGCAGGAACGCGGAAATACACTAGATCGCCCACGCTATATGGGTGCGTGACGCTGAATGTCACAACGGCACTCGCTGCCTGGGTAATCTCTGTGATGTAGAGTGCGGACGGCTCAGCTGAAGCTAGTAGAGGGAGTCTACGGAATGAACCCGCTGTTGCAGCTGCAGCAAAACCAGACGCATCTAGATAGCCAAGTGTGAAAGCGTTAGCGCTGCCAACTGCCGTCACTGTGAAATCCATTCCTGCAATCTGAAGCATTCCAGTGGTGCCGTAAGCACGCACTCGGTCACCGACTGAGTACCCGTGAGCTGTCGCAGAAACAACCGCAGGGTCCGCAGCTGTGATTGCTGTAGCCGTCACCGCCGCTTCAGGTGAAGGACGTGACTCGTAATAAGTGAAGCCTCCACTCGTCACCAGGTCATAGTTGAGAATGTCGTCTGAGTCTTCCTTTCCGTACTTGAGCGCTTCGCCATTGCTCAAATTAGGGAACCACTCAAACTTCACCCCACGACCCGTAGACTGTGTAGTAGCTGCCTGTGTCAAATTGGTGCATACAAAGTGATCGCATGAACCCGGTAGATTGATAATCTTTGCTGATCCGTCGCTCGTAAAAGAGCCTTGGTCAAGTAATGTTAGTCCCATGATTCAACCTCCTACAGTCTTTGGGTGACTTGGAGACGAACCACCCAAGCCTGGTTGGTGATTGCTCGTGCGATTGCAAACTTTGCGTATAGCTCAGAGTTTTGAGCAACGCGGCTCACAATCTCAGGAGAGCGATACCCAATGACCGAGCTGTAGCCGTTCTGCTCGATCTTAGCAGCAGCCTCAACGCCGTACATTGGAATCTCGTAGATATTCGCGCCCAACAAAGAAGCGTTTTCTGTAATCGCTCCCTTTGAGGAAACGAACATGCGGAAGCGGCTAATGGCACAATACTCTTCTGGCATGTACTCATCTGGATTGCCTGGGTACTGGCTCTTAAGCTGTACGCCGCTGACGTTCTGCAGATCGTTCGTGATTCGAGTGCTCGCCAAGCCAATGAAGGCATCGCGTACAGGGCCCGTTCCAAACTGATTAGATGCTTCTATGCTCTCTAGCAAAGTGTGCGCGTCGTTATTTAACAGCAGCTGCTCGATGTTATTCACGTCACTACGTGTAATCTCTGTAGGATCGTCGCCGTTAACACCACCCTGTGCTTTTACGCTTGTTGGAGCGGAGGCCCATAGGTCTCGCATCAACAGATCTTCTTTTTCTCTCAGCCACTGACCGAGCAAGCGGGTGAACTTATTGAGAGTCTTATCACCTTCATACAGTCTCACTTGCTCGTTGACTGTGATCGCCTTCGCGAAAATCTCCATATCCGCATCGATATCAGAGCGCACAACAACTTCTGGAGCTGGATCTAGTCCCGAGCCGTCAAGCTGTCCGCCGTCTGTGCTAAGACGCTCAAAGCGGCTCATGCGGGTCGTAAAACTCATATGTGCATCTGCTTCGTGAAGGTCTACGCCGATGGAGTAAATTAAGTTAAATTGGGGGGTACTTAGCAGCCGCTCAGCCATTTGGATCGGCATTTCTGGCTGCAAGTTCCCGATATTTGTTATACCGGTAGCCATAGTTAAACCATTTTCAAATTAAAAAATTGCCTAACGGTGGCGAGTCGTCTTTACAGCCAGATTGAGTGCGCGAAACTCTATGTACAGCGCTTCCGGCATGTTATGAAAGGCAATATTTTAATGAAAGAAAGTTTTAGAACTATGAAGTGAATGGGCAAGACTGTGCACCCTCACCTAAGGGATTTTGAGTGCACCCGCCGTCTTTTAAGCTCGTCCGCGTTCGGCTGCTATCATCTCTTGATAGGCTCTTTTGCGACTCTCAGCAGTCATTTGAATCGGCGCATCGCTACGCGCTTGCTGTGAAGCTGCTCCGCTGCGTGGGCGACTGTGAATCTCATCCGTTTTTTTGTCTTCACGATGCCTTGATGAGCGATTGGGCACGATGCACTTGACGGCTTCATAAGCTGCTTTGACTTCGTTGAGCGACATTTTCTCAGGGTCTGAAAGGTGTCCGCTGATCATTCTAGCGAGTGCGGGCGCACGGTATTCGAGATAGTCGATACTCTCACGACTCATCACGTCGTCATAGTCGGGCATGGTTTCAGAAATGCGCTTGGGCAACTCTTCTCGTTCGCGCTCTTTTTGCCAATTTGCGAAACGCTGCTCGAGGCGTGTTTCCATATCTTTCGAAAACTTTTGCTCAAGCCACTGCTTAATTTCTCCACCTGTGTGGATCTCATTATCAAGCAAGTCGATGGCTGCTTGCTCTTGCTGAGCGGGTGACATGTTCCCGCGCTGCCCGTTGCTTTCCAGATGCTGCGCGATAAAGTCTTGGAGCTGTGCTTTTTGCTCGTTTGCTCTGCGTGCTTCCTGTTCCTTCTCTTTCGCCAGCTCCCTGTCTCGCTTGCGTCCGTCTCTGAAGGCACGCCAATTCTTCTCTTCCTCTGACTCTGCTTCATTGACTGCTTCTGCTGAGTCAAGCGGAGAATCTTGCTCGGGAGCATCACCACTTGGTACATGGTCTTGATTTTCAATGCGTTTTTCTGCTGATTGCTCAAGATTTTCTTGATTTACTGCTGTTTCTTCCATAATCTCCCCCCTATGAAGAACTCTAAATATGACTTAAAAAAAGACGCCGCTCACTTTCATAACGCGCTGCTACGCATGCACTGCGACGTTTCCCTTGATGTTCTATGCCTGCCTAGGCGCATCACCTATGTTCTCACTCGAGCCGGGTTTACACGCGTCTATGAGATTTTGGACATCGACATTCGTGCTATCAAGGGGATTGGTCCCAAGTCTGCTGTCCTTATCAAGGACCGCTTGACTGAGTTCGGCGCGGTTAGCTGCTAGGTATTCACCCTCTGTTAACCAATCCGGTTTCTGAAAGTGCTTTCGAACGTGTTGCGAAAACTTCCCACTATAGAACCAATCTGACCACATCTTCATATTCTGGTATGCTGGATCTACTGCCATCATCGTAGACAGCGCGGCCATCGTCATCGGCTCAGGTAGAGCCCATAGGAACATCAAAGACCTTGAAGCCTTTGAGTACATCCACACCGACTGATTCGGCCGAGGCTGTGGCAAGTAGTGATATGCGTAGAACTTGCGACGCGTCACCGTCTTTAGGACATTGTCATCACCTATGAGCATGATCACGAAGAACTCTGAGTCTTCGATGATATCGTGATGCGAGGAGGCGCACTTCTCCACTTCCTGCATGATGTCATGGCATGCAGCCTCCGCCACTTCCATGGCCTTGTAAACCGTTCGGTCCTGGCGAATTTTGTCCTCTGCTTCGCCTGCAGTCATTCCCCGGAGCTTCGTCATTACTTCATCCTGTTTTTCTTCATGTAGCGTGCTTGCGCTTCAAGGTCGTGCTTGTACTCAGCTGCGTTGTCCTCTGAGTAAGGCATCTCTTTGTTGCGAGGCATGTCTACCTTCATCTCGTAGCACCCTTTTGGCAGCTTTGCGCTCTGCTCTTTGTACTTGGCTTTGCGACCGTAATCGTATTTTCCGTCCATTTTCATAACATTTCCCCCCAGGGGTTTGTGGGTAACTCTTTCTGATTTCCTTCTTGCCTGATCATTTCAGCAATCTGCATCGAGCGAGCAAGTCTTTCCATGCTAAGGCCGTCGATCTCAACAAGCTGCTTGACAAGTGCAAGATCCGCTTCCGCTTCGTCTTTCTCTGCCTGAGATAGTTTGAGTGCCATATCAGCTGAGCCCTGTACGATCTTAGCTTGTCGCTCCTGTGCGAGGGCTGTATCAGCACTAGCTTTAGCCTGCTGTACAGCTGCTTTACTCTGCGCTTCCATCTGCTGAATCTGCTGGGCCTGCTGCTGAATCTGCTGCTGTGCATCTCTCTCTTCCTGAATGTCTTTGAGTAGCTCGTCCTTATTCTGAATAGAAAGTGAGCGGATGATGCTTTTATCGGGGATTGGGATACCCAGCTCGTTACGCGCATAGACTAGCTGTTGCGCTTCCATCTGCTGCTGTGTGACGCTGTAGACACCTGGCTTCACGACTACTTCATACTTGCTTAGCTCTGTGTCGAAGAATCGCGGGTTGACTTCATCCTTGTTCAAGATCCGCTTCACTTTCCCCTCAGTCCAGTTGCGCTGTGCTGTTTCTAGCATGAGAGAACCACAGAGCTGTTGCGCGAAATCCCACGTGTCAAAGATCGGCTGAAGGGTGGTGAGTCCTGCACCCTGCCGCAACATGCTTAGGATGCCTGCCTTATCATCTGTTGCGCTTCCCATCAGCTCATCGCTTACGCCGCTAATGTCTGTGATATCTTCGGCAAGGGATCGCGATAGGGCAATCATCGATTCGGGGATGCTAGGTGGCTGGATTCGCTCGATAGATGAACGAATGTCTTTTCCCTTTTTGACGGGTATCAAAACGCCTTGAGAGGTTTGTCTGAAGGACTTTGGATCCGTTACAGCGTCAACCTCATATATCCATCCTGAGTTAGCCACGCTCTCAAGTATGTCTAGCTCAATGACCTTGCGCCTATTATACAAAAATTGAGCGTCGCGCATATTCCTAACTACGCCCTGTATTCTGTAGGACAAGTTGGGTAAGTCGGGCTCGTAGTAACACAGTGTAGGCACGATAGGCCAGCGGTCTGTTCCTAGGCTGTTGGGTCCGTCATATAGCACTTTTTTACCCACAACGAGTGCCATCTTAACCGTACTCTTCTCGACGACCTTCTTGATTTCCCAGGGTGCTAGCTCTGCATCCTTGTCCATCATCTCGTATACGTGGCCGTCCTGACGATCTATGACTATCGTTGCCTTTCGCGTGCTCAGATAGTAGAAGTAATCAAGAGGCAATAGGTCATTGCAGCTCTGTTGCTGCATCTCAACCTGTGTGCTAAACCTGCCGTCCTTGTTTCCAGATGCACGAAGCCTGTTTATCTCCTTAGAGCGTTCGGGGATAATCGTTTTGAGATAGTCTTTAGAGACCCATTGCCTACGCCACCAAAAGTTGCAGTCGCTTAGATCCGGCTTTCTGAAGTAGGGATCTACTAGGCAATTGTTATAGGCTACGTTGTCCCAAATCAGCTCACCCCTGACGGGCTCACGCTGGTAGTCGATATCTAGGTGCATCCAGCTTACGCCAACATCTGCAGCACCTTCGCACGACTTAGAAAACGATTCCTGGAATCGGCTTGTGCGCTCACAGTACAGTAGAGCCTTTGTGAAGTCGTCGCTAAGCTCTGTGTCGTCTGACTCAAGCGGCTCCGTCATGAAGCTTTTTCGGTTCCTTCGCTGGTGACCCGATAGCATATTCACATGCTTTCTGATCCGATTGAAGAAGAACTGCTTTTTGCCGTAGAAGTCGTCTTGACCATAGAGAGAGGAGCTAAGCGTCTGGTCGCCTACTTTGAAGCGCTTGTCTATGAGCCCTTGGCTCCAATAGGCACTATTCGCTGTGTATGCCTCATTGTAGTAGTGATCCATCATGCTCTTTATAGAGCGCTCTTTTTCACCGCCATCCACGTAATAATCAGCACCGCCGGTGTATTCGTAACCCATTAAAAGTACCCTCCTACGGTGCTTCTACTCCACATGTCGTTCGTTCCATACGCTCTTTGCCTGATCTGATCGATTGACAGAGAGTTAGATGGGTTGTAAAGCTCTCCATCCGGGAATGCTGAATACAAGCAGTATCTAAGGGCGTCACACGCATGGTCATTAGTCTTCAAAGGAATGTCCTTGCCCTTAAGAGCAGCTTTGCTATCCCATGAATATGAATGTAATTCTTTTTTTAGATTGACGCAATTCTCTCGTATCACAATGTTATTTTGAGAGATGAACTTTCCGACCGTTTTTATCCCTGGAAGCACGTCATTGTTTGCCTCTTCAACGGGTAGGTCTCTCGATTGAAGCTCAAGCCTTAGGCTTTTGGCGCTTGGATCGAGGAAAATTGACTCAAGGTTGTATCCCTTTAGAAAGCCCTCTATGTCGTCGGCAAGCTCTGCATCCGTCTTTGACCTAGGAGCCTTCGAGCTGTCGAAATAGTACTCTTTCTCAATGCGAATCTGTGGCCATGCCTGCGGGGATATGCCTACTAGGAGGCATGCTGTTGGGTTCGTGCTCCCGTAGTCGATGCCTGCGATATAGTACTGCGGGTCTGGGAACTGCTCGTCTGTGAAGTGGTCCTTTGAGATAGAGTCGAAGATCAGACCCTCCGCGACTGCCCATTGCCCTAGGATGTATCGCGCGTACCAATGACCAGTGTACTCTTTCTTGAGGTTGGCTTTATAGGTCTCGTCAAGTGAAGGGTTGTCATCTAGAATGAAGTGATGGGATTCAAGATCCAGATCCCCCTCTCGGTCTAGAAACTCGGTTTTAAGCCAATGGTAGGGGCCTTCAGGGTTACAAGTGGCGAACAACTTAGCACCCGCTATTGACAGTCTGCTAAGTAGCATATTCCAGAATGGGCGCGGAATGTTTGCAGCTTCGTCGACTAGTGCGCATAAGATTGTAGAACCTTGGATGCGTCTTACAGCGCTTTCGTCATTAGCTCCGATCAAGTAACAACGCCTGTTCATTAGCTGCAGCTCGTTCGTCTTAGAAGCGGGTGGGCGAATCGACATAAGAGCGCATAGGTCGTTAATCACGTTCCGCTGGATGCTCTCGCGACTAACGCCGATAATCATCACGTCGCCCTGTGGGCCTTGAGCTAGCTCACGTGCGAATCTTACGTTGCTGATTAGCGTCTTTCCGCTTCTTACGCTGCCTGTAAGTATATTGATCCTGGCATTGCATGATCGGACAACTAGCTTTTGCTTATCGCTAAGCCCCTCTTTCATCGCTCTCCGGGTGCATTAGATCTATATCAGCGGGAGCGGGTATGCCAGACTCGTCTGCTGGACTAATGTTTACCTCTGCGGGCCTTGGTGCTTCCATGTCTTTGCAGCAGTATTCAATAAGCTTAGCAAGGTGTGGAGGAAGCTCGTCTTTCTTGTCTTCGTGATCCTTTTGTCCTAGCCATTGCTTGCCTAGCCATATCGCCATCGCGCTACTCTTCTTTGCTAAGTCGAATTGATAGCGACGAAGGGAGCACTTTGAGCGCCCACCACTGTTAGTCACTTCGTCGCGTAGCTGCGTGAAGCTCAAGCCAAACTCTTCCTTGATGCGCCTCTTCAGCGTCTCAGTAGAGACATGAAAGCAACCCGCAATTTCTCCAGCAGTGGCTTGCAGATCCATCCAGTAGATGACCTGATCCATGTTGATTTCTTTACGTATTCTAGCGAAATTCTTCTTGTGGCGCGCCTTGTCTTCATCTCCCCACACAACACCAATTTTTGTGCGCCCTGGGGAGACTGGCATCACACGCTTGGGCTTTGTACCGGTGCTGGTCTTTGCGCTCTTTTTCTTCGGTTTCTCAGTATCCGCGTCAGGACTTTTTCGGGGTCTCCCTCTCTTCTTAGGTAATTCGTCTGCCATTCTCTGTGCTCCATGTTGGCTTTGTATACCGCTGCAGGTCGTCCCAGTCGTGTAAGCCGTCTTTCACCAGTGGGAACGATACGACCCATCTTTTTCAGCTCTGAGACCCTTGCCGAAAGTGTCTGGTTGGGAATAACTAGATACTGCTCAAGCTCGTCTGTGGTAGCGTCGCCTAGTTGTTCGATTGCTTCGAAAACTCGAAGGCGTATGCTCGCATAATTCTTCCGACCCGTGCTATACGCAAGTGTTGACTCTGGATTGTTACCGTGATGATTTTGACAAATATCTTGCATTTCAAACCTGTAAGCTATTTCTGTAACATACTCAGAAATAATTTACTTGTCACCAAAATCAAAAGGCTCTCCGTTCTTCAACAGAACACAATCGGTGTTGTTTTTTTTGCAATATTTGACATACCGATCAACGATTAAATCGCAATATTTGGGTTCAATCTCGAAACATGTTGCAGTGCGTTCCGTTCTCTCTGCAGCAATAAGAGTTGTTCCCGATCCTGCAAACGGATCAAATAGATTGTTTACGTCGAACCCAGCAAGTACGTCTATCATGCCTTGAAGATTTTTTGCATGAGGATGAGCAGCTTGTGTGTTCCTAGGGCTGTCAATGATCGTCTTCCAATAGCCTGTGTTACTTTTGTCGTCTGACCGTCTTCCTTTCGAATGATCATTTGAAAAATACGATGATCCATCGCGAGAGAGATAAACACCCGTCTGATGTACGTAGTATGGGCATTTGCGGTTCATCATGCTTTTGGGAATTTTCCCATCAATGACGAAATCAAAATGGAATTTCCAGTCTAAAGCGTTAAGAACGTCGATGCACTGCCGCATTGATGTAATCAAGCAAACATGATCAGAAAGGCCCTCGATGATCTTTGCTACTTGTTTGCCGTCGAGTTCATAAGGCGGGTCAGTCATCACCATTGAATCTTGTGCAACTGCATCTGTCATGCTTGAGCTATCACAGCACATGAGTGTATGTACGCCAAGATTCCAGATGTCTCCTTTCTTTGTGATGATATCACTATCTGATCCACAACTGAGTGCGTCATCATCTTCTTCAGCTGGATCAAGTGCTGTGGTATCAACAGAAAGCTCGTCTGGAGTGAAACCCCACTCGATCAGGTCTCGAAGCTCCCACTCGTTCGCAAGGATGTCGTCGTCCCATTCTCCGCTGTTGCGATTGAGCCGGATGTTTAGCTCGTCGATCTGCTCTTGAGTGATCGTCTCATCGCATACTGCGACCCATGCCGTCTTGTGCCCAAGCTTCTTGAGGATGCGGCATCGCTGGTGCCCTCCGATGATCATTCCTTCCGGTGAAACAATGATCGGCTCACACAGCCCGAACTTGTCGACGCTCTCCTTTAGGTGCTCAGCGTCGTGCTTTGAAAGCCTGCGTGGATTCTTTGGATGCTTCTTGAGAGAGCTGATTTTACGCTCCTCGAATCTTCATTTCATAGACATGGTTCCCCCCACACTACTTTTTAAAGATCAATCAGAATGGCACGTTATCCGGAGCTATCCGCTGTTGTTGCGCTCCACGATCCATAGCCGGGTAACCAGTCTGTGCGCTCTGCTGCTGTGGTGCGCCCTGTTGCCCTCCAGCATTTAGCAAAGGAGAGACATGAGACCTGATGAAGTCTGTGATCTGATCCTTCGCGATGTTGCTGTCAATCGTAAAATATGGGTGGTACTTGTCTTCCTGTTCCACGTAGAACGACGGTTCGCTAACGAAGTACCCTTGAGAGTCCTTGCGTGCCATGATCTTGAAGCCAAGCAGCATTTGCCCCAGCTCAGCTAGTGGAATCACGACGTAAGCGACTCCTAAAGTGCTGTTTTTGTTTATCGGGAGATACTTCAGGAACTGCATACTTCATGCCTTTTTTCAGTGGAGTTAGTGTTTCAATATAGCTATTTCTGTAAAGCGCAAGTTCAACTTCATAGGGAACGATGGTGATATTTACCCAGTGCTTCCCGCCCATTGCGTTATAGATAGCGAACTCGATTTGACCTTCTACGATACGCACGTCACAGCAAGCCGGCCATCGATCCTGCACGATGCGAAGCATCTTGGATCTGCTCTTATTTGTAAGTCTCATCGCTACCCTAGGAGAATATTTTCGATCGCTTCATCTATAATTTCGTGCGCTTCATCCATAAGAAAGTTAGCCTCTTCTTCCTCTCGTCCCTCTGTAAATAGCAAGCGGCTCTCGGACATGAGAGCGACTACATCGGCTTCGAACTTTTCTAGCAATCGTAGTAACTTAATATTCACTTTTCCACCCTGGATTTAAAATAATTGCATTAACTTTTGCACAAACGTCAACTAATCACAGATATTTTAATGACAGTGAATTTTTTAAACGAGTATACCTTTCGCGCTGAAAGCTCGACGACCTGCCGATCGTCTGCATACACCAGCTCATTCATGCAATCCAAATAAAACTTAACCATATTGTCTATGTCTGGCCTGTGGATCTTATACTTGCCCTCTGTGCTCTTTTTAGCCGTTCCCATGCCAAACGTAAGATCAACATGCAACATGCTCTCTATCGGGCTTAGAATGCCAATCTCGTGCAATTGCTGACGTATCGCACATCCTGCCCGCTGCTTATGCCTTCTCTGAGAGCAGTAGAAGCGCGGCTTGCCATCGATGCATGCTGCGCGTGACCTGTTAAGAGGAATGGCATCGTCTAAAGTCAGCGTGAATTGTTCGATGCTTAGCCTCAGTATGTAACGTAAATGTTTTCGTATACAATAGGTGAAGTTGTAAGACAACTATAAAATGCAGCGCGCTTCATATCTTCAGAAGGCTCTTAAAGTGTGGTGCAGATGCTGCTCCACTTGATCTGGAAGTGTCGCTTTGCGGGAGTGCCGAAGGACTGCTTGATCACCAAGCCATGATCCGTAAGATATTTAATCGCCCTGTCTTGTTCTTTGCGTGAAAGTACTGTTCTCTCCTCGCACTTTTCGAGAGTGTAGTAGAACCATTCGCCAGGCGCTTTGTCGAACGTCACCAGCTCGCCTCGTTCTTGGTTGCACTTATACCGGTTAATAAGCTCTGAAAGCATGATTGCCGCGTTAACGCTCCCAACTGCTCGTGCTACAGATCTGTTATAGGTCTGGTAGTCTCCTTCGTCCAAGAGATCAAAGAAAGCCTCTTCATATTGATTTTTTGGTGTACTGACTGACGTCATCGATCTTCTCCTGTTGTGGTTTGAGTTGAGTGATAGCATTTAAGATGCCCTCGGTTGATACCATCGGTTTTCTAAAGCCTTCAGATAGTAGCCAGTTATTGAGTCTAGCGGCTTAGTCTGTGCTTGTAAGCCGGTATTAAACTCATAACATTATCCAGACACCTGCGTTATGGCCTCTGAGGTGGCTTATTTGGGCTGCTAAAGCTCATTATCCTCTGCGAGCCTCTTGTACCTTTCGAATTGATGCAAAAACTGGGCTTTTGGCTGGTTGTACATTATCTCCTCTGCTCCCGCTCCGATTTTGAACCTGGCATAGCATTTGGTTGCATCAATGAACGGGTTGATCCGCGCTGCGTTCTCTGCGTGCTGATGATTGAACTCAGCGTCAATGTTCCTTGGCTTGCGTCCCGTGTTCAACACAGCTCGAATAGCGCCTCCCATGGATTCAACCCGCCCATCGCGCTTGATAGCATCGAGCACATCCTGCTTGTACACCTCAAGCGCTGATCTAACTTGCTCAACCGTGAAGGGTGTGGTTTTTGAGTTGAACCATCCACAGACAGCGTCGGACTCTGGAGCTGTGCCCCATCGAGGCTTATAAGCGATGATCTCGTCGTGCAAAATGCGTTGGTCTCGGTTTAGCAGTTCAACGAATTTGGGTTTTGGATTGGACTTTGGATCTGTCTGCCTGGCTGGTGTTATTTTCTGAGTAGGCTTAGGGGACTCGTTGCTTTTGCTTTCGTTCTTGGCGCTTGCATTAACCTCCCGAACGGGAGAGGACACGGTCTCTACATTGTCCTCTTCGATTGGGGTCTTTAATACAGGTTCTTTATTATTGCGCCACTTTCGGTCGTTACATATCGCCACTTTCGGTCCGTTCATAGCGCCCTTTTCGGGCTTTATAAAGAGTTCTTTTAATCCTCCGATGAACTCAATAATTTTTTCTATGTCTAGACGAAAGTGGCGCCTAGGAGGTATTCCAATCGACCGTTTTTCAAAAAGCTTGAACCTCTCAATAATTTTTATCGCTGTCTCCTGCTCTTTGCGAGACAGCACAGTTCTATCGGTACATTTTTCTACCGTATAATAAAACCACTCACCTTCGTACTTTTGGAAAGATTTCAGCTCACCCTCGGACTTGTGGTAATTATATCTATTAACTAGCTCCGCGAGCATGATAGCAGCGTTCACACTTCCCAAAACCCGCGCTACTTGACGGTTGTATGTCTGAAAATTTCCGCTGTCTAAAAGATCTAGTGGTGAAAGTGACATATCGACTCCTGCCCATTCGGGCTGTTATGTGGGAGCGACAGTATCAAGAAGTTACTTAAGCGTGAATTAAAATAGGCCGATCGGCTATTCTAGGCTCAAGTAACCTCTTGGTACTTGCGCCCCCATCTTGGTCAAATCCTTGGAAGAATTTGTGGACCGTTTTGGGGGTTTCTTTTTGCCCTGATCTAAGCACCTTGCTTAAGTCCGGGCAAAGTCATATCTTACAGATGTGACATATTCATGTCTATTGGAACCCCCGCTGAGTCTCTTGGCGGGGGTTCTTGTTTCTAGCTTGGCCTGCATCGAGTGCTAATAATCGCATGGTGTGGCTCACCATCTTTGAAGAACACCTCTATGGTTGGCTTTCTCTTACCCAAGAAGGTCAATATAGTCCTATCCTCAAGCTCCTCTACGCTTTCCGGCAACTCATTTCTCCAGTCTAGGCTTTTTGACACCCCATCTATCCATTTCTTCTCATGAGTGATCCAATAACTTTTGTATCCAATGGCCAACGAAACCTCATCCCTGCCCTCGTCCACGAAAATGTGGAAGCCAAGTTTTTCGCAGAAGCCAGAATACATATAGCCCTCCGCATTAGAGGCTATTCTATCCAAATAAATTTGCACCGGTTCTTTTACAATAATTACATTGTTTTCAATTACATGGTCGGTTAGTTCAATTCCATCAAAAGCACATACGCTCATTGATAATAGCATAGCTACTATTGTTATGTATTTTTTCATTTTAATCTCCGTTATAAAATATTCGTGTCTATTGGAACCCCCGCCGAGAGACTTAGCGGGGGTTCTTGTTTCTAGCTTACTTTTCTTGTGCATGAGCGACTTTTGCGCTCTTCGATTAGTAGACAGTATCTAGTCTTTAGGCGTCTTCTCTAGCTCTATAGAATTGCGCCGGAAATCGCGATACATCCGCACCAGTTCCGTAGTTCGCTTGCGACAACGTCGCATAGCTGACTTGTTGACGTCTCCCGTATCTGTCAAAACGTACAGATCAGACCGGAACCCCTCTTGTAATCCGCCAATCTCTTTGACTAGCGTCTGAAGCGCCCTTAATTTGTCGTAGTACATAGTATCCTCCATTAATTCACAAACAAGCCGGCTTGGCCTTTATTGATTGATTTCTTGAACTCTTCAGGGACAAGGTCCTTCATCTTCACCTTGGTTGCCATCTCGATTCGATAGGCGGGAATTAAGCTAAAGCAAGAAAGCGTACACCCTTTCGATGATTATTGTAAGGATTGCTGTAAGCAGTGATTGAATGCTGTGTACCGAAAAGGAGAGAGCTAAATTAGCTCTCTTCGATGTTGTAGGAGCGACATACCATTACATGCCTATGCTTAGCCTCTTCCTCTGTTGAATGTCGTTCTTTATATAAAACATCTCCACTATCATCAAATACAAGTGTCTCAAAAATTACAGGTGGCCCTTCACAAAACTGATGGTCTATGCCCAGCCATATTGTAGAAACACAAAATTTACCAAATTTATCTTTTGCTACATTTCTGTATTCATTATTTTCAAAAAGATCACAAAACTCTGAAAGAGTGATTTGCTTGCACTGACGGTTATAGTAACACTGCAATCGATTCTGTGATTTCATCATATCAGTCCCTTCTCGCGCTTCACCTGATCGCTTACTAGATCGAGTGGAGCAACTTTGCCATAGGTGGCTTTTTGTATCTTAAGAGCAGCCATTAGAGTCACGTTCTTATCGCGCACATAGTTCGCAATCTGTGCCTTCGTCGCTCCAATGCTTTCGCCGAACGCCTTGTATGTGAGGCCGTTCATTTTAATAAAATCTTTCAGTTTCATATTGTCCTCACTTGCTTAAAGGTACATTATGCACAACGCTGGTGTTTTTTTCTACACCATATGCGTTGCAATATAAATAACTAAAGTGTTATTGTATATGCAACAACACGCAACTGGAGGCAGTAATGACAGCATTTCACGATAGATACGAATTAAGCGACCTAGACAACGAGGACATCCTTTTTGACAGGGGTTATGTCTCAATAGATTCGGTTCCGCACGTTGGAAAGTGCAACGACGCAATCTATGATTTGATTGAAGCGGTATACGCAACTGGAAACATCTCTGTGCTTGAGATGGCGCTAGAAGACTTAGCAGACCAGTACGGAATTAATGTTCCCAAGAAGCATGCCAAGATCGACACGCTATGTAGGCCAGTGCATGATGTGCTTCACGCAGAATTCAAACAAGTAACGTCATAGGAGTTGAAGGTGGAAGCAGACAATATAGCAATCGCACTATGTAAAGCACAGTCAAAGATGCAGGGGGCAAAGAAAGATAAGAAGAACCCATTCTTCAAGAGTAGCTACGCGGACCTAGCCAGCGTCTTTGAAGCTATCCGCGTTCCCTTTGCTGAAAACGGTTTAGCCGTCACTCAGACAATGGAGCTGTTGGACGGGTTCCGACAAGCACTAGTGACGACTCTTCTACACTGCTCGGGTGAGTCGATTCAGAGCAAGATGGTACTCCCTGACATTGCAGATCCTCAAAAGCTGGGTAGCGCAATCACGTACTATCGGCGATATAGCCTTATGGCAATCGCTGGTATCCCTGCTGAAGACGACGACGGCAATGCAGCTAGCGCAGCGACGAAAGATATCAAAAAGCCCTCTAAATATATCACTCCTGATCAAGTCGCGCAGATCGAATTCCTGATCAAGCAACATGAAAGTATTCGAAAATTTGTTTTCGAGAGCTGTGGGGGTTCTCTTGAAACAATTCCAGCAAGTCGCTTTGATGGTGCAATTCAGTGGATTGAACAGTTGATTAAGGATGAGAACGATGGTAAAGCAGAACACGCCTGAATGGCTTGAGCTACGAAAGACCAAGATCGGCGCAAGCGATGCTCCCATAATTATGGGGGTATCGCCTTGGAAGACACCATATGAGCTGTGGCAACTGAAGAGCGGGATTGTTCCGGATGAGAAAACGAACCGCTACCAGCAGAGAGGGCATGATCTAGAAGAGGCTGCGCTGCTAGCTTATAATGAGTACACGGGCAATAACGCGGCTCCCCGCGTCTGCTTCTCTCCGCATCACGCCTGGATGATGGCAAGCCTAGATGGGTACGATCTTAAAAACAGGATGATTGTTGAAATCAAGTGCCCAGGCGAAAAAGACCACGCGATTGCTATGCGCAAGAAAGTCCCTGAGAAATATTTCCCACAATTGCAGCATCAACTTGCAGTCACTGGATTGGACATGTTACATTACTGGTCTTTCTCTGAGCAAAGCCGCCATCTTGTTGAAGTCTGCAGGGACGATAACTTTATCAAGGAAATGATTAACAGAGAATCAGTGTTTTACAGATCCATGGTTGAAGGAGTCCCTCCAGAACTCACAGACCGCGACTATGTTCAGAGGAAGGACCTTGAGTTTTTCATGGCTGAACAAAGGTTCTACTCAGCAAAACAGAAACTGGAGAAGGCTCGAGACGAGGAGTTAGAGGCACGCAAATATTTAATAAAACTGTCAGATGGACACAGCAGCGCGGGAGCAATGACAAAAGTCCGCAAGGTGATCCGCAAGGGCTCTGTCGACTACTCTAAGGTGCCTGAGCTAATGCACGTCAATCTAGACGACTATAGAGCCTCAAGCTCTCAGAGCTGGAGAATAACACTTACAGACTAACAGGAAGAATGATGGAACAGACTTCAAAACAGATCCTAGCTACGCGGAAGTATGACATTTTCAAGTTGCGCGGTGACAATAGGAATGTCTCTAAGTCACACGTGAAACGGCTTGAGATGATGATGGCGGACTACAATGATCTTCATATCAATCCCATCATTGTTAATCCAAGGATGGAAGTTGTTGATGGCCAGCATCGCCTTGCAGCTGCTAAGAATCTTGGGGAGACAATCTGGTATGTCATCGATGAGGCATACACCCCGAAAAAGATGATCGACTTCAACACTTCACGAAGGACCTGGCAAACAACTGATTATTTGAAATATTGGGTCTCTCATGGGAAGCAAGATTATATCGCTCTCAAGGCATACTGTAACGACAATAATATGAAAATTGTTAATGCGCTGTACTGGATTGATAGCGCAAATGTTTCTTATATGCATGCATTTAAAAACGGGGATTTCAAGTTTGAGATCTCAGAGGAAAAAAACCGTGCTATCAAAAGCTTTCTAGACCTGAAGGATTCGATGAGAGCGCGAAACTACAAGCCCGTCAAGATTTACAACCAGCTATCCTTTCATCGCGCCTGCAAGAACATCTTCACCAACCCATTTATTTCCCACGGTCGAATGCTGAAGCAGATTGAAAACGCCCCATATACAATTAAATACTGTAGCACTGCTCGTGAGTACGTCATACAGCTAGTGGACGTTTACAACTATAGGCAAAAGAATCGCCCGCGTGTGATTCATGATGGTGATCAATTTGAGATTGCCATGTAATTTCAACAATCTTATGAACAGCAAGGACGTGTCTTACATGGTGCTTAAAAATGCAAACTCTATTAATTTACATCGCCTACATTTATTTAGTCTGGTTCTTTCACCGGCTCTTGTTTCCGGGGGAGTCATTCTTTCGGTTGTTCTGTTTTTCGCTGATTATTTTTTATTGGAGCCGTCAATGATGTGCTGCGCGGCGATGTTCATGGGCCCGATTGGCTTAGGGATTGATACAGGCTTCGGCCTGGGTCCAGGAAAAGTCCTAGCTGATATTGTATCTCGCGTCGCGATGGTTGTTGGAAAAACTGGCCCATATGGTGTAATTCATACGCTTGGTGAGATGGCTAAAGCTGGTAATCCTCTCGTAACGATGCCTCTTAGGATAATAGCAAAGCGTCCAGGCCTTGAGTACGTTCCCGGCACTAAGCCCGAGAACCCCACAGGCTCATTAGACAAATTTCTTGAGGTGATGGAGACAAGGGAGAAGGCTATTGAATACGGCAATTCTGTCTCTTGGGACCGTGTAACGATAGAGAACGAGAGAAACGCGTCCTATCAATCCGTGTGCAACAATCTTGATAACATGCAATCCCGTGTAGAGTCTGTGTGTCACCCTGATGTAACAGGGACAGTAACGGCCATTGCTGCTGACTACATTACAGGTGCAGGTGACTTCGGCAATGCTGCAAAGACTGGCCTTGTTATGGATGGTGCAAAGCATATCTTCAATGAGTCAATCGGCGCGTTGAATGACACAGCAGCTTTAAATGCATCTGTCAATCATGGCCAGATTGTGGACACTGCCTATCACATGTCACTGAATCACTAGCTACCAATTTGGTAGATATTGGTAGCAATTGGTAGGCCTTCAGCAATAACAAGAGTGACCTGGACAGTGACAAAATTTAAGCGCTCGGATACGATGGATGAGCAAGCACGCAAACTAGCAATTGAGTTCGGCAAGTTGAGTATTTCTTTTTTAATGCGTAAACTAAAAGTTACTAGATTGGAAGCCAATAGAATACTTAAGTTGATAGCGCTTGAAAATAATACTTTAGTCGGATAACTCATGTTATGTTGCATTCAACTATAAGTTGACACTTTTGCGTTAAATCCAATGAAATTATTCACTTGTTTTTGATGGAGAAAAAAGCGTGAGCCCGCCAAGGCTCACGCAACTTCCACCAGGGCCAATCAACCACTTCACTTTGGAGAGCGGAAAATCTAACCGCACTCTATCCAAGCGCGTCATTTAATTCAAAAAAAACTGACATATATCGTGCACGCTTATTGCTTCTGCTTGACTTCAGACGTGCGTTTGGATATCTTTAAGACAGAACATGTCAAGTATCTGTCCTCTGATATCCAAAGTATCAGTCCGCTGATATCCCAAGTATCAGCTATTAAGAAGCTCAGTGTTTGCTGCACTGGGCTTTCTCATTTTCTGAGTTGATCACAAAAAAAAAGCCACTAAGACTGACTTAGTGGCGGCCCACCAGCGAACTGATGGGGATGCGTCAACAACTACCCAGGTTACTGATCAACTCATCATGGCACCAACTTGCGTAGCTGTAAACAAAAAAGGCCAACCGGGATAACCCGATCGGCCCTACTCACTTCAACGATAAATGTAACAACACGACTGAAGGAGTGCGTTAATCATAGCATGCAGTAGCATCAAATAATAGTGGAATTCTGCAAAATTGACTCTTTGATTTTGGCAACGCACTTGCTTAGCCTCTTCAGGTCTGAAGCCTTGATGGGCTGCGGCTCGTCCCACTCGATGCTTGACATTTCGAAGGCGGCGTGCGCATCTATGAATGGAGAAGGGCTGACACGATGGAGACGGTCAACCACGATTAACTTGAGGCGTGCATGGGTCGAGTCTATTCCGCACACTTCCTTTTTGTCTTGCCAACGTATGACTCGGAGCTTGTGATCTATGTAAAGCTGATCGTCAAGCGTGACTGAGCTAGCGTCTGGAGTGGAGCAGCAGCATAGCCGATCAAAGCAACTCAGAGATCCCTTGTGAAAGCTCAGGTTTAGCTCTGGGGCTATTGAGACCCCGGTTACTCCGATGCTCATTTTTCGTCCTCTGGCGATTCCCGTCTACATTAAGTAATGTCCAGTCACTAATCTTTTCTCCACATTTCAAGAGTGTAGTCGTCTTCATCAGGGCTGTCTGGGGTCAAGTCTATTGAAAGTCCTAACTTTGATTCTATCATGTCCTCAATATTTGATTCAATAACGTTGTCGTCCTTGAGGCCCAGATTACGGTTGATCTGGGCAAATAGCCCCAGCCCAATCGCGATTGAGACAAACACCCCCAGAATAGCCACAGCGCCCTTTTCGGCCATGAACCGCTTAGCGTAGTAGATAAGCATCTCCAACCTAGACCCCCAACTTTTTTGCGAATGCAGCTTTCTCTGACTTGCTTAGAAGCACAGAGATCTTATCCATAGCTGACTCAAAATCCTTCTTTTCCTTGTCTGACCTATTTTCCTCTTCCTTCATTTCTTTCTCAGCTTTCTTCCATGCTGCGAGCATTTCCTCCTCTTCTGCTTCAGAAAGTGGGACCGTTTTACCGCCGTCCCTACTTGCGATCACTTTATTCATAGCCATTTTTATGCCTCAGAAATTCCGTATAAGATGTACTCACCAGTGGTCATCGTTCCAGATCCAGCGATGACGCGAAAGGCGTCAACTTGAGATGTGGCCTGGTATGAACCCGTAATAACCGCTTTTTGCCATGTGGACCCCAACAGAAATGCAGCTTGCCCATGGGCCGCAACCCAGCTCCCAGAATCATATAAATTATACAAATGTAGTATTCCTGAATTGTTAGATCCAGCCGTGCTATTTGTGATAAATGTTGTAGTTATTCCGGCTGTAGAACTGCTGTTAGCCCACGTTGCTGCATTATAAGCGTCGTACGTGTATCCCGATTGATAACCTGATGTGATCCATGAGGAACCGTTGTCTGTGCTCAGCTCGAGGCGGATAATGTTGCCTCCGCTTGCTGAATGCACGCCATCACGCCACACTAGCACGTGATGGTTGTATGTCCCGTCGATCACACTAGTAAAATCAAGAGATGCGCTTGCCGAAGCCGAGGCCGAGGCTAGATAGTTCCAAGATCCGCCGCCGGCTGCTGGGTCCCAAGCTGGAACCCCCGTATTAACAGTTAGCACCTCTCCCGCACTGCCTATAGGCAACTTGCTCAGTGTATTCGACGCTGACGCATAAAGTATGTCACCCGTCGTGTAAGCGGTCTGTCCCGTTCCCCCATCGGTCTCATCAACAGGCGTATCGAGGTTGACCGTGTCCCCTCCGGTAACAGTTATTCCAGTTCCGCCGATAACGGACGAGATTGCACCACCACCTAAACTCGCATTACTCATCTATGCTCTCCACGTAAAACCCCATAAGTGTTGCGTAAATATTATTATCGTTCGTTTTTATATTAACCCACTTTCCATCGGTTACTATATAGCCCCTGCATCGCTCATAAGTTCACCTCTGTAACGATGTGGGCGACGACTGTTCCCGTTCCCGAGCCTGTCACTTGCCTGATCTGCAGCTGTGCACCCTTCGACAAGTGAAAGCGTGAACCCTGCTGCTGATCGTCTTGCGTCTGCTCGTCAAATGTTACTGTGCCGCCCGCAAAAACTCTCCAATTGCTCGAGCCATCAGTGATGTACACGTCTACGTCTGAAGGGTTGATGAACTGGACCTTTATGCCAACGCCCTCAAGTGCGCTTCCGAAATTCTGGTTATTAGCTGTGAGCGTTGAGGAGTCAAATTCCTTCAGCTCAGTTTTTAGCTCGTTTGACATTCCTCTCTCCCGTTTAATTCTACGCGCATGCGTACACGCTTATTCCTATGTCGGGATCGTATAGATCCGCTTTACAGACTGTTACACCGAGGATTGAATCCTCTCCCCCTCTAAGCTGAAACCTGAATGATGAGGTTGTTTTTGAAACAACCTTCACAAGGATTGGATCATTAGAAGAATCGTAAACCATGACAGACACATGATAGTGAACCGTAATCATTGGCTCGACAAGGTTTACGGTGAAATCTCCCGTGCCATTTTTTACAACTGAGGAAACTGCTCGATGGTCGTTGATAACACCGTCCGGGTCCATCGAGACCTAGACATATCTAATTTGAGAGGGTATTATTGTCATTAAATTTCAACAACTCTATATGACACGCTAACTTCAAGAGTATTGTCGTTCGCTGCGTTCCCTGCAATTTCGCTGCCTAGGTTATCTAAAACAAGCGGTGCGTTCTCAGCTGCAGAGGCAGCAACGATAGCATCAATAACGGGCTGAGCATTTGTATATGTGCTTGCTGTCTGATCGATGAAGCCGGTGGTCTCAATTGTTTGCGAAACAGCTACGCCGCTGTCGTCGGTATACTTGATAGAGAGGTTGTCGCCTGCTTCTGTGAATGCATTCGTTCCTCCGTATACTAGCTTAAATGAAGCGCTTTCGAACTGAATCATCTTACCCGCGCCCGGTGCAGCAACAAGCGTGATCTGTGTCGCAGCAAGGGCTTTTACCTCTGCGCTTGTAAGGCTGACAGTTGCAACATTCACTAGGGATTCATTCACTGCTAGTGTAAGCGTGGACCCTGATGCGCTGCTATCAAGTCCCGTCCCTCCTGCAATTGTGATTATCCCAGCTGCTGGTGATGCGCTTCCGCTATCGCTCGCAAGAGAGGAGACCGCCGCGGTGGGACTTCCTGCTAGCTCCCAGTTTGCAGAGTTCGCCACAACTGACGTGAGAACATAGGCCGCATCATTTGGCTTATCTACCCAGATAGTCCCAATCTCAGACTGGTCTGCTGTTGTAGGAGCCCTGTCTGCTTCAATGATCCCAGGGTTTTTGTCTGGATTGATCCCAAGGTATCCAAGCGGGTTTTGAGCTGAAAAGTTTTCGAATGGCATAATGCCCCCTGTTTAGGCTATTTTTGTGTACGGGTATCCCGCGATTTTGATCATTTGATTCAATGAACTTCCCAAACTTGGCGACTTTCCTTTCCACCAAGATCCGTGTTTGTTCTTTCCTTTAGTCTTTGCCGGGACAGCTCCCTTACTGAAGACATCATAAACCCATCTGGGTACACCGCTGTATTCATACACGGCACCGCTGTGAAACTTCACTGACAGCGCTCCACTGCTTTTGTCATATTTGAATCCAGCTATGTTACTCGACTGGAGAGGCGCAGGGGGTATGCCGTCACCCGGTGCTTGCGTTTTGCTCAAAGCATTGCTTTCAACTAATTTCTTTACAATAGAATTTAGCTGTGCTCGATTTTGTATAAGAGCGTTCATTTGAGGATCGGGGACTTGCTGCAGGTACTGGACGAATGCTTTTGTATTTCCCTGTGAAAGGTCCCACAGATACTTTGCTTTGGCATAGGTAGATTGATCATCGGTGGGTGCAACTGCTGCTCCGCGTACCTTCTCCATGATCTTAGCTAGCACTGCTTGAATGCGCGGATCGTTTTTCAGATCGCTATTCTGAATTTGTCCAACAAGCTGTTGGAGTTTCTTCACAGCAGCAGCATTAGCCATTTAGAGCTCCCCTAGGATCTGGTTTAGCTCTGCTAAGATCTGATCTACTCCTTGTGTGCCGGCCTGCGCTCCTGCTTGTGTGCCGGCCTGCGCTCCTGCTTGAAATTCCTGAGCAATAACGTCCTCTAGGCGTAAGCCTCTTTCACGCCGCAGCCTAGATATTTCCTTTGCGATTGCTGGCGTGCGTTTTGCGCTCTTTCTGATCTGCAGGCTTGCTTCTTCGGGTGACATGCGTTGGACAAGTGCTTGCGCTTGCTCGAATACAGTGGGGGCAATATCAGATACTGACTCTCTGAGCGACTGAGAGGCTCGAGATTGCATCTCACCAAGCCTACGCTGTGTCGACTGCTGCTTGAGAGACTCCATATTGAGAGGGCTTTTTCCCTTATGTGCCTTCATCATTCCCGCTAGTCTGTTTTGTGCATTTTGCGGGATGGCGTTAGCAGACTGAGGGGCAATCGGCTCTATCGGTTCTGTGGGCTGCTGCTGTTGTGCTTGCCCTCCAAATAAACCAGGTATGTTCATTGCTGCAGCAAGTGGAGCTGCTCGAGTAGCTGCTTGAGAGAGTGATTGCCCGGGTCTAGCTTGAGCATCACTATATGCCGCTTCCTCTTCAGGTGTAGCCATACCGCGTGAGCGACGAGCGTCTATTTTCTCTCTGAAGCGTGTCTTGCTTGGGTCTTCATTCGCTTGCATGAAGTCAATAATCTCGCCCGCGCCATACCCATAGCCAAGTGCGCTATTAACAAAGGACTTCCACTTACCCGCATTGGGTCCAGCCATGCTCTTCATGGCCTTTAGGGAAAAGCCTGAGCGTATCAACTGGTTAATTACTGCTGCCGTCATTTTTTCTTGGCTCCTCCGGTTCTCCATCTAGATAGAAATTCGCTCTTCCTAGGGCTTGTCGTATTGAAGAACACTTCAGATAGGCTAGGTTGCATGGGTGTAGACAGTTCAGGGTATTCCCTGTTCTTCATCCTTGGAGAAAGCGCGTCCGGGTTATCGACCATTTTTTGATCGACTGCTTGAACCAATGCTTCAATTGGCACGCCCTTTCTGAATAGCTCATACTTGATGCTCATCAAGCTATCCTCTGCGCCCAGTGAATCAAGAACGGGGGATAACTTCTTTGCGTATGAATCGATGACCTTTTGACGCGCACCTTTTCCAAGCGTCCCAAGCTGCACCCTTGTGGAGACAGATGGCAACGAGTCTAGCCCGCTTGAAACTTCATCGCTCAGTGGATAAGCGTAATAGGAGGCAAATTCTGGAGTCATCCCTTTAGATTCAATCTTATTCTTCAACTCTTCTAAAAGGCCAAGCTCTGCATAGGGCTGTCGATATTTGCCGACAGTCTCACCCCATTTGTCAAAACTGTTGACGGCTCCGATTAGCCCACTTGCTAACCCTCCTGCGGCAATTCCTGTAGCTGGAGAGCTATAGAGCCAATTGCTCGGCGCGTCTGTGCTTTCTAGCTGAGTTTGTACACGAAACAGCTCTTGCGTGGTCTTTCCCACTCTGTCCGCAATTTGTGTAGGGCTTAGATTTGGGTCGTTCTTACCAATATCGATTGCTCGATTCATTGCCCGCTGTGAAACCTCTCCGCTGACACCATCCTCTCCGCCTAGTAGCCTGCCGATGACTGATTCAGTTTCGGTTTTGATCTCTCTTTCGCGGTTGACTGTAGCCAGACGCTGAGAAGCCATCGCAT
>Ga0102941_1000140_pt1 | contig 30252 bp, 24 predicted proteins | sample SalPonR2_C_D2_MG_FD_79281 | JGI IMG/M metagenome (GOLD analysis project Ga0102941, IMG submission 79281) | Salt pond soil microbial communities from South San Francisco under conditions of wetland restoration - Salt Pond MetaG R2_C_D2_MG | ecosystem: Environmental > Aquatic > Marine > Intertidal... | reverse complement strand
TCATTAAAATCATTAAAGCTCTTTCACAACGATAGTCACTATAATTTTTTCTTAGTTCAATAAGTTCTTCCCTTTCTTCTTCACTTAATGATACTTTGAGTGGGCTTGGCATTTTTACCCCGCTATTACTTTGACAATTAACTAATAACGGTATAATTTGACTCTATGAATACCAATAGCAAATATTATATTTAATTTTGGCGAGTAACTTATTATAATTAATAACATAGTACCAGTATATTTTGTTGGAACTGATGAGTTCCATCTTTCTATTTTTTGGACCTCATTATTGGCTTTTAATTTTATTAATTTTTTGATAACCTTCATTGAAAAGATTTTATTTCAAAATGTAAGAATCTCAAAAAGGTGATTGATAAAAAATCAGATTTACTTTAAAAAACTATGAAAAAACAGGACTAGATGTTTCGTTTTACTGCACATGAAATAAAATCTCCTATTTAATACTATTAGATCAATGTTAAATATTATAGAAGTGGTCTATAAACAGGATAGAGGTAATGAAAACAAAATTTATGATCTAATATCCTATACAAAAAAACGTTCAGACCAAATAATGGAGATTGTAAAGGATATGCTGGAATTAACTCACTATCGGAGTGGGCAAAAACGAAGCAATTTTACTATAAAAAAATATCAAATTGGTTAAAAGATAAGGTGGCAAATTTTGAAGAAGAAATTTATGAAAAAAAGCTAAATCTCCAGTATTCTGGCTCTGAAGAAAATAGCGAAATCAATTTTGATTGCGATAGTCTGGAAAAGATTGTAAGTAATTTGCTAAGTAACGCTATTCGATATACTCAAAGCTTGGGTGATATAAATGTGAAATTAACTATTGAGGTGAAAATATTTATCATTATTATAGAGGACAGGGGAATAGGAATAAAACCAGAAGAGAAAAGGAATATCTTCCAAGAATTTTATCGTTCACCGCAGGCAAAAGAGTTGGAACATTTAAGCACAGGATTGGGATTGCCGCTGGTTAAAAGAAAAATCTGATGGCAGTATTAATGTTGATAGCGAACCGAATGTGGTTAGCAAATTTATTGTCAAATTGCCTTGATTGAGTTAACAATCTTGGGGGCCTTAATCACATTTGAAACTCACTTCTAATATATAATTGAATTAATTTAAAAAAGGCGCATTTGTATAAAGTATTGTTCTTGAAATATCAGTCAATATAAAATAATTATATAATAACAAATTAATTTAATTATATATGAGTTTTCTTCTTAAAGCAGACTCATAGATATTTCTGGTGTAGAACGTGTATAATTTACTTACTATAATCAATATTTAAGCTGAAATATAATGTTAAATCTGATTTGAATAATGGCTACTTAAAAAAAAGATTTGTAAAGCCCTGATAAAAAGTCAAAAGTTAACTTAATTATAAATTAAATTAAAATAATCTTTCAAAAGGTATTGACCTTTCCAATATAAATGTTTACTATATTAATAGTTAAAAAAAGAAGGAGTGGAAAATGAGGGTAGGGAAATTACTTATCTTTATAGTCATTATTTTACCTAATTTATTTTTTAGTCAGCAATCTTTATCAAATCGAAATAATGATGATATAATATATCCCAGTCGAAGTGAAAGTATATCTCGTTATCTTCCCAGAGGTGATGAAAAATATATCACAACAAGCGATGGTTTGATTCGTATGTTTATTAATGTATGGGGGGAAGTCAAAAATCCCGGCACACATATGGTAAGTGGAAGAATAGATTTATTAACCTTATTATCTATTTGTGGAGGACCCACTGAAGGAGCTAATCTTTCAAAAGTTAGAATCTATAGACAGGGTACAGATACATCTACGGCTCAAATTAAAAAAGTCAATATAAGTAGGTATATTAATAATAAATCTGATCGGCCGCTTAATAAATTGCGTCCCAATGATACTGTAATTATTCCTGAGAGATTTGGACATAAGATACTCTCAAATTTGAACATATTAACTACAACTTTGCAAATTGTCACACTATATTTTCAAATACAATATTTTATTGCTAGAACAAATTAAAAAAAGAAAGAAGTTATTATGGATTCAAAAGATTTAAAAAATAATAGAATTAATAGAAAGAAAAATGATTTTAAAACCTTAAATGACTATATAAAAATAGTCCAAAAAAATATTTGGTACTTAATCCCTATCTGTTTGCTAGTTTTAGGAGTGGGTATGTATAAATCTATTACATCTGATCCGATCTATGAGTCTGAAGCTCAAGTTGTAATAGAAACAGATGGTGGAATGAATGATGTTTTTAATTTTAGTGGTGGGATGATTCAAGATCAGGTTATTACTAATGAAATAGAAGTATTGAATTCTAGAGAATTGAAAGGGCGTTTAATTATATCTTTATGGGATTCTCCTCTTAGAAGTGAACTTAATATATTAGGAAAAAATATAAGAGATGATTCTCAAAATATAATAGTAAAAATAAAATCTACTGTAAAAAGATGGCTAAAGAATATCTTCGGGAAAGAATATGTAAAAGAAATAAAAGAAAAGTCTGAGAACCGGTATTTAAAACAGAATGCATGGCTTTACAATCGGATTAAGCAATTACCATCCGGTTTAACCTTATATAAGCTAGACACGCTCGTTTCAAGAATTGACAAAAATAATGTGATTGAAATTTCTCATAAAACTGGTTCTACAATAATTACGATAAAATTTAGGAGTAATAATAAAGATGAGACACAGTTAGTACTGGAAAATTTTATAAATATATATCAAAAGTTAGATAAAGAACGTAGTGCTAAAGAAGTAATAGGATTAAATAGATTTTTAGATAGAAGAATTAGAAGAAGTAAAAGACAACTGGAGGAAGCGCGGAAGAAGATGGAACAATTTCAAGAAATAGCACTTGTATTTGGTGTCTCAGAGGAAAATCAATCTTTTCTTGAACAGGTTAACAAGGTTGAATCCGAATATTATAATACTCAAGCAGAGAAAGAAATTCAGCAGAGAAGATTGCATATTTTAAAATCTATGTTATCAGAAAAACAAGCAGAGATGGCAGACAAAGTTGGTAATGTAGTAAGTACTGAACTGAGATCATTGAGGGGACAGTTAGTACAATTACAATCTAAGTTAGTAAAAACTATTAATCAGTATAATATAGATCATCCAGAAGTAGAGAATATCAGGAGAGAAATAGCATTAATTAAAAAGGATATGAATAAGAAAACTCAGCAATTATTAAAAAATGGTATTTCTGTATCTAATCCAATCTCTTTTTCACAGGAATTAGCCGGTAAAATTTTACAAACTAAGATAGAATTGGAATCTCTTAAATCAAAAGAAGAACAATATAAAAAAATTGTAGATAGATATAGGGAGAGAATGGAAAATTTACCCCGCAAACAACTTCAATATGCTAAGCTTAAAAGAGAATTAGAAGTACTGGGTCAAAATTATATATTTTTAAGGGAAAAACAAGAACAAACAACCATTAAACGAGAACTTGAATCAGGTAGAATAAAAATAGTAGATCATGCTTCTATTGCTCAACAAATCAGTCCTAATTTGGTCAAAGATAGTTTTGTTTACCTTCTTATGGGGCTTGTAGTAGGAGCAATTTTTGTCGTAACTAAGGATATGGTCAATACTAACGTCACCTCACTTGAGGAACTCGAAAATGTTAATATACCAATTTTTGCTAATATTCCTGAAATCAATAAAAAAGTCAAAAGCAATGGAAAAAGTGATGATAAAATACATTATAATGTGGTAACGCATTATCAGCCTCTCCATCCAGCTTCTGAATCTTTTCGTAATATTAGAACCAATATCTCTCTATCAAAAGCCGATGATCCAGTAAAGAAAATACTAGTATCAAGTGCTGGACCTGAAGAAGGAAAAACAATGATTGCCAGTAACCTTAGCACTATATTTGCTAGAACAAATAAAAAAACTTTATTGATTGATTGTGATTTAAGAAAATCTAAAATTCATAAACAATTCGGATTGGAAAGAAACTTTGGCTTAGTGGATTACTTAACTAAAAATATATCAGTTGACAAAGTAATCAAGTACACTGGAGTGGAAAATTTATTTGTAATAACTGCCGGAGGTCACCCACCCAATCCATCAGAATTATTGATTTCAAAGAAAATGGATGATTTGGTACATGAACTGGAACAAAATTGGGATTACATTATTTTTGATGCCCCTCCTATCTTACCAGTAACTGATGCTATGATTCTTGCTAACAAAGTTGATTTTATACTTATGACTGTTATGATGGACAAGACTAATAAAAATGCTTTTTACAATGCTTTGGAAAATCTAGAGAAGGTGCAGGGTCATGTGGGAGGATTAATTGCTAATAAGGTCAATAGGAAACATAGTAAACAAAGTAAATATGATTATGGATATGATAAATATTATAAATACTATCAGAAAAATTAAGGATATAGGATTGGAATCTTTTATGTTAAAATATTATTTAAACATTGTTAATACAAGAATATCAAGAAGTAAATGTAATGTTTTAAACGATCTTATAGTAACTAGATTATCGTGAATAAGAGTGGGAAAATGTTAATCCTATTTAAGAAGTAACTTTCTTAAGGTTTTGTTTATTAATTCAGATAAGAAAATAAAATTTAAAAGTTTTGTCTTCAATAAACTTATGATAATAATGGGACTTCTGAAAATCATTTATCGACTTAAATTTGAAATGCTTTTTTTAGTCATTTAAATAGATATAGGCATACAAATTAGTAAGTAAACAGTTATTGGGACTGACATGGCGGAGCCATGTTTAAGTTATATTGTTGCTTAAAAAAATTATTTAATCAGATATAGTCTTAAAGAATTTTACTTAGAATAAAATTTAATAAAGTAATAGCAAATTTTGAAAAAAACTAAATTTTGGGATGGTCAGACTGTTTAGCGAATTTCTAGAATTCTTTTAAATGGAGGATTGTATAGTGCAGCAAGAAAAAGTAAAGTAAAAAATTAATGGGATTATTATAAAATATGTACAAAGACAGTTGTCAAGATAGATTAGAGAAGTAATAAAGAAAAAATGGGATGAAAATAGTAAAAAAAATCAATAGGAAGTTTCTCTCTGATAGAACTAGGCGAGGAATGAAAAATTCTTTATATTTAACCATTGGACAAGTTATATCAAAAGTGATAACTTTCGCTGGATTTTTGTATATTCCCAATCGATTAGGATCACATGATTATGGATTATATGCAACAGCGTTAGCATTTGTTGGCTTATTTAGTGTTTTAAGTTTTACCGGAACTACAAAAGTTATTTTAAGAGAGGCCAGTAAAGATTTAAACAATGTTAAAAAGATAATTGGTAATACATTTAATCTAAAATTATTATTATCCATTTTTCAAATTATTATAATTGCTATTGCTGCTATACTGGTAAAAAATTACGATTGGAATTTAAAATTACTTATTTTTATTGCTTCCAATGAAGCCTTTTTCAGAAGTCTTCGCCCAATACCAAAAGCAATAATTCAAGCAGAAGAGAAAATGAAACTATTGGCCACTATTGAGGTTATTAAAGATATAATTCGTATTTGTGGTACTGTAGGGCTTTTAGTTATTATAAATAACCTGTTTGTAATAATGATTTATCGAGCAGTAGTAAATTTTGTATTTTTATTTATATATTACAAGAATCTAAAAAAGATAATTCATTATAGTCTAAATTTTAATCTAAAAAAAATAAAGCTCCCCAAAAAGTTATTAAAAGAAGCAGCAATCTTTTCTATCATCGGAGTAGGAGGTATACTTTCTTTAAAAATCGATGTGGCAATGATATCCTGGTTGGGTAACCCTTCAGAAGTTGGTGTCTATGGTTTATCTCAAAAAATAGTCGTTCAATTGGAAATGGTAAGAGGAATTGTTTTAACTGCGTTCTTTCCTCTGTTTATTAAAAGATTTAATCAAGGAAAAGTCAAATTGAAAAAATTATTCCAAATCACCTGTATTATTTTCCTTGGGACATTAATTTTGGCCGTATTATTTTCTTTAATTGCAGATAATCTTATTACTATGCTCTATTCTGTAGAATACGAGCAAGTCGGAAGTATAATAGTGGTATTAGTATTCTATCTGGTTTTTTTCTTTAGCAACTTGCCTATGGGGACCTCAATACAATCTGTAGGCTTAGAAAAATATTTATTATTAATGTACCCATTTACAATTATCATCAATATTGTTTTAAATTATTTTCTATATAAAGAATATGGGGTAATAGGATTTGCTTATTCAACTTTAGCTGTCCAAGGTTTTATTTTTATATATCTATTATCTATAGGTAGTTATCAATTGAAGAAGATTGGAGCAGTGAAATAGGTAGGCACATAAAATTTGTTAAATCAATTATTTATATTACAATTATTAATTATTAAAACAAGAATGTATACTTATGAAATTTGACATTATATTACCAATGTACAAACCTAAAATCAGATATCTATCTGAGGCAATAGATAGTGTAATAAATCAAACTTATAATAATTGGTCACTTATAATTATAGATGATGGTTCCAAAGATGGCAGTATTGAAAATGTTTATAGAAATTATAATGAAAGGAAAATCAAATATATAAAATTAAAAAAGAATTTGGGTCCAGCCGGAGCAAGAAATTATGCTATCTCAAAATCTGATGGGGAATATTTAGCATTTATTGATCAGGATGATCGGTGGGGGAGGACAAAATTAGATAGATATAAAAGTTTTATAATATCAAATAAAGATGTAAAATTAATTCACTCAGATTTAGATGCTATCGATGAAAATTCTAATATTATTTCGGGTTATTATACTAGAGAAAACCAAGATAGAAGTTTAATACCATATCAAAAATTGGATAAAAATGAGATGGCAGAAAATTTATTTAATTACTATAGCGTAAGAATAGGAACTTTATGTATTGAGAGAAAGGCATTTATTAATAGTGGTGGTTTTGATTCCAGACTATTTGGTGGAGAGGATGAAGAATTTATTGTTAGATTTGCTATGAGGTACAATATAAACTATTTGCCTAAAAAATTGACTTATAGGAGATTACATAATAATAATTCAACAAAATTGTATAAAGTACGCCGTATCAAGGGAAGAATTAAATCTATTAAAAAGATGTGGCATAAATATAATTTTAAAAATTCTAACATAATGTATAGAGCATACTTAAGAAAATTACTTATATCTAAAAATTATGAGGATGAGGATAAATATAAATATTTGAGAGAATTAGTAAATCTAAATCAATTTGATGTACGGGATATTTTAATTTTTGCAATGTATATTCCAGGGATTAAAAAATTGGTTAAGAATAAATTTTTTAATCTATATAATAAATTTTAGATTTTGTATCACTAGTGTCCGATAAAAATAGTTATTTCATTAATTTTCTATTCATAAAATCCAATAAATATTACACATGAGATACAATAACTTGTTTTATTGTTAATTTTATAGATATTTTGAAAATTTATTCTATTTAAGACATTAAAAAGATAAAACTTACTTCGTGAGATAAAGACTTTTCATTAAGATTGTACAAAGATATGAATTTTTCTATGTACTTTTTTTGTGAGAAAAAAAGTACGAACCGTCCAGGAGGTCCCGAACTTTATTCGGGAAAAAACTCAAGGCCAGAAGATAAATCTAAAATTTCCTCCATTCCAGAAATTTTTTAACGATTTAGCTTCAAAGGCCTAATAAAAAAGATAAAAAAACAAAACTATATAAATCCAGCCCTTTTGATTATTCGCGTTAAGAAAATTTAACTGTGGAGTGTTAAGAAATTGTTTATTGTTTCTAGGTATTGAATCTACTAAAAACTATTAATAAGAATTATTCTATAAATAATAGAACGAAGTAGAAAACGATTTAAGTTTAAACAATTTTAACGGAACAGTTAAATTTTTAGCGAATAATTCCCATGGGGATCTCTGGTGAGGCATCCGGGCTGCGCTTTTTTGGTTACTTTTGTAGCGAGACAAAAGTAACAGTAGTAATTCCTGCAAAGATCAATAGTACTCATAATATTTAACCAGACAGTTATGATTTTGTATGTTAAAAACTGATTATTATTTAATTTTAATAAGTTAATTATTTGTTGAGTCTTTGAAATTTATTCTGGTTAAAATTATTTAATTATGGAAGAGAACAAAAATTGAATAAGATTAAGAAATTGAAACGTTTACCCTTAATTATAAAAAACCTGGACAGTTTAGTGGGGAATAACCAATTTGTATTTTTAATAAGTCATATGAGGAGCTACTCATCATTATTATCACATATTATGGGGAGTCATAGATCTATATCAGGATATTATGAGACGCATTTGAGTTACAAAAATAACCTCGATTTATTACACTTGGAAATCAAATTGATGGAAGAAAATAATGGCAAAGAAACAATTTATTTGGATAAATTATTACATAATAACTGTGATATTTCAGATAATATTATTAATAGCGATAGGGTTAAAATAATAGTGTATATTAGAAAACCAGAGAAAACCTGTCAAAGTATTCTTCATTTAGCAAATAAAACACAAGGCATGGAGCCTTATCAAAATATTGATTATGTAGCTAACTATTATTACTCAAGATTAAAATTTATAAGTGACTTTTCCAAAAGAGTAAGCAGGGATAGTTTATTTTTTAAAGCTGAGGATATTATTCAGGATAGTGAAAAGATATTAAGTAATATTTCCTCATTTTTAGGGCTTTCTGATAGATTAGATAGTAATTATAAAATTTTCAAAAGAACTAGACAACCAGGTGCTGGTGATGTTTCAAATTATATTAGAAGAGGTGTAGTTGTAAAGAATGAACACAAATACAATACAAAAATAGATGAACAAATATTGAAAAAATTAAACGTATGTTACGAGGATGTGTACAAGAGTTTAAAAAAGAATTGCAAATTCATCTCGTAAGGATATTTATTCCGTAAAATATAAAAATATTATTTAATCACAATAGATAAGCCACTGTTATCTATTTTTACTTACTAAGATATAAAATATTAACAATGGAGAAATTATGAAATTGTATGTAACAAGTCTTATTGATAATGAACAAAGAAATAAATCAGGACATTTATATAAAGTGGATCATGAGACTGGTAATATTGAAAAAAAGAAAATGATGGAGCCTACCCTTGCGTATACTGAAAGAAGAGTAGCCCCGGATCCCTGTCGTGAAAATCAGGTAGGAGGCCCCCCTGGACTAAGAGGTATTAGTATTTATAATGATAAAGTTTATTGTGCAAATAGTGATTCAATATTTTGTTATGACAGGAATCTAAATTTATTAAAGGACAAAACTATTCAAAACAAATCAACTGATTTGAATTCCTTGCATGATATATTTGTTGAAAATGAAGATAGTATCTGGGTTTTATCAACTGGAAATAATAGAGTGGTAAAGATTAATAACAGAGGAGATATAAAGGAGGAAATAGATTTCACTAGTGATGACATGTTGGAAAAATTAAAAGAAATGCATTTTTTATTGAAGTATAGAATTAATAGGATAATGAAGGAAAATTTAAATAGTGAATCTAGTAAAGAAATCGTTTTTCGTATGAATACCTTAGCCAAAAATAAAGAAAAATTATATGTATTTTTACAGAAATTAGAATTATTACTCCAAATTAAACCTGAAATTAAAATTATTTGGTTTGTCAATAACACTAATAATTTAATTGAGAGAAAACTACCTTTTATTAACTCAAAAGTTAATATGCAAGGCGGAATGGATTGTGAGTTTATCGATTCTCATACTATTATAATGAATAATACTCCCGAAAAAAAGTTAGAATTTTATAATATACAAAAGCAAAAGCATATGTATTCACTGGCTCCATTTGAATTGGGAGCGAACTTAGAAAAAGAAGGAAATGGAAATCAGTATAAGCATCAAAATTATCTTAGAGGTCTTAAATATTTAGAAAATAGCAATACTCTACTAATAGGATCCTCCCCAGCTAAAATTATAGAATTGGACCTAAAAAACAATCAAGTTATTAGAGAAATAGAACTAGAAAAGACTCCTGGCCATTTAATTTATGATATCGAAGCAGCACAAGAAAATTAATAGGAATTTCAAAATTAGAAGATATGAGATAAAAGTAATAAAAAGAGAATATCATGAAGTTATATGTAACCACAATTATTAGAAACAACCAAAATTCAGGACAAATTTATAAAGTAGATTATGAGACTGGTAATATTGAAAAGAAGAAAATAATGGAACCTACCTTAGCATATCTTGAAGGTCGACAGGCATATAGTGTACGTAGTGACAATATAGAGGGAGGTCCTCCAGGTTTACGTGGAATAAGTATTTTTGATGGAAAAGTTTATTGTGCAAATAGTGATTCAATATTTTGTTATGATGAGGACCTAAATTTACTGAAGGACAAGACAATCCGTAATAAAGATATAGATTTATGTGGAATCCATGAAATTGCTGTTGAAAATGAGGATAGTATTTGGGTTGCTTCTTCTGTAAATGATAGGATATTAAATATTAATTCTAAAGGGAAAATATTAGTGGAATACGATTTTGAAGGTAGAGAACTTCTAAACAAATTAAAAAAAATGCATATTTTATTAAGATATAGGATTAATAAAATTATGAGACAGGCAGATAGAAAACCCAAAGATCGCAAATTTTACTTTAGAATGTATACTTTAACAAAACATAACGAAAAAATATACGTATTCTTGCGTGCTCTGGAACTGTTATTACAAATTGAGCCTGAAATGAAAATTATATGGTTTGTTAAAAATATTAAAAATACATTGCAGAGGCGTATACCCTGGTTAAATCCTATGAACATGGAATGCGGACGAAACCTTGAATTTATAGATAACAAGTCCATAGCTATGGTAAATACAGGGACAAAATGTATAGAAAAATTTGATCTGGAAAATTTAAAACATGATAAATCAATGGATATTTTTTCTATCGGGGGGCAATATGAACAGTCATTAACTAAAAATCATTTTGCTACCCCAAATTATTTTAGGGGATTAAAATATTTGGAAGAACAAAATAGTTTATTAATAGGTTCTTCTCCCGCTAAAATAATAGAATTAGATTTGGAGAGTAACCGGGTAGTCAGAGAAATTAAATTAGCAAAATCAGCAACTCAGTTAGTATTTGGAATTGAAGCATTGCGATAAAAAAATCGACTTTATCTACCAGAAAGATTATATGTATTAAACTAATATTATAACAAAAAGATAATTCTAGTATCAAAATTTACGCAAAAATATAATTAATGTTATAAACTCAAGAAAAAAATTTATAACATACATTATAAAACCAGTAAAATTGTCAAAAGTTAAAATAGCAGAGCTTTTTATTACTAGAAGGCAAATTTCCTTATGGACATAGTAAACAGAATAATGTATATTAAAAATGAATTAAAGTACAGGTTTTGGCATATTTACAAATATCTATATAGTAATTAGATCAGTAGTTTGTCAAATTACTTTATTCTATAAGTACGGACGTCAAAAATCATAAAATTTTCACTTATGTAGTTTTATAATCAAATTAAATATTTAGGAAAGTCACTATGTCACTACATTTATTATACTGGACAATTATTTTTATGCAGGGTGTTTTTCGATTACTTGAATTGCCCTCTTACATTTACAAAGTGGGTATACCATTAATAGGGGTACTAATATTTTTAGATGTACTGCATTATACCAAAACAGAACTCAAAGTGCCTTATATCAAAACTGTAGTAGTTTTTGTTATTATATCTATACTTTCAAGTGTAATCAATAATATAGATACTATTCTTTTTATCTACTTTATTATATATACATTATTATCTTATTTATATTTTATTGCAGTTATCAATGATATAGAGAAAGAAAAATATGAAGTAATAAATAAATATTTAGTCTTCTTAATATTGCTTCAGATTCCTGCAGTGTTTTTTAAGTATGCACTTATAGGAATTTCTGAAAGTGGAGCAATTGGGACATTATGTATAAAAGCTGGTAGTGTCTCAACTATATTTCCAATGATCATATCTGCGATTTTGTTTTCATATTATTTAAAGTATAGAAATATAAAATATGTTGTGTTGATTGTCTTTTTTCTTTTATTTGGATTGATAGGTAAAAAGAGAGCTATACTTATTTTTATTCCAATTACATTATTAGTTGTTCTATTTATAAAACAATTTAAAGCAGATAAACAATTGTATCAGAACGGAGGTAGATCAATAATTTTTACAGTAATTTTTGGAGTGATGATATTTTACCTTACAGCAAGATTGGCCCCTTCTTTAAACCCCGATAATAAAGTCTGGGGTAACTTTAATTTAACGTACATCACAAATTATATAACAACTTATACTTCCTCGAGTGGAAATGATTTTCAAGAAATGAGAAGGATTAGAGGTTTTACCTATTTTACAAATTATATATTATATAGCAACTGGTTGAAACTTCTGATTGGAGAAGGGGCTGGTAAATTAATCTTAAGTTCTTTCAGAGAACAAAGCGGAGATATGTTGTCTCTGTATGGAATCCGATATGGAGGGAGGATGGGCTTTATATGGCTTTTGCTTCAGGTTGGCTTCCTGGGTATACTGGTATATCTTTCTTTGTTTATAAGAATGTTTAGATTTGTATGGAATAATTATAAAGATGAGCCCTTATATTTATCTTTTTTAGCCCTTACTGTTGTGTTTTTTATCGATACATTCACTTATTCTAGAGTATTTATTAGATATGAATTCTTAAGTGGGCTGTATTTTTACATATTTGCTGTAATATACTTAGACATAAAGCAAAATGAAGATCTAAAGGATGTTGAAATCCACTCTTCCGAGTAAAGAATAAAATAAAGGCAAGTAAATGAAAAAAGTTATATTTATTGGTGGTACCTCTTATAGTGGATCCACCTTATTGGATATGATTTTGGCTAATTCTAATAAGGGGTATTCTTTGGGTGAAGTATATAGAATTTTTTATCCCTGTAGAATACACCACTTTCAGGAAATAGATATTTTGAAAAATGAGAGATTGGGACAGAAGATATTAACTGGTGGAAAAAAAAGATTATATGAGAATATATTTAATTATTTTCCTAAAATAGAATTTGTTGTGGATTCAAGTAAAGATCCATATTGGATTTATTTACAGAAAAAATATTTACAAAAAACTGATATTCGTTGTTCAAATGTATTAATATATAAAACTATACCTGAATTAGCTCACTCCTTCGAGAAAAGAGGAGAATTATCTAAACTGGAAAAAACTATAAGTTCTTACTATAGAAATTATCTTTATTATGTTAAAAATTTTCAAAGTATATCATATAGGGACTTAGTTGAAGATGGAACTGCTCTTGAACATTTATGTCATTTTTTAGAAATTGATTATTTTGAAGGAAAGAGAAAATACTGGAATAAGATACATCAAACATTTTTCGGAAATAATAGGGCTAGAATTCATACTGATAATTTAAAATTTAGAGGAGAAAAAAATCTAAAAAATTTACAAAAAGAAGGGAGGAAGAAAATTTATTATAATCCTCCTTATAAAAATAACTTAATTGAATTTGGCGAAAATCTGGAAATGAAATATAAAAATATTTTACATGATATATGTTATAATAAAACCAATAATAGTTGGAATGAATTATTTCTTATGCGGAAGATTTTAACCGAATTTGTAAAGTATTACTTTAGGAGAAGTTATGCAAAACTATTCTACAAAATTTTTAATCATAATTCCAAATTACCATAAATATTTGAATGGTGGGAGTGAAATCCAGGGTAAATACCTTGCTGATTGTTTGGATAAATTGGGGTATCGACTCCATTATATATTTCTTAGCGATCATGAGTTTTCTTATAGGGATAGAAATATAACAATTCACGGAATTAAAAAGAAAAATGATTTGCTTGTCAAAATGTTCGGACATATTATTTATTATCGAGAGGTTTTAAAAAGAATTCATTCTATAAAACCGGATATCATATATTCAAGAAATATAACCAATTTGGCTCTTCCAATTATACAATACTGTACCAATAAAAAATGCCAATCGATAGTACATTTGGCATCTGTAGATGATGTAAAAAAAGAACTTAAGGTGTCTAAAAAAGTTATTTCGAATATTTTAGAATTAATGGGACGAATAAAGATATTTTCAAAGGTTGATAAAATAATTGCACAGGCAAAATATCAAGATATCTTACTAAGAAAAAATTTTAATCGCGGTGCTAACCTCATATTTCCCAATATACATCCCAAACCTAAAAATTTTGTAAAAAAAGAAAAAAGCAATTTAAGGGTTGTCTGGATTGCAAATTGGAAAAAATGGAAACAGCCGGAAGTATTTTTTGAATTAACAAAAAAATGTCAAGATACTGGAGCAAAATTTATTATGATAGGGCGGATTGCGGAGGAAGGTTGGGCATCTAGATTAAAAAAACAAATTGAAGAAAATCTTTATATTGAAAATTTAGGGGAATTATCTATCGAAGATGTCAACAATGAATTGAATAAAGCAAGTATATTTGTGAATACAAGTTTAAAAGAAGGTTTCCCCAATACCTATATACAAGCTTGGATGAGGAAAGTCCCAGTAGTATCATTGAATGTTGATCCAGATGATATAATCAAAAAATACAAACTTGGTTATAATTCCGGAAATTTTTCACAATTAGTTAAAGATGTAAAAAAATTAATTTCTGATGAAGGTTTAAGAAAAATTATGGGGAATCGGGCCCAGGAGTATGCCTTGAAGAACCATTCTTTTAATCATATAGAGAAATTAACTAATATTCTATAGATTATGTAATTTTTTAATTTTTTCAATAAGTAGACTAATGAATTAAGAAAATGAAAAAAATGTATGAATTTTTTGGTCTAGTATATGGCTATAAATTTATCAAAAGAGGGAAAATATGCATACTATAACAATAATATGTTATTTACAATTTGGATACCATAATACTATATATTATATGGCCAAATATCTAAAAAATTATAATTTCAAAGTGGTCTGTTGGGATTACGGATACAAAAAGGTATCTATGGAAAATGTTGAAGTAAAATATGTACCGCGTAAATCAAATAAAATTATACGGCAGCTTGAATATTTTAAAGAGATAATAAAAGAGATTTTAAATAATGAATCCGATATTTATTATTTATATTATATGAAAGGTATATTTTTTATAAAGTTACTGTTTCCATTTAAAAAATTTATATTAGATATAAGAACAGGCAGTGTAAATAGGATAACGTTTTTAAGAAAAATATTAAATAAATTACTTTATTTTGAATCATTATTTTTTAAACATGTTACTATTATATCTGAGTCATTAAGACAAAAGTTAGGTATATCTAGGCATAAATCTTACATTTTTCCAATAGGGGCAGAGGTACTTTCAGATTCAAATAAAAAATCTGGAGATATTAATATGATCTATATTGGAACTTTGACAGAAAGGAAAATAAAAGATACGATTATAGGTCTAGCTAATTTTCTTGACTCTAATTCCCAAAAGGAATCAAACATAAAGTATACATTAATAGGTGTAGGAGATTATAATGAATTGGATGATTTAAAGGAATTGGTGGCAGAATTGGAATTGGATGCAGTTGTTAATTTTGCTGGTTATGTACATCATAAGGACATACAACAGTATTTTGATAATGCTAATATTGGAGTTTCTTATATACCAATAACAGAGTACTATGATATTCAACCTCCGACCAAAACATTCGAATATCTATTATCAGGCCTAGTTGTTTTAGCAACTGCTACGACTGAAAATCAAAAAATCATTAATAATTCAAATGGTATACTTATACAAGATAATCCTAGTAGCTTTCAAAAAGGCATTGAAACATTGTGCCGAAATATTACTTCATATGATCCGGAAGTGATTCGTAATTCAGCAAAAAAATATAAATGGGAAAATATAATCAAAAAATTTGCTGACTACATATTAAATATATAACAGGAAGAATATTATGCATCTATATATTGTTGATATCTATAATCCTAATGGTGAAATCACGGGCGGTCGAGCAACATATACTAGAAATTTGATTAATTATTGTAAAAAGAATAATATCAAATTTACTCTGATTGGGGTGGGAGAATATCAGAAAAATGAATTTAAATTTTTTAGTATATCAAAGAAAAAAATAGGATTTTTTTCCTTTATTTTTAATTTAATTCTAAAAACAAATAAGCTAAAGTTAGAAGAAAATGGTATTATTTTAGCACAGCGGATTGATATGTTAATTCCTTTTTTGTTCAAAAAAAATCTGACGAAAATAAGCCTGGCTCATGGTAATATGGGATTACAGATTCTGCGTAGAGGTAAATTATTATCTTATGTTTTATTTAGAATAATAGAAAAAATTTGTTTACTTAAAACTGATCTACTTATAACTGTTTGTAAAAGGGATAAAAACTATTATAGAAAGAGATATGGAAAAAAATTGAAAATTAGAACAATTCCTGTAGGAGTAAATATCACAAATATTAAAAATGAAATTCAAAAACCTTTCTGTGACCTTATCACAACAAATCATGATAATAATATTTTATTTGTAGGGAGATTGAAAAATAAAATTAAAAATGTCCAATTAATAATTGATGCATTTACCAAACTAAATAAAAAAAACTATAATTTGTATATTATTGGTGATGGCCCGGATAGAAAATGGTTGGAAAATTATGCTAATAAGTATAATTTGGATGATAAAATAAAGTTTCTTGGAGTTATAAAACCTCCTAAATTATATACCTATTATAAAAATTCTAATTTACTTGTATTAACATCTGAATTAGAAGGGAGTCCAACTGTTGTAAAAGAAGCTCTTGCCACAAATACACCCGTAGTTTCGACAGATGTTGGAGATGTGAAAGAAGTACTCAAGGACTGCAAAGGTTGTTATATAACAGAAAATCATACAGACGATTTAGTTCGAAAAATTGAGATTGCTTTGGCCAATAATGATAAGAATTATGATGAAATCATACGTAAATATGATGTAAATACTATCTTCAAGGAATTAATCTATCAATTAGAAAGAACAGCAAAGGCCGACTAAATTATTTAACTTTGTTTAATTTAGTCCAGCACATCAATTTCTAATTTAGGTGGTTTTACCCTGTCTATCACTTTTGTAATACTTTTGCCTGATTCATTGCCGGCAGGAAGATAGATATCTATATTCGTATTTCCTTGATTTTCTTGATAAGTACATCCCTCACCTTCAAAACAGCCTGAAATATTGAGTTCAATTTTGTTTAGGTTTTGAGTAGGGTCTGAAGCAGTAATACTGATTGAATTAGTTTTTTCTTCAAGCATTAATAAACAAGGAGAATTGGTACTTACTGTAGTAGTGTCACTTATTTTGACTTCTCCAGAATTATAAAATACAATTTGGGTCAATGATAAGGGTATATTTTTTACGGCCTGGATATCCTGATTTTGTTTTAAAACATTTGTTTCTTCCTCTACATTTGAATTATTCAGATAATTATTATTTGTAGCAGGATAGACAACATAGTAATATTGAGCATTATTATTGTTCGCTCCATGGTTTATACTTAACGTGAATACCTCTTTTGATATTTCTTCTGAAGATTTTGCTTCATTAATTTGTTGCCAGCTACCTGTTTGTGATTGATTTTTCAAAATTAAGTTATTATCAGATTTGATATGATAATTAATATTGTCATGATAGATATTAACTGGAGACTCTAATGTATGAGATCCTTTTCCAAGGTTTTGCTGATTTTCTTTTCCTATTAGTACATCCCCATTTAGATAGGATTGGTTTATTGTTGTATAAACTTTATTTGAAGATTCGGATTGAATCCCAGTTCCCAGGCATACATATTGCTTGTCAAAAAAGAACCAGGATTTACGAGCCTCAAGAGTATTTCTTTTTAAATAAAACGTTGATGCTCCATATTTTCCATTTGAGACCCCACCTACAAAGTCGGTATTGCCCTCTCTTCGTGGAATATCTTCGAATTCTCCCGTTTGTTCAACTGTAGTACCAGGAATTTTCTGCCAGTCCCAAACTGGAAAAATATTTATATATTCGTCACCATCAACGAAAATAAAATTACATCCGTCTGCTATATAATGATTTAATAAACCTTCTCCATTGGAGGGCCAGTCCGTATTTACTGTCCTTGTTGAATACATTCGGGTAGAAGTATAATAATTTTTTCTATGGTGAGTCATAAAATCAGACATCCAAAAATGTTTATTTCCTATAAAACTTTGAGCTATATCCTCTTGAATTCTATCACGTATAATTTTCAGATTTTCTGCCTTATCAAAAGAAATATTATACTCTAAAAATTTATCAATAATCCCGATCAAATATTTAGAATTTTGATCCGGACGTGTGATTTCCCTTCCATCAGCACCATAATCTTCCGACTGTCCAAAAGTCATCCACCTTGTACCTTTGAGTATGAAATCGACGAGTAATTCAATTTTTTGGGAAGAAAAATTGAATTGTGTACCGCGAGCTAATTCAATGAAATCAATACAATTATTCACAAAATTTCCTCCATATCCATGATTATAAAGAAGATTTCCATGTTGATGAAAACTAAAATCATATTGTATCCCTTCTTCGTCAGATAAAACAATTTCATCTTTCATTTTTTGAAAAGCACTGTCTATAGGTACAGGGTCACTTATAAATACTCCTCTATAAATGTTAATTTGTGCACGCCAAATAAGGTTGGTTCCGGAAGATGATAGATCCGCTCTGGCCAGAATATTTTCACCTATATCTTTCTGCCAATCTGATAGTTCATCTTTTAATGCTATTAATAAAGGACCAAAATTTAGCGGTACACCAATTTCATTCCACCACCAGTTCGGATTTTTAAAATTATTTTCTAGCCAATAATTAAGACTAGACATGATTTTATTCTTTAATTCTTGATTTCCATATAAATCTGATTTTTCGGAAATATATCCCTTTACCAATGTTTTTAGATTATAAATATGTTCAATCGTTTCCCAGCTAGAGGTCGTTTCATCAGTATAGTCTATTGAAGGCCATGATCCGTCCTCCTCAAGTGAATTCATTAGCTCGCGCACCACGGAGGTGTTTATGTCAGTTCTGAAAGGCTGTAGAATTCTTTGACCCAAAGTATCTATATCTTCTGCAGTATTTCCTAGTAATGGTAAACTTATGAGCATCAAAAATATGAAAATTAACTTTACTGATTTAAAATTGTTATTCATAATATAAACTCCAATTTTTCACTAATTTTAAATATAAATTGATTATTCACTTAGGTTGATATTAATATCTTATCACTTTTTCAATGGAAAGTAAAGTCCAGTTTATAATCTTCTGATTCCTCTAATATTATTTTTCCTTTTTGGTAAATTTTTATGTTTAATTCAGATTAATTTTGCAATTTCTGTGATATTTGTTAATATCAATTTATTACTCTTAAAAAAATAAAATATTTCAGTGTATTCTTTAAGATTTGAAACCTCAAATATTGGATATTTTTAAAATACAATCTTTATTAATATAGTTTCTATGTTGTTAATAAGTACAATTATTATGCCGAGAGTAATAATTTTCTTGAATTTATTTTGATCTTCAAGATCTATTATTTAATTACATATTCACTGACTTAGAGAGAGAATCCAATGAAAAAAATAGAAATACTGGGAATCCAGTTATCAAACCTAAATTACAATGAAGTTCTCGAAAGAATAATATCTTTATCTAAAAACAGTAACCATTACAGTAGTATATTTACTCCTAATGTCGATTTTTTGATCAAAGCAAATGAAGATACCGAATTTAAAAATATCTTAAATAAAGCGGATATAAGTATTCCAGATGGAATGCCATTAATATGGGCTTCTAAATTTTTAGGCGAATCTTTAAAAATGAAAGTTTCAGGTTCATCGTTATTTTTCAAATTGTGTGAGATCGCTTTAGGAAATAAAATTAAAATGTTTCTTTTAGGTGGAAATATTGGTTCTGCTAAAAAAGCTTGTTTAAAAATTAATAATAAGTACGGAAATATAATTTCAGGATATTATTGTCCTTATTTTGGATTTGAAAAAGATCCTCAGGAAATCAAAAAGATCATTAAGATAGTTAAAAATTCAAACACCAATATTTTAATTGTAGGGCTAGGTGCCCCCAAACAGGAAAAATTTATACATTACTATAAAAACCAGTATCAGGTACCTTTAAGTATTGCTTTAGGAGGAACTATAGATTTTGCGGCTGGAGCCCAACCAATGCCTTCAGATTTCATTAAAAATATTGGTCTCGCCTGGTTATGGAGACTTATGCGGGAACCAAAAAGACTTTGGAGAAGGTATTTAATTGATGATATGGCATTTTTTAAATTAATATTAAAACAAAAACTGAATTAAGTTTAATTTATTTCGTATAAGTCATTCTGATGATCTGAGAAAAATCTTGAGCCTGCATTCTAATAAAATATATTCCTGAACTTACACTTGCACCTGTTGCATCTTTACCATGCCATTTAAATTTAAAATATCCTGGCTCCATAAATTTATTTTTAATCAAAGTTTTTATTTTTTGACCTAAAATATTATAAACAGTCAATGAGACCTTTTCTCGTCTTGGTATTTGAATTTTTAAAGTGGTTGTGGAGTTAAAGGGGTTGGGATAATTTTGGTTCAATTTAAATTTATTAGGCTTGTCATTTTTACTTATACCTCTAAGACTAGTTTTTAAAAAGGTTTCACCCTCTACATTTAAGTTAGTATTAGAGCTTTCAACATCATTACTTTTTATGATAAGTTCTGCAGAATATTGTCCTTCTTTATCGGCTTTAAAGTAAATTGCTATACTCTTTTTTTCATCAGGTGATAGTGTAAAACCACTATTAGAATCTACTGAGAAATTGGAACTATCAGGCTTTAATTGAATGTTATATATCTTCAGAGGAAGGTCGCCTGCATTACTTAATGTAACTATTTTCTTTTTAGTCTGTGATACTGCTACTGTATCAAAATCAATAGAGGGATTTGCCCCAATATTCACAAATAAAGCAATAACTATTAAAAACACTTTATAAAATATATATGAGTATTTGTGTCTTTTATACATTTATATTCCTTTTTGTTTCTGATATTACTTTAACCACAATAATTATACCAGGTTCCTTCTATATTGTCTAGTGCTCGACATTCTAGAGTGAGTTTAAGATTTATTTTATAATTTCATTTATAAATACGCATATAATTTCGATTAATATGTTTGATAAATATTCAATTTTCGCGAGTAATATTTTATAAAAATTAGTTTCAAGAAGCCTAAATATTATTTAAAGATTGCTATTTTAAAGAGTTTTTTATACGCACAAGTAGATATAGAAAAATTGCAAAATGGTACTTAGTATAACTACCCCAATTATTTGAAGAAAAGCATTAGAATGGAAAATTAGTTTTTCTTACTTTTGTGCTACAATATATATAGGATTCAGATAAAAAAAGGAAATATGTTTTCTTGATTGAGGATATTGTTATAGAATAATCTATTCACATATCTTGGGTAATAGTGATTTGTTAGATAGTTAATGCGAGAATCATGGAAATCACTAGTATAAAAGTGATATAGCTAAATTAAAAATTTTAAAACTATAAAATTCAATAATACAGGAGAAACACTGAATCCAAGTACTTTATTTCATTATCCATTGAACCAAGCATGAGAAGATCTCTTACTATTTTAGAGGTGATTTTCATTTATGAAATTAATTTTTCTGTCTTAATCTAATATTATCAGGAGTATTTTCGATGAAACACAAGTGTTCTATTTTAATCAATCCCCATAGTAGTCCCCATCTATCTCAAATTTATAGTGGTTTTACTATGCTTAGTCAAAAAGGGAAAATAGATCTGAAGTTAAATACTGTACAAAAGGGATTCTATGAAAAATTTGTTGATAAAAGTAAACAACATCTAAAGAATGCTAACTACCAATATTTAATGGCAAATATAGATGATAAAAAAATATTTTACGATATGCATGATAGTTATAAAATTTCTTCTCGTGTTTTAAATGAGGTAGATATTTATTTTAAAAGAAGTTATTTAAAAAATCATTATAAAAGTAATAAGGTTATACCTTTTGGATTGAATATGCGCGTTAATAATCCTAAAGTTGATTTGAAAAGGTTCTATATTGAATTTAATCAAAGAAATTTTGAAGGATGTTTGGGAGCTCTAAAATTAGATAAATTTATGGTCAAACAAGCAGAGGGAGTGCCTAGAACTACAGATATAAAGCATAGAGGAAAAATTACTAATAGTAATATTTTTTTCTTTACACTCTTATATGACCCTAATGATAATCCTGAAAGAACCAAACAAAAAAGAAAGGAAATTGAGGAACTTAATAGTAGCAGAATTGAATTAGCAAAAGTAATAAAAAGTAATTTTAGAGATAGAGCAACTTGCGGTATCATGAAAAATGATTATTCTAGAAAAATAGTTCCCAAAGAATTAATCATGGACAAAGTCACTTTTACTGAATATTTAGACTTAATTAATCAACATTCAATCTGTATTAGTTCTACCGGTCTACATGGCTCTATTCCCTGGAAGTTTGCTAACTATATTGCAGGTGGAAAATGTATTGTAACTGAAAAATTATTGTATTTGGTTCCTGGTATAAGAAAAAATGTAAATTATCTAGAGTTTGAAACTCCTGAAGGATGTATACAAAATATTAGCAAATTGATTCAGAATGAAAAGATTAGATTCAAAATGTCAAAGAACAATTTAAATTACTATAATACCTCTTTAAAACCAGACAAAATCATCAAAAGGAGTATTGATTTTGTTACAGACTGATGAGGATAAAATCTTGGATAATAAACCAATATTTGAATTATATCGGAAATTATAATTCACTTTGTTTTATAGTATCTATTTAATCTTTATTATTAATTTAGGTCTTTCTCCACAGCGGCCTTCTATATCGATGGATTTAACAGAATCTGAAATAGCATTACTTTCTATTATCAGTTTATTAGAATATTTTTCATAGGAATCGGGGGTGTACTGGATAGTCAAATAATCGGATTCTTCTGGATCAAGGGAAATATTTTCCGGATTGATTATCTGAAGATCACTATCAGCATTCTTTAAATACGCTTTATCTAATTCTAAGGTGGAACTGGAATTCCCAGTATTTTCTATTTTTAAATTAGTAGTAATTGCAGTGTCCTGTTCTAAAGTTACTATTTCCAAAGTATCTTTGACCTGTATTTTGGGTTTGGGAAGTTCAGAACACATTCCTTTTAACTCGACTTTCACTCTGGAATCATTTTCGGCATTATTTTCAATTATAAATGTGTTATAAGTAGTATCCCAATCACTTGGAGAATAATCGATTTCTAAATATTTATTATCGCCAGGAAAAATAGAAATAGAACCGCTAATATTGAGATTGAAAATACTATCTGAATTACTTAAACGTAAATCTGATATACTTAGGGTAGCATCACCTACATTTGCTATATTGATCTGTTGAGTAATATTTGTATCAATCTTATGACTGGTGAATTTTAATGAATCCTGCTGCACCTCTATTTTGGGTTCTGGTAGTTCATAACATAAACCCTTTAGCTTGATATATTTTTTAGGCTTATTACTGGCATTGCTCTCAATGATTAGTCTGTTTGTAATTGTATCCCATCTTTGTGGAGAATATTGGATATCAATATATTTATATTCCCCTTTTGGAATGGACATGTTTTCATTAACAACAGAGAAATAATTGCTTTGAGTTTCCAGGGAAATACTGGATAAATTTAATGTAGTGTCCCCATAATTACTGACTTTTAGTCTATTTGTAATTGTAGTATCAATTGTATTACTGACTAATTTTATAGAATCTTTGCTTTCAATTTGTGGTTCTGGTAATTGAGAAGCTTGTGCGGATAAATTTACATAGGCAGTTGGATCGTTGGTGGCATTACTTTCAACTATAATCCTATTGGAGAGAGTATCCCAGTTTTGGGGAGTATATTGAACTTTAATCTGGCTCGAATCTCCTGAAACTATTGAAAAATTCATATTGCTATTTATTGTAAAGGCCGTACTTTCTTTATCTAAAGAGAGATTGGTTACCTCTAAAGTAGTACCGCCGGAATTTTTTATATAGAAATTTTTTGTTATTGTTGAATCAATAGTATTAGTCACAAATTGTAAACTATCCCTGGTTTTAATTTTAGGCTCTTTAATCTCATAACATACTGCCTCTAGATCAATATATTTTACTTCAGAGTCACTTGAATTGCTTTCTATCGCTATTCTACCAGAGTAAGAGCCTACTGATTGAGGGATGAAGTCTACATTAATATTAATCGTCTCATTTGAGTTGATCACATACGAATTTTGTGCATTTAAATTAAAGTTATCAGAACCCGAAACAATAGTAATATTACTAATTTCTAGTAATAGATCCCCTGAGTTTGATAACTGAATTGTTTTCTCCTGAGTTTGAGAAACTTCCAAACTATCGAATATTACAGTGGAATTAGCTTTTAAGAAAGTAAAAGTAGAAAGTAATAAAAAGATCAAAATGAGTTTGAAGTAAATACCTAAGAATGAATTATAATTTTTCATTGGATTGCCTTTAATTTTAATTATCTTGATATTTTTTTATTTATTTTGGTACAATACTTATGCCGGATGCCCATATTTTATCAAAATTATTAAATTCTAGGAATAGTAATTTTTTATTAATTCTTTATTTTAAAATTGAACTTTTTCAGACAAACAATTCTCGCGATTCAAAAATTGGGTATTTTATTTGATTTCTGCGATCTGGATAAATTTGAAAAATAGTAAAAAGGTCTCAATCCAAATTATTTATTGTTTAACCCAACTTAGACACATTCAAAATCATAAATAGTTGCTTCTAATTAATATATCCCTATTTTAAATGATTCTCTGGGCACTACATGATTTTTTTATCTATTTTAGTTTTGTCATTATATCTATATGATTTAGGATTTTTATTTATACAAAAGTTATATCCTATTATAGTTTCTCCTCGTTACTAAGTTGTACTTATCCCATAGGGATCTCTTTGATGGGTAACACCTATGTCTGAGAAACTTAGTTTCGAATTACTTCAATAAAGACCATAAAAATTTAGAAAATACTTTTTTTGTTTGCTATTTCAACTTCTTCTTAAAATTAATACGATAGTAAGAAAAAATATTAGGTGGAAAATGTTTTTAATATAGATTTATTCATATTCCTCCAAAACTAAGTTTTTACTCTTTATGTTTTTGAATACAACTGCGTTCCTGTCTTGGACATCCTCCCTAGGAGTCCACTGTGACCTTCGGGGAAAATTAAATTTAGGAACGAGAGAAAATCTATCTTGTTTGGTTTTGGGCTTTTTCTTATATACATAACTAAATTTAAGACACCTGGAAGACAAAGGGAGCCTGCAAAAATTTTAATCAGACACTACTTAGGAAATGTTGGTAATATTAAACCTTGTTTAATTCAAAATATACAGGATGAAACTAAATTTAATCTTTTCGCTTATTTTCAGTTTTTGAGATATTTTCTAATAAGGCTGTCGAAGTTGGTTTAAAGTGGTTTCAGCTATTTTTTGTCATAGCAAACAATTTAATAAGAAAAAAGAGAATATTGAGGTGACTCATTTTTAATGATTTAACAAAAAGTTTTTCAGATTTTTGATTCTGAAAAAATATATACGAGACCTAGAAATTTATTTTGGCAGAATTATAGTTTTTACAGACAATTAAGAGCTAGATTTAATAAGAGGGAGGGAATCATGAATAATAAAACAAATAATGTTTTTACCAACAAAATTATTACTAAATCCGTATCACTTGAAGAAAAAAACTCAATTTTGCAAGATATTAGAAACTCATTTGCAATAGGAGACAGACAAAGTGCTATTTCAGATTCTGCAACTGGAATTACAAATATTGAAAATAATACTGTTTATAAAAAACTTAAGTGGGCATTTCTTGAAGATAAAACAGAATTATTGGATTTTATTGCTAGCAGGGTTTATTTAGAAGAAATAGATACCAAGTTGTGTCATGTTTTAAAAACAAATACGTTTTCAGAATTGGACAAAATTAGTAATACTAAGAAAATTATAGTCAATCTACACAGAATCAATGATTTTATGGAAATCACCAGGTATTTTTCTAGAGTAAATAGACATCTTATTCATAATGGGATATTTGTATTTAATGCTAATACTATAATGCAAAGACATAATCAATTCAGAAAAAAGTATCCTTACTTAGTATCGTCATTATTTTATCCTTTTGAGTTCATAATGCATAGGGTCTTTCCTAAAATTGATTTTTTGAAAGATATTTACTTCAGATTATTTCAGGGACGGAATCGAGCTCTTTCTATGACAGAAATATTGGGTAGGCTATATTTCTGTGGTTTTAAAGTTATTGATACGATTGAAATCAACAAAGTGTTTTATTTTTTAACAATGAAATATCAAGAACCAATTGCGGAATCTCATAGCTGCTATGGGCCTATTATAAAAATGCCCAGACGTGGGAAAAATGGGAAATTAATTAATGTTTATAAATTTAGAACAATGCATCCTTATGCCGAATATTTACATTCGTTTTTGGCAGAAAAATATGGCTACGATAAAACCGGTAAATTAATTGCTGATTTCAGAAAAACTCCCTGGGGTGATTTTTTAAGAAAGACCTGGTTGGATGAACTCCCTCAACTAATAAATATATTAAAAGGCGAAATGAAATTAATCGGAGTAAGAGCTTTTAGTGATGAGTATCTAAAAAATTATCCCCCTGAATTCATAAAAGAGAGAGAAAAATATAAACCAGGGTGTATACCTACTTATATTGCTTTAAATATGGACAAAGGCCCGAAGGAAAGAATAAGGTCAGAAAAAATATATTTAACAATGAAGAAAAGACATCCTCTTTTAACTGATATGAAATTTTTATGGTGGGCAATTCGTAATATGGTCGCCAGGAAAGTAAAAGGGTAATCTATTTTATTATATATCTAGTAAGTTATATTAGAATTTTAAATTAGATAGATATTTTTATCAACAAGAGAGATAATCCATGTTTATCAGTATTTAAAGGGAACTTAAATAGGAGTAAGCTAGTTGAAAGAGTCTCTAAGGAGAATTTAAATATAATATAAACCAGTCAGTCAGGGAGTTTTGATCAAAAATTTATTTGATAGTTAACTTGCTGTTTGTTTATCAGCAAATAACAGCAAAGGTAGAAAGATGAAAGCATTTATAATTGATGATAATCGATCACAGAGAAATATTTTCCAGGAATTACTAGAAGAATATGGATGTGAAACTAGTAGTTTTGAAGATAGTAACAATGCTATAGAGGCATTAAGAAATGAATATGTAGATTTTATTTTGACAGATTATAAAATGTCTGATATCAATGGGATTGAGACATTAAAAAAGATAAAAGAGATTAATACAAGATTGCCAGTGGTCATCGTCACAGGCTATGGAAGTATCAAAAATGCAACAAAGGCAATGAAATTAGGAGCCTGGGATTATATTACTAAACCTGTGGATCCAGTAAAATTAAAAACAATTCTGGAACATATTGAGGAGCATATAACTCTTGTTAATGAAAATAAATGTTTAAAAGATAAACTAAATTCAATCCCAACAGAAACTGAAATAATATATGAAAGCACAGAAATGAAAGAAGTTATGAATATGGTGGGGCGAATTGCACAAAGTAATTCATCGGTTTTGATACAGGGGGAAACTGGTACAGGAAAAGAAGTGTTAGCCAAAACAATTCATAACCTCTCAGGGCGACAGGGTAATTTTGTTCCTGTACATTGTGCTGCTATTCCTAATAATTTATTTGAAAGTACTCTGTTTGGACATGAGAAAGGTGCTTTTACAGGAGCAAATAAATTAAAAAGGGGAGAATTTGAAATAGCCAATAATGGAACCCTGTTTCTAGATGAAATAGGGGATATTCCCGAGGAATTTCAGGTAAAATTATTACGGGTACTTCAGGATCATAAATTTCAGCGATTAGGATCCTCACAAAAAATTGAAGCAAATGTTAGGATTGTATCGGCTACAAATAAAGATATTGAACAGTTAATAAAACAAGGGGAATTCAGAAAAGATTTAAATTACAGATTAAATGTTATCACAATTGATATTCCACCTTTAAGAGTCCGAAAAGAAGATATACCTCCTTTGATTGATCATTTTATTGAAAAATATTCTGATAAATCTAAGAATGTGGAAGGAGTTAGCTCAGAAGCCCTGGATATGTTACTTAAATATAATTTTCCGGGTAATATAAGAGAACTTGAAAATATTATAGAAAGAGCTATTTTACTTACCAGAAATGATATAATTACTACTGAAGAGCTTCCATTAGAAGGAACATCTTGTTCATCAGTATTAAGTGAAGTTAGTTTAACAAAAAAAGTTGAAAGCTATGAAAAAGCATTAATTAAAGAAGCGATGAAAGAAGCAGAAGATGTTCAGGTAAAAGCAGCAAATTTATTGTGCATCTCTGAATCTACTTTGAGATACAAATTAGATAAATATTTTAATTAAAATCTATTATAAAATCAAAACTGAGAATTAATACAACTATTTTCTTCTTATTAAACTAGGTTAAAATACTACAAAATAAAGAATTGAGTGGAACCAAAGTTTACTGTTGTTCTCTTGAGATTAATATTTATTGCATCCGTTCGGTAAATTTAAGAGGTTCCACTCCTTAATAGCCATGAGTTCTATTGTATTGCCAACTACTCTCTTTAGGGCTTATGGCTATTTTTTTATACTAGAGAATTATTTTATCGAAAGATGGTGTATACAGACAGAAATGGGAACAGAATATCTTTTTCCGTGTGTTGTATTTTACCAGTCCGTTTATTCCTGTCAAAAAATACGATATTATTTGATTCCCTATTTGCAACAAAAAGATATTCTCCTCTTTTATCTAAGAATAAATTTCTAGGTGTTCTTCCCTGTCTCTTGACCCTATCTATTATCCCGATTTTACCATTTTTATTAATACTAGTATTTCGCCTGCTGGAAACATAGATATGATCTACATCAGGTGAAACTTGGATATCAGCGGCTTTATTATATCCTTTGAAATTTTTTGATAGAAGACTTTCCCTCTGTATTTTCTTTAAAAATCCCTCTTTTTTATTGACAGAATCAAACGGAAATGGCTGAAGTAAGTTCTTCTACTGAATAAATATATTTTCCATAAGGGTGTAAATCAAAATGACGGGGGCTACTTCCAGGAGGAGTAGATATTTCAGTAACTTTTTTGACTGTATCTTCTTTTCGGCAAATTTGGTAAGTAAGGATTTTATCTATACCTAAATCTGAAGCATAAAGATATTTGCCATTATGTGAGGGGATGATACTATGCATATGGGGACCTTTTTGTCTTTTTTTTATTTGGTCCCTCTTCCGGACAATTCATTGACTTGCTTGTTTAAGACCACCCTGTTTATTAAGCGGGTATGTTACCACAGAACCATCTCCATAATTAGAAATGTATACACATTCTCCTTTAGGATCAGTGCTAATATGACAGGTACCTTGCCCGGGTACCTCCCTTTTATAAAGGAAAGCTTACCTTCTGAATTTATATCAAAAGCTCTGACTATATTATTTGTTTCATATACTGAATAGAAAGTTTTATTATTGGGGCAATTGTCAAAAAGCTAGGATTGCTCTTACTCGGTACCGTTTGAATTGAATTGATTTCAGTCTTGTTGCGAGCTAATTTATATACATAGATTCCTCTACTCGGGCCTTTTGTATAGGTGCCTATGTAGACTAAATCTTTAGTTCTGTTATGATTACAGCTCAAAATATTTGATGCCAAAAAAATAATTCTAAGAGTAATACCTAATATCTCGGACAGTATGAATAGGAAAATACCAGCGCTATCATCCTCAGGAGTCTTGGATTGATTAATATTGCGATAAGTTACTTGCCATAGATACTTGTAATTAAATCACTCCATATACCAATACCAATAGCAAGAGAATTAGGAATCAGATCATTTTTCCAATGCCATACTATCTTTCTAATTCTTGATAGTATTTCAGTAATTCCGTCTTTAACAGTTTTTACTCCGTGTA
>Ga0102941_1000139_pt1 | contig 30288 bp, 54 predicted proteins | sample SalPonR2_C_D2_MG_FD_79281 | JGI IMG/M metagenome (GOLD analysis project Ga0102941, IMG submission 79281) | Salt pond soil microbial communities from South San Francisco under conditions of wetland restoration - Salt Pond MetaG R2_C_D2_MG | ecosystem: Environmental > Aquatic > Marine > Intertidal... | reverse complement strand
ATCTCTGATACTGATGGACCGATTTCGTATGTGGTGCCAGCAAGTCGATCTGTTTCCAGGAGCACCGATACAATACGTACATCATAAGCAGAAGATGTCCGGATTTCTGCCATTACAACCTCATGGCAGCCTGAAACTGTTCAAATACGTCTTGAATAGACCCAGGCTTGATTACGATAATGTCTTTAAGCTCTTCATTCTCTCTTATGTATCTGTCGGTATAGGTTCTTTCGACAAGCTGAGCTCCTGGTCCAGTGAATGGATCGATATCGATTGGTTCACTTGAAGAATCTTCGTATCTCCAAGCCGCATTGTATTCATTTTCGGCTGCACCAATTGTGATCGTGTTTCCTGAAATATCGAGAAGGATTTCCCCATCAACATATGATTTGTCACCACCAACCACGATCTGTCCCAGGTCTAGGTTACGCTTGATAACAGTTCCGGTCACACCAGATGACTGCCCAGTGACGGTATCACCAACTGGAAAGTTTGCATTAATGGGATCAGTTGTGGTGATTACCGTGTTGTTTCGCTCCTTTTGAGCCAACTCGATAATCTGTTGATTTGTCAATGGCCAACCCCTCTCTCGAATGTTGTCATTCATGAGGAAAAACGTGAAATAGTACTTTGGTGAACCGTACAGTTTCTGTGATAGTGTATCAGGACGTTCGCCATCGAGAATGGTATACTTCTGATAGAATGATGAGTTGTTTCGTACCTGATCAACCAGATCTGTGTAGCGACTCAGGTTTTGGTGAAGTGCATGGTCCTCACTTGTACCAAACCGGTACGGGACCATTGGAACATTGCGGAAATATGACATCAGAATTCTCCCGAAGAAACTTGACTCTTGGTGAGAGCACGCTCTTCACGGAAGTTAAGAGTGATTTCGGTCTCGGTGAAGTTGCCGTCCTCGAAGAAACCCATGCTTGATGGGTTGTATGTGGTTTGCATAGAGACTAGATACGATCGAAGAAGTTTTGTTGCAACAACTCTGCGATCATGATACATTCGAATGTCAAACTGGTTTGGGAATCGGTAACCAATTGGAATACCCTCAATTGAAAATTCTTCGGGATACAAATTTTCTCGGAAGAACTTAATAATCTGTGTGATCATTTCAGCTTCTTCTCGTGAACTTGGAATAAGCTTAAAGTTGAACGAGAATTCGCGGATATTAACTTCCTTGAAAAGAAGACGTTTGTTTGGATTTGTTGTAACTCTCAATGCTGATGATACACCACCTTGGAGTTGCTCTCCACCGAGACGAGCAAGGCGAGATGTGGCAAGGCGGGCGATGTCACCTGTTGGCGCAGTATTGAAAAGATCAGTGATTGCACTGATGTTTTGTTGAAGACCTTCTCCAGCCGCATTCATGATGTTTTGACCATTTTGAAGAGCTGCTTCGGTTGAACCACCAACACGCCCTAGAGAAAATTCGTCAAAAACGACCCCATCTTGGAAGGTGATAGCTTGTGGAAGAAATAGTGTGCAACGATCACCAAAACTGACTTCATTTTGACCGGAAAAATTGACACGGTCTGTCAATTGGGTAAAAATTCCACGAATTCCAGGACCTTCAGCATCCTCAGCTGCAGCATCATCCACACCTGAAGTATCAATTGGTGGACCACCGTCAATTGACGTATTGGCAGGCTGGATTTCTACGGCCTGAAACGATACTCGTCCAGCGTAGTCATCTTGGTCTATCAGTGGGAATTGGAAGCGCGCCATGCTTTTCCTATAAATACAAATCTCTTAAAGCATTTCTATTTATATGGCACATAGCGGCGTTTACAAAGTCAAAAACCGTGAGAAATATAGAGGCGACCCTGATAATGTCATCTATCGTTCGTCATGGGAAAAGGCTGCTTTCAAATGGTGTGATATGAATTCTGATATCACGAAGTGGGCCTCAGAAGAAGTTGTAATCCCATACAAGTATGATGTCAGTAAGAGGAAACACCGGTACTTCCCAGACCTCAAGATCACATTCAAAGATGGTCGTACAATCCTTGTAGAGATTAAGCCTGCCAAGGAAACCGTGAAGCCAGAATATCCTGGTCGAAAGACTCAACGGTACATGACCGAGTCTTTGACTTTCGTCAAAAATAAAAATAAGTGGGATGCTGCTGAGAAATATGCACAGGATCGTGGATGGGAATTCCAGATCTGGACCGAACATGATCTTCAGAGTATGGGCATAATGAAAAAGGGCTTCAAAAAATTGAAGCCCCTTCCAAAAGCACCTGGTTTCAAGAAAAAGAAAGCTTAGTTGCTACATGCTTCAATGATGCTGATTTGCTCGTCGATAATTGCGTGGAGCCGTTCGGCGTTTCGCTGAAGTACCTCAATCTGACCATGAAGTTCAGCAAGTTCTCGGTTGCGAAGAAACTCGGCTTCATCGCTTAGTTCATCATCAATGACAAATCTTTGACCAGCTTCAAGAGTTTCAGCTTGAAGAACAGCTTTGAATTCTGGTACCATCAGCCCGATGAAGAATGCGATGATGACTCCACCAATTATGCCGAGAAATTTCACGACTTATCCTCCGTTGCGGTCTTTTTCAAAGCAGTCCATCGGAGCATTTCCCGAATTGCTAAAGACGATGACACAAGTCATGTGGGGAGCTGTTCGAGGAGTGAACTCATAGACTCGAACGTCGGTACCACGAGCATCCATTCGAGTGAGAGAGTCGGGCTCGAACTCTTCGAGATTGAGATTGTTGAGACTCCAAGCAAATGCCGGAGCAGCAAAGAATGCTGAAGCAAGTGCTGTAGCAAAAGCCCAAGCGAAGATAATTTTTCTCATGATATTTCCTTTCAAATACGGTCATGAAGAGTTGCTGCAACATCGGCCCATGCGCAGCGGAGGCGATTCAATGATTGTTGAAGAGCGTCGCCTTGTTCCCACTGCCCCTTACGAACAACAGGATCACCAGGGGCGCGCTCTCCACTTTCGATGCGGGCCTTGAGTTTTTTAGCCATTTCCTCGATGATGATTTTGCGCTCGATCAGTTGATCGCTCGTGAGGTGCTGAAGAAATTTAGACTGTCCGTAGACCGTCTTACCATTGGGGGCGCGAAACTTGATCATGCTTCAATCCTTTCGATACGAAGATTAGTTGCATTGATGGGATGGTTGATCGAGGTTTCAAGAACTGTCTGAGCTTCTTCTCTGTTATCAAACTTCGTAAAGTTTTCAAGCTTTCCGACAGGCATCATCGAAGGTGCAACACCTTCCATACCAACTTCAAACTTGGCACCCCAGGATTGTGCCGGGAAAATCGAGAAGGCAGGAAGATCAAATTTAACGGCGAACATTGTGGTTCCTTTCCATTGCTTGTAAGTATAGTATAATACGTCTTGGAGGTAATGTACACAACTTTTTTGAACCAGATGAATAAATAGGAGTGATATGGCGAGACGTAGACAACCAGGTGAAATTTCTGTTGGTCTGAACACGAAAGGGTTGTTCGGTCAACTTGAACGTGAAGCATTCCGTGCGGGTGTAAGCCCGCGTACTAAAGAATCTATGGAGTGGTTCCGTAAGAGGGCCCAGTCTATTCGTCGTGTCAACCGTAACAATCTCATGAAAGATCCAGCGCTTGACTTAAAAAATCGTCAGATCGCTGGTAGAATGTTCTTCTGGTTCTATGACCCAAAACACAAAGCAACGCTACCGTACTATGATTCGTTTCCTTTGGGAATCATTGTGGGTCCTGCTAAAGGTGGTTTTCATGCGATGAATCTCCACTATCTTCCACCTCTGATTCGAGCAGAGTTTCTTGACAAGCTTCTCAGTATCACCAACAATAACAAGTATGACGCTACGACGAAGTTCCAACTTTCATACTCAATGTTGAAGGGTGCCTCCCAATACAGCGCATTCAAGCCGTGTTTCAAGCATTACTTGACCAAGCATGTTCGTTCTAGATTTGGTGAAGTGCCGGCTTCTGAGTGGGAAATTGCCACATTCTTGCCTGCTGCTGATTGGCAAAAGAAATCAGCACGAGAAGTATATCGTGTTTCAAGAGGTATGGTGTAATGGCTTATTCAATTGAGCAGCTAAAGGGTGAAATCTCTCGAGGTGGTGGTGTTGCCAAGGGTAACCTGTACCGTGTGATTCTTCCTGTGATCCCTGAGATCTATGCTAACCAAACGAGTATCAGTGTTCCATATTCACAATCACTCAATATCGTTTGTAAGAATGTGAACATGCCGGGTCGACAGCTTCTCACCCATGATAAGACGATTGGTGTCGTTAACCAGAAGATTGTGTATGGTTATGCTAACGAGGATGTCAGTTTGACATTCCTTGGGCTGAACAACTACGCAGCCCGAAAGTACTTCGAAGATTGGCAGAATTATTGTATCAGTGAAGACACCAATCGGGTGAAGTACAAAAATACGTATGCGAAAACGGTGACGATCCAGCAATTGGATTCCCTTCACCGTGTTGTATACTCCGTGAACTTGGAGCAGGCATTCCCTACTCAAGTTCTCAATATTGATTTCTCAAATGATAATGGTCAACCAATTGAAGTTGGTGTCACCATGTCGTATACCAAATGGAGACGCAATAATGTTGTCTCTGATGTTGTGTCTGATAACGTGCAGGATTTTCTTGAAGGCCTGCTACTTTCGTAAGGAATAAATGATGGCTCTACCAGTCCTTAATGACAAACCCATCTATGAGGTCAAGGTACCTTCGATGGACAAAAAAGTGAAGTTTCGACCATACCTCGTGAAAGAGGAAAAGGTTCTACTTCTTGCAATGGAAACACAGGATCCTCAACAGATTCTTCAAGCAATTTCCGATACGGTTCTTGCTTGTATCACTGATGAACTTGATCCACGTAAGATGACCACGTTTGATATCGAGTTCTTGTTCCTCAAGATTCGATCCAAGTCAGTCGGTGAACGTGCACCATTGATTTTCAAGTGTAAGGAATGTGAGCATCCGAATGAGGTTGTCCTCAACATCGATGACATCGATATTGAATGTAACCCCAAGGAATCCAAGAAGAAGGTTCAGCTCAACTCGGACATTACACTTGTCATGAGATGGCCAACCTATTCTGATATGATTGCCGACAGTTCAATGTTGGCCAATAACAATACAACTCAAATGGCATTTGGTATGGTTTCCAAGTGTATTGAGGCTATCCAAACTGAAGAGGAAAACTTCCTTATCAAGGATCAGCCCAAAGAAGACGTGATGGCGTTCCTTGAATCACTTACAGCTGAGCAATATAAGGTAATCACGAACTACATCGAATCTATGCCACAACTTGTACACACGGTGTCATACAATTGTGAAAGCTGTGGCACTGAAAACAACCACACCCTGAAAGGGATCCAAGATTTTTTCTAGTAGCCCTTTCTCATGAGAGTTTGAGCAATTACTATCGCACAAACTTTCAGTTGATGCAACACCATAAGTATTCATTGACTGAACTAGAAAACATGATGCCGTGGGAAAGGGAGATTTACATTACTCTTCTGATGCAACATATCAAAGAAGAAAACGAGAAACATCGAGCCGAAGAAGCAAGAAGAAAAAATGGCTGAAACAACTCTAAGAGATGTCGTTGACTCTCTCATCGATATCCGAGACGAGACACAAGTAAACACCGAGGCGGTGGAAGAAAACAAAACGGCGGTTGGGGAGCTTACTGAAGCATCCACCCGTTACTTCAAGATGTTTGACCGCAAGATGGATGAAGATCGTCTTCATCGTGAAGAAGAACGTCGTGAATGGATGGCTCGCTTTGGCGCAAAAAAGCCGGCGAACGATAATGTTCGTGTAAGGCCGCGGCGAAATACTGGTAACGATGAGGATAGCTTTTCTGACATCTTTGCTGGCACTTTTCTTGGTAATCTTGCAGCCTCGGTAAAAAAGGCTTTGGCTCCATTCACCGTAGCTTTCCTAGGAAATATTATCAGACCACTTCGAGCGCTCAGTCGCCTTGTTTTGAGAAATGGTCCTCTTGCTATTACTGTTGCGTTGCTTTGGACTACCTTCCGAGATATTGGTGAAAATCCTGAATTTCGAGCAGCAATTGAGGGCATTCGAGATGTATGGACCAATACCGTTGTTCCGGCTTGGATTCGATTAAGTGAAATATTTAGCGATTTCATATCAACCGAGGGCGTTCAAAACGCTATAACAACTATAAGTGGAATATGGCAAGAGATTACCGGTTGGTTTACCGGTGATTTCCAAGATGGAATGCAAGGGCTTCTTATTGATATAATTGATGGTATTGGTGGTGTTCTTACCACCATGTCTAATTTTCTTGTTAGATTTTTTGAAGGAGATATTCTCGGTGCCTTTACTGGACTTTTCACCGATATTGGGAACCTTGTTTGGGATGGTGTAGATTCTATTTCAACTCGGCTTCTTGAAATGTTCGGTGTCAATTTTGGAGATGGGGAATCTGCCCTATCTGGTATCAGAGGTGTAGCTGATGATATTAGAGCTGGCGCTCTTCTTTGGATAATGAATTTTGGAGACCAAGTGCGAGACATCAAGGATTCGGTCACTGGATGGATCACAGGTATCCGTGAAACCATTGCTCTCCGATTTGGTGAAGCCCGAGATTTTGTTACCGAATGGTCTACTGAAATCGGAAATACGATCACTGAAAGATTTGGTGAAGCTCGAGATTGGATGACCAACATCTTTGATACAGTCGGAAATGTTCTACAGTCTATGCAGATTCGCTTTGAGAATGCTATTGACCGTGTTCAAATTGGATTTGAACGAGTCGGTAACTTCATTGCCAATATTCCAGATCGCCTTCTTTCGATGATTGGAAGTATTCTCGATTTCCAGATCCCACGTCTTGCATTGCCATACGACAATTTCCTATTGGGACAGGGCGAGATTGTCCTGTTCCCAGGTGGTCGTCCGTTTAGCGGTGTTGGAGAAGTTGGTGAAGCTGCTCAGACTAGAATCGAATCTCGAAGCAATGTGATGAATGATTCGATTTCTCGGCTTGAGGCACAAATTGCATCCCGCCTTGAAGAGCTGAATAATACGAATAGCGATTTGAGTCGTGGATCTGGTGGTATGGGTGATATCACAGTTGTGGCACCAACAACCAACAGTAATGTTCAGAACACTTCTACATCGGTGATGGCGTTCCCATCACCCAATAACGAGTACGCACCTCAGTGATTAGCGCAGTGTCTCTCTGTTATATGTGACATTACTTTGCCAACCTCTTGTGATTGATCTTTCGTAATATACGATCAATTCTTGCTGCTGTTCAATGAAGCGGCGAAGTTCGGCAAGGTTCAAGGAGAGGTTTTCGTAACCCTGAACAGTTGTTACAATGAAGACTCGACCCGGGTCGGTTTCAAACTGTCGAGCAAATTCAGCAATATTTCCCTGATTCACAACCGTCCATTCAACATCATTCAGATTAACGGGATCTGGACGGGGTTGGATCGGAATGTCTCTTTCGATAAGACGAGTTTCTACAATCGTCTCAGTTGTCGGCTGGCATGCAACTAGGATCAGTAACACACTCAAGCTCATCAAAAGCTTCTTGAGTCCCATCATTGATGATATCCTCTATTAGTTGACCACGTTCAGCGGCAAGAGCTTCCAAATCACTTTCATTGAAGGTTTCTCTCAGGTCTTCTACACGCTGACGAGATTCGGTCATTCGCTCGTTCAGTTCAATAACAAGGCGGGCTTGACGTTCAGCGTCTTCGCGAACTTGGTCAAGCGTCTCGTTCGTAACCTCTAGGGCATTTTCAATTTGTATCTTTTCAGCTTGAAGCAATTCAATTTCAAGCTGCTTTTGCTGGTTGTCATTGTAAAGGTACCAAATGATTGAACCAACAACAGCTACAACACCGACACCAGCTAGAATTCTGTAAATCATTTCAATCCATCAAGTTTTGCCTGGAGCTTCTTCTTTTGCTCTGGGGTTTTGGCCATCTTGATCAGCTTCTCATAGTAACCAATCTTCTGATGGTTATCGAGAGCTTTGCGCATCGAGAGTGGCTTTTTCTTTTTCGCTTCTGTGATTTTCTTACCAGCCTTGAGTACTTCAGCCTTTGTAAGACCTTCAGAACGACCATCTCCACCCTTCTTATATGTCCCATCAGGTTGGAGATAGTAAAGGTTAGCTGACCAACCTTCTCTTACACCAAGTTTGGTCGCTTCTTTCTTGGTGTTATGGCGGCGATAGATCTTCTTGAACATGCGAGCTTTACGCATACGAAGAGAGTTGTCATCACCGGCTCCAGGAACGGAACGAGTGTTGTTTCCTGGGGCGCCACCAAGGGGACCACCTGCGCCAGCATCTTCATGCACACGAGACCGCATGTCGATCTCTTTCCTCATCGCTGATCGCTCTTGTGGAGAATACTTGCGATTGTCCTTGACACACTTCATCAGCTCGCTAGTTGACTTGCCCTGATATTTTGGGTTCAGGTCCTTACGGGACATTTCACTGAGGTGAGCTTTGAAGGTGTGCATTTCTTATTCTTTCTTATTGATAGCCGCTTGTGCCTCGGCTTTCGAATCAAAGTAGCCTTTGGATTTTCCACCAACATACAGTTCATAGCCCTTGTTGGTCTTCCAGATTTCAACATTATCTTTGCTCATGACCTTTTTGGAATTTGGGTCATCTGCATGAGATTCTATCATCTCAGCAAGATATGCTTTGAAGGAAATCATTTTTTGTCCTTCTTCTTTTTCTTGTCCTCATCCTCGTCTTCATCGTCATCCTCGTCTTCATCGTCATCCTCGTCTTCGATTTCGATTTCGACTTTCGCTTCATCAAGGTCAGGACGAAGAGCTTCAAGCTCTTCTCTAAGTTCGGCAAAGGTTTTCATATCTGTCTTAGTTCCTCTACTGCTAGCCAATCTTGGCTAGTGCCAGTGTATTTTGGATCGTCCGGTCTGATCGCTTTCAGAAAGATCAAAAATGGCTTCAATACCGGAAGATGTTTGTCTTGCATTTTCAACTCTAAGATGGCTAAGCCACCTTGGATACCAAACACATTGAATATGACGATAAGGTGATTCAGTATCAATCGGGTGGGAAGATCTCCGCCTTCCAAATATCGATTCACCAATCGCTTTACATATTTGAAACGGTTGAGATCTTCTTCGAATTCTTCCTGATCGACTCCAAGGGGTGTATAGTAATGCTTAGCTGCGAAGATAACAAGGTTGTCTTCGGTCAACTCAAATGGAGTCATGGCGTCATTCCGTCAGATAGTCGCCGCGGTTGCCAATCACTTCATTGAGCGCATCTTGCTGCTCTTCGGTCATGTCATCAACATCTTTGTTGCCGACTGGTGCCTCATGAAGAACGACCGACTTCTTACGTGTAGTTCTCTTCTTTGTTTCAGTTACTGCGGGCGCAAAGAATTCATCGATTTCTGCCTGAGAGATCTTGCGAGCTACGAGGATTTCGTTTCCTCGTGCCCAACCACGGGTGGTTGGTACTGCATCAGGTGCCCATGCTGGTGGTTTAAGTGCCATTGTTATTACCTTTGATTGTTATCTGGCTCTATGTATATCAGTTAACTGTGGATCTTACTCCAGCTGCGCGCATCTTTCGAAGGTCACGCAGACTCAGTTTTCCGGATTTCTTCTGAGCATCAAACTTCTTTTGAGCATCAGCTTTTTTCATGGTTGCTTCGGTGTCTCGGCGCTTTTCTTTCTCAGAATTCTTTGTTACTTTGCCGGTTCTGAAGTCCTTTGCATTCATGAATTCTTTGATACCACGCTTGCGGTTTCGATCAATCTGACGATAACCCAACTTGGCCGATTTGGCACCCTTCTTTGACATTTTCTTGTCTTCTTCAGAAGGTGGTTCCCAAGATCTTGTTCCGTCTGGAGCAACTTTAGTCTTACCAGCACCACGTACACCACGCTTCAACCCACGATCAATGACTTTACGAGCAAGACGGTTGGAAACTTCAGATACTTCGGCTTCTTCTTTGGAAAGTTTGTCCTGAAGCTTTTCCGCCGATTTCAAAATCTTCTTACGATCAACATACTTTGCTTCTTGAGCGTTCTTGAAGTCCTTGTCGGTTGGGCGATCAGGATGACCTGGAGGATTTGGCTTTTCACCGCGCTTTCTCTTAGCGTGGATATTGTCCCAAAGACCCTTCTTTCCCTCTTCTACCGATTCCTTATTCACCTTGTGGCGCATATCTTTGGCGCCGCCTTTGGTGTAACGAGGGCGACCGGCTTCACGCTCTTTATCTCTTCGACGAGCGGCCTTGACAGGATCTTCCTTATGCTTTATCTTTGGGGCGGCTTCATCCACCTTTTTTGGTTGTTTACCATCAGGGTGTGGATTTTTCACACCCTTTGGTGGAGTTACCCGCCACTTGATTTTTTGAGGCTTATCTAGGGCTTCAGATACGAAAGACTTAAAGGACTTCATGTTGTCTTTCCCTTGAGCTTCTCAGCTCCAGGCTGAGTCTTGTCACCGATTTTTTGATCGTTTGGACGATAGTTCACCGAACGAGCGAGGGAAGCGCCAACTTCTGTCTTGTTGTTTGCTGTCACCTTGTTGATGTCAACGTAATCTGGTTCTTGGACCTTGTGCTTATCAGCGAATGCCTTTGCTTCACCAGACCAATTGTCGTCATAAGTCTGAGACTTGGTTGCACCCTTGTAGCGCTCAGCACGATTTGCTTCAGCCATCTTTGTAAGAGCTGAACGAATCGAGTTTGGTGCGGATGGATGTTCAACTGTGACATTTACATCGACCGACTCACGAACTTCTCGCTTGTTGGTTTCAAGTGCATCACGACAATCAGCAAGGGAACGTACAAGCATCTTCGCATCGTACATACGACCGGACTGAAGTTTGATGTCGCTCTGTGAAGGATCTTTGTTGCTGGCATATGATGCTGAAACACGATCTGCTGCAGCCATAGCTTTTTTATGGTCGTCAGTAATTGCCTTGGCCATAGCCACAATTTCATTGGCAAGTGGAAGAAGCTGGTCTACGTAACGATTGTTGTTATCTGAGTAGCTTTCGGTCATACCACCCTTATTTGCCGACTTGGCCGCGTTTGCTGACTTGACTTCTGCCTTGCGGTTGTCATCAATAGCATCTTCAGCATCGAGTTCATCAGGTGCCTGCTTCTTATCAAGCTTACCAGTATCGGGCGTCTTGGACTTTTCAGCTGTCTTCTGATTCATGTCTGTACCAGATTTCATTTCCTGTCCTGGCTGACCAGTGATTTTGTCCATCTTCATCTGATCTTCTTTGAAGATACCCATTACACGGTCGACCATGCTTTCCTCAGCGACGTCCTTACGTCCTGAAGATTCACCCTCTTTGGCAACCGCCGGGTTGACTTTCTGGTGCTTCTCGGGTGGATTCGGCTTTGCTGCCTGCTGCTTGGTGTTTGGTTCACCATCAGCTTTGTTTTCGTCTCGAGCCATTTGACCGTCCATTTCAAGCATAGACTTATAACGGGCGAGAGGAGAAGAATTTTCTTCTTTCATCTTGTCTGCGGCCATACCTAGACCCTTTACTCTTTTTTGGAAGCGGCTATATGCTTTTGTTGCTTTTTCTGAGCCGCCCTTAGAAATCTTTTTCGCGTCCATGTGTCTTTGAACTGCTTTCTTGGACTTTTGCATATCAGCGCCAGCCTTAGCATAATAGCCTTTCAATTTGTCCTGTGAAAGCTCATCAAGTTCCACGTCTTCTTTAGTCATGCGATCAATCGCTTTATTGATTCCAACTGTGCGCTTTCCAAGCTTTCTTGCCGCTTTGTCACGCTCAGATGAGTAATGTTTGCGTAGTGAGCTTGGATTTTTTGGATCTTCAGCACCGATACTCGAACGGGTCATTTTTTCAGAAGAACCAACTTTGTCATTTGAAGCTTTCTTAACATACTGTCCAAGTTTCTTTTTGGAAAGCTCATCAAGTTCCACGTCTTCTTTGTACTTCGACTTTTCCTGAACGTCGGTTTCGACTTCAGCTTTTCCTTTGCCTCCGTGGACAGCTTTGGTCACTGCTTTGCGGCGCTTGTGAAGATAACGATCAGAAGAATCGGTATCGCCATCATTGTCGATATCCTTGTCTTCTCTATCATCGTAATCTTTTTTGACCGCTTTCTTGTCAACCGGATCCATCTTCTTTTCGTGGACCTGTTGAAACGCGGCGGCCATATCGCGGATTAGTTCTTTCATAGCTTACTCTAGCCTCCTACGCTAGTATTTATTATTGTTCTTACGTAAAGAACTGAAGGGCTACCGCACCTGAAATGGCGGTAATGAATACTCCAACAATCCATCTAATGTATCCGGTAACCCGGGTATTCTCATCAATTTTCTTGCTTGCTTCAAGCTGTTCTTTTCTTATTTCAGCCAATTCATTAAGAAATTGAGTATTGCGATCATCGTATCGACGATTGTTTTCAATTCTTGACTGTTCGAGTGTTACAATTTTTTCCTCTACTCGGGCTAGAATGACGAAAGCTTCTCCAAGCTCATCAATTTTTCGCTCGATTCGGTCGAGTCTTAGTTGTTCTAGTTCATGATCGGTTGACATTGTTTCTCACTTTAAAGTTTCGACATCATCAAGCCATTTTCTTGAACGTTTCCCGTCTGCTGTTTCAACGATAACGTAATTAGCTCCCAAAACACTGATTGTTCCAATTTCGTCTGTTTTCTTGATTACCACTTCATCACCTTCGGTGAATAGCTCACCTCGTACATACTTCTCACGAATTTCGGATTTTTCACCGAGGCTAACGTGAGATTTGAAAGTCTTTTCCTCATTGAGTCCTAATCCGCAACGAACTTTGTTGTAAAGATCCTTTGCATCTTCGTTGGTCATTTTCGTAGGAAGACCTTGAGAAAACATAGTGAAGTCAGATCCCTTCGCGGCCTCGCGTAGATTTGTTGCCGAAACACCTTCGACATCATCTGACTCTGGATCACGGTTACCAGCCGAAACAATCTTGATTGATTCGAACATGTAGTAACCATGACGACCCTTCTTTCCGTTGTAGAGCTTGATGCGCTCAAACTCTGGTAGTCGGTCTTCACCTCCTACCATTACAACGTTCCTGTAGCCGGATTCGTACATTGCTCGAGCTGCCTCAAGAATGTTGCGAACCGAAGGGTCATGACGAATAGAACGCCCGTGTCGTGGAAACGCCTTACGCGCGATCTTAATCTTATCTTCGTAAAGAAGAGGGTTCTTCTTTCTGTCGTTGGTCTGGGAGAGATACACCCGATATGGGAACCTTCCAGCCTTTTCAGCAATGGTGTCAAGAAGTCGCTCATGCCCTAGAGTAGGCGGATTCATACGGGCAAACGTGAAGTATGCCGTGTCCTGGGACTCTTTAACAAATTGCTTGAATGATGTTAACTTCATTATCTACTCCGATCTCGGCGCCGCACAACTGGAAGAACTCTCTTTTGTACTCGCCCCACGATGCCGCTCATCTTAGACAAGCGACGCTCAATTTCTGCTTTGCGAGCTGGTGAGAGGTCACGCTTGTTCTTACCCTTGGTAAGACGCTTCGCAACGGTATTGCGAGCTTGGCGGCGTGCTCTTTTGTCAAGACGACCCTTATCGGCAATCCGACGAGAAGCCTTTCTACGACCGACACGAAGTTTGGCCTTGTTACGCTTCATGATGATACCACGCTTGCGGCGTTGCGCAACAGTGAGTACTTCTTGAAGCTCAGAACCAATAGACTCTTCTACCTGTTCTACAGGCTCTGACTTTGGGTTTCCAGTAAGACGGTTGCGGCGGTTACGAAGTCGTTCAATCCCGTCACGAACTCGCTCTTTTTGCTTGTTGTGGCGAGGTTCTTTACCTTGGATATTCTTATGACGATCTATTTGGCGATCAATTTTCTTGTCGATGGTTGCAACCGATGCTTCTTCAACACCAGTCTCTTCATCAGCCATCTTACGCTTATTGGCTTTTCGCCGAGAAAATTTGGTATCGCGTGAAGGATATTTCACGCGATCTAGATCGTCTAAACTGTAGGTCTCTTTACGAGATTCTTGAAAGAAGTTCTTGAACGACTTCATGTTAATTCCTTGTTGGTGCGTCCCATCCCTTAACGAAATTGGACGAAAAATTTTGGTAGGAGAACTGCTGTCTGTCTACAATCTTAATCGTCTCACTTTGCCCAAATACCACATACCCCTCATGTGCAGCGGGTATCAGTCCATAATCACTCTCTTGTACCCAGACCTTTACCTCTTGGTACAATTCAAGTCTATTTATAATGATAGACTTTGCAACCCGGACTTCATCCATAAATCGTAGGACTTTGTTCATTTGAGGCCAGTGACCCAGCACCGAAAGGATTTCTGTCATCTTTGCAATACGACGATCTCGACCAGATTGTGTAGCCAGTGACATGGCGTCACACTGGAGCTTGTTCTTAGTAAAGTCATATAACCATTCAGCATCCATTGTCGAGTGACCCTCGCGTACACGGTGGTTATATGCTTGCTTGATAAGAGCAACAATACACGGATCAGTAGAAATTTTGTCGAGATACCAAGCATCAAGGTCTTGTGCAAAATCTCGAGGAGCCGTGACAATGTCATCCTCAATCTTGTAATTGGTCATTGTGGGATCAACACACAAGACCTTATCGCTTGATAACAGGTTCCCAAATTGAGGATGAGACACATTACCAGATTTGTCGATCCAAGAATGCCATACAACTCCGAGTTCCCAATCTTTCCAATGCTTGGCCCGAATTTCGTACACGAGAGTGTTGGGATGGAAACGAGCATTTCCATTCCTTTGACGATCTACCATAGGACCAGAAACTGGGTTATAGGGGATAAAGAGAAGATCACCTTGGAGGATAAGACCCTTTGGAACAACATCCTTCAGATATTGAAAGCTGTACAGAAGCTTGTTCTTTTTGGCGTCCGGCATATCACCCTTCTCAATTTGATCGAGTGTATGATACCGAACCGAAATCTTGTTCAAAAAAGATTTGGTTGAGACGAAGAAACCAACCTCGTCCCAACCAGCGAAGATGGATGGCGCGCCATCCCATTTTGTTGAAAGCTGAAGCGCCCCATTCTGAATAGACCACAGAATGTTGTTGATTCGCATTACTCCAAGTGAACCTTCCTCGAGGACAAGATCTTCAAGGTGTGTGATATGATCAATCATGACTTTTCTTTCCTTTGCCAGTTATGATCAATATAACATATAGGTCACTCATTGTAAACTAAAAAGGATGCGGTTTCAGTGTTCCATGCGCAACTGAATATGGTGAGTAGAGCTCTCCTCTAATCTTGATTTCGGGAAGGACTTCGTAAAAATCTGTTCGAACACCGATTCGAACTTTGAAGATACCTTTACCTGAAAGAGATGGAAGTGGAAGGTTGAACGGGTTCTCTCCAAGAGAAAAGAATTGATCGCCGGTTTGAATGTAGTGAGCTGGCTCTGTCTTTCCGAAGTTGTAGTGTTTTGCTACAAGATCTCCAAGATCGACATTATCTATTTCACACACGTATTGCTTTCGGTCAGAAAGGAATTCAGTCATTGCTTCTACTGGGACCGCGGCAGGGTCTTTAAGACCTCCCTTGGTAGTTGGAATGACAGATCCTAATGACTTCAGATCTTTGACGAATTGTGTGGCTTGCTCGGATGAATTGAGAACATCACATGTAAAGTTCTGCACTGGTGAGTCTTTACTGACCCACCTTTCTCCGTTGAACATGACTCGCGGAGTGCCTAGCTGATCTTCTTCGTTCATCTTGACTTCGATCCACGAAGTCTTTCCTTTGTACTCGACGAAGACGTCGGGATATTTTGACCCGACAGTAGGACGTTCCGCTTTAACACCATCAAACGTGTTGAGATACTCTGCTACAGATCGCTCATATCTAGCCGGCGTTTTCAATGACTGGATCATTGTACGCCTCAATGTTTGGTTGATGTGGTTCTATATATCAGTCCAGGAAAAGAAAAAGGGAGAAAAACCGAAGTTTTTCTCCCAGTTGGCCACCTTAGCAATGGAGGAGAGGGTTGGTGGCTACCCTATCGGGTTAACTCTTACCTTTCAGGCGAGAGTTGAAATTCTGCTTCTTCTGTATGGCTTCCAGCTTGCGCTTGACCCAGGCAGGGCGGGTCTTAACATTCGGGAATTGCTTCCGAAGGTTAGCGGCGGTTGCCATCATATCTTTGTCATAAGCGTTCATGTACCTATTTATCCATAAAACATTTTGAAGGAGACCTCCCACTTCGTGGTACCATCAGTCATCTTCACTTCGCGTGGACCTCCGTTCCAGTAGACCTCAGAATATCCACGAACCCCATGCTGAGAAGCATTGTTTGCTTGTTCCTGAGCCTCTTCCTTCGTGTCGTAGAGGTGTTCGTACGTTTTTTGTCCCATCATTTTTAATCAATTTGAAAGGTGATTTTTGTTTCAGCTGCTCCGACTGCTACCATAGCAATCATAGCCCACTCAGGCATGCCCAACCAAGTAGCTAGTAGATACATGATCCATGCCATAAAAAATTTCAGGGCCCAGTTTGCTGCAATAATCAATAGTGCCATTGTGTACATTCCTTTCCATTGCTTGTAAGTATAATATACTACAACCGGAAAGGAATGTAAACGACTTTTTCACTTGGGAGGGAAAATTTGCTTCCCATCACGAACTACCTTGATGATCTTCTCGATTCCATTGTCCGAGGAAGCATATCGCATACAACCCTCTTTGGGTTCAGAATACTTAGGACCATAGACGATTGTACGCTTTTCGTTGATGTTCTCAACCTTGTTCCAATCACCAGAGCGAGTACCTTTGCACTTGACAAAGTCACCAACTTGAACATTGTCCATCAACCATTTGGTTTTTCTGAGCAGGGCGTCTTCTACACGGAAGATGACCTTTTCAACTGGGACAAGAACGTCTTTAGTGTCTTTCCAAGGTTCGCCCCTTTCCCATACAACAAACACGTTGAACTTCGAGAGATCTAGATCGGTATCAATTTCTATCGCCATCTCCTTTGTGTCGTAAACCCGATCTTGACCAAGAGACAGTTGTATATGACCAACTTTCTTGGTACGATTAGTGTCGAGCCTTTTCATCTCAAGTTTCATACCTTGTGGAGCATGAATACCATCAATCAATTCCACAGTGGGAAGTTTCCACTTATTAGCCCGCGGACCATATTTAATGGTCCTAACCGAAACTTCGAAATGAACTTCCTTCCATGCATTATCATCGGCCAATGCTTCGGTCGTGGTAAGATATTTCTTCATTATGCTGATCCTTGCCATCCACCAGATTTCATTTCCTTCTCCCAGCCAAGCTCAGAAGAATACTTCCGTTCGCGACGGAGCTCTTCCTCAAGTTGCTCAATGCGAGCCTCGAGTTCATCGATATTGTCTGCCGCTGCCAAGAAAAGCTTCTTGTAGATCGACCTATATCCGATGTCTCGAAGAACTTGGGTTGCGGGGAAAATACCTTTTCCCCTCACACATTTCTCTTCCATATCAGATACAGCATCATCCTGCTGTTTCCAGCTGTATTTAGCCATTCTCTTTCTCCCAATCATGGATCAGCTTCCAAGCTTCATCCATCAGTTTCTGATTGGCACTCATACCCTCAAGGAGGAGTCGCTTTTCCTTCATGTAGACCTTAGCGAAGGAAGGATCAGACTCAGTGATGTCGCGGGTATTTGCAATAAGATCAGCAACTTTGATCGTTTGAGCTGCAGTAGGTGCCATCTGAGTGTGTCGGCGGTCCATCTCTTTACGAGCAGCACGATTACCTTCAACTTTGGTCTTCTTGCCATCTTTCCAGACAACTGAGACATCAGTCAGCCAGTAGACCAAGTTCATCACAACTGAACCAAAATGTGCTTCGATCAATTCAAGAGAAACCGCGGTATCCTCAACTGTGTCGTGAAGAAGGGCTGCAGCCAGCATCTCCTTGGTGTGATCTTCAACCGAGGAAACGATAGCACACACCTCAACAGGATGGACGATGTAGGGTGCACCCGAGTACTTCCGGGTTTGTCCTACCGCAGCATGTGCAGCGGATGCAAAGGTAAAAGCTTTGCCAACAAGCGGGATGTCGATGAGCTTTTCAACTCGTGAGAGGGGTGTGTCGGTCATTGGATCATGTTCCCAAGTTGTGCGAATGCGTTGATTTGAAAGAGGAGGAAGATCGATATCCCAGTTGTGAGGATCGTGATAACACCTTTCCTGAAGATATTGTAGATCATTGCTACTGCTGTAAGTGAGAACCATACCGAGAACCAGAAGGGAGTGCCTTCATATCCCGTGATGTAGTTGTAAACACCAGCATGATAAGCCAAAAGAAAAGCCAAAGACAGCATCGCCGACGTCAGAATCGTGGCGACAATGCGGGTATCTTTGTCAAGGGGCTTTTTATCGACTTCTGAAGGATTCATCAATGCTGATACAATCCCATAGATGGTGAATATCACATAGCAGAAAAACCAAAAACCAGTCATCATACATTCTCCGTATCATCAAGATTCCATACTTCGATGAAGTAATGGGTCTTAGTCCAATCAAATTGATCAAGTAATGGATATTCGCGGTCGCCATTTTCATAAGCAGCTTTCGCGGCGTCCCAAGAGGAAAAAACTCCTCGATTTTCCTGACCTTCGTATGAATACTGAAGACCTAACACATACACGTCCATTATCTTCTCCTTTCATTGTATTTCTATTATACACAGAAATGGGCAGCGTGTAAACTGCCCATTTCAAGTTTTGTGAAATTATTCGGCGGCTGGGCCGAGATTCAGGAACGGTACCGTCGAACCTGGGATCATTTGAGTCGGAAGAGTGCCATTCCACTGCTGAGCCACGAGATACTCGATGTACAGCGGATTTCCGGAGATAGCATCTTGGATGACCTCAATACCTTCAGCCTCAGCTTCTGCTCGAAGGCGAAGAGACTGAGCATCAGCTTCCGCTTGGAGAAGGGTTGCATCCGCTTCAGCTGCTGCTCGAGCTCGAGTTGCTTCAGCTTGGGCTGTGGCGGTCTGAACTTCACGCTGAGCCTGGATCTGTTGCTGTTCGAGAGAAAGCTGTTCACGAGCTGTTGCTTCACGCTGTTCTTCGCGAGCAAGAACCGCTTCACCATAACGAGGCGGGAGTGTATAGTCATCCAATTGAATCGAGTTGATGATCACCGGAAGACCTTCCAGATTGGACAGGGCGGTCTGGAACATGGTCTCTGCAACACCATTTCGGTCACGGGCCAGTTCATGGGCGGTGTGTTGACCAATCGCTGCTTTGAGAGCCTGGTTCAGGCGAGGCAGAACCGTGTTGTTCGCGAAATCATTCGGAGAACCATACTCGATATAGATGTCCATGATCTGCGAAGGATCAGGACGCCAGTTCATCGACCACGTCACACCAGCCGTAAGCTGATTGCTTGTGGTCGCATTCATCTGACCACCAATTGCGCGTTCACGAACATCAAATTCGTTGACACCTTGTACGAAAGGTACTTTGAATTGAAGACCTGCGGGAGTTTCTTGACGAACCGCCTGTCCCATATTTGTGATAACAGCAACACGACCTTCATCGACCACATAAGCCGCATTGATACCTGTTGCCAAAATTGCCAGCGATGCTACGCCGGCGAAGATAAGTCCACCACCACTCATTGAAAATCTCCGTTCATAATTTCTTGGATGGAAAGAATGGCTGCCATTGGAAGAAGGAAGCCAGTCATGATTGGAAGAAAAGAGAGATTCTTCCGTTCGGTTTCACGATCAATCGTATGTTCAAAACGATTGGCTCGTGTTCTCACGTAGTTCATACCAACAACGTATCCCATTGGCATGCACATGATGTAGATGATTGCTACTGCAGCCAACACATTATGTTCCTTTCAGTTAAGGGTTGATGTGTAACTCTAACACAATTTACATGGAAAATACACATAAAAAAAGAGGGTAGGGATTTTTGTCCCTACCCTCCAAAATCATGCAGCTTCAGCCATCTCCATGGCCAGATTGGCAGCCTTGATCTTACGGGCACCATTGCCACCGAACCAATTGGAGTAGAGCCGGTTGTCCGCCGACCGACCCTGGATATGGTCAGTGAGATAGGTCACAGCATTGAATGCCTGCCAGTAGGAACCTTCGGCATACTCTGCACCCGGCTGCTTTTCCATGATATCATGGGCAAGCCGTGCGTTCCGAGACAGATCTTCGAGCTTCTTGACTTCCCGTTCTCCCGAAGTGCGAGGGAAAACCTGCGAGAAGTAGGTGATGAGGTCATCACCCGAAACTCGCTTCGAGCCCATGAACTCCGCCATTTCACGATACTTGGTAAACTTCTCGTGGGCCAGACCAAGGGTCTCCTTCACGGCATCCGGATCGAAGTGGGTTCGATGGCCAATCTTGACCTGAGACTGCGATGCAGTGTTGAGAGCAAAGGTAAGGGTGTTGTTACACACAACACGGATCGGTGTGAACCGAATGTCGATCGACTTTCCGTACATATGTGGGTTCGAGAAGAGAAGATAGGAGTCGACCCGATCTCCACCGAAGACATCGAACGACTCACCAACTTTGGCGAGAGCCCAAACCATCTGACCTCCGCGGAGAGACCCAGCGGTGTGCATTTCCATGTCACCCGAGAGGACGAACTCATGGAAAAATTCGAATGCATCAGCATTCTGAACTGGGTTCCAGTCCTTACCGACATTGGTGAGAACCTTGTTGTCCGACATCCGAACCAGAGACTGCTGACCAGTCTTGATCCGCTTGCCTTTGACTTCGATGTAGGAGTTGTACTTCTTGACTTCCCAGTCAAGGCCTGCTGCTTCCATCATCTGCGATGGAGTCAGATCAGGGAGAACTTTCGTTCCAAGGCCGTGCCAAGGGACGTCGCCAGCATAGGCCATCTGAGCCTGACCTTCGACAATTTCCAGTTCGTGTGCCATTGTGTAGTTTCCTTTCAGTTGATAAGAATAGAATACACTATCTTACCATGAAAGTAAACTACTTTTTCACCAAGAAGATTTTTACAGAAGCTCTCCAGGTTGAGCTTCTTTGATCAAGAACCACTCTTGAGTCTTGCATACCATACCACCCGATGCTTGCCACCAATGTGAAGTATGGGTTGGGATTGTTTGGATCTCACCATTTTCATCTGGTTGAGTGTGGTTGATAATCGCTCTTGGCGGGTCGTTGGGTGCAACGGTAAATACGAACCCATCTACCTGTTCAGCAAGTACATTCCAATCACTATTGACCGAAGCTACAGTGCGACAATCTGTGCCTGGTAGGTCCCACGTATGCTGTTCGTATGTAGAACCTTGAATTTCGACGGTCTCGATCGAATCTGGCGCGTGGCCTTGTGCTGTGGCCATCGAAGCGGCCACAGTAAGAGTTGTTGCAAGCAGTAAATTGCGAATCATGATTCTGTACCTATTGTACGACGAACAATGTCGTCGTGGTTGAACTCTGCCCAGTACAATTCAAATGCAACACCAGATTGCAAACCTTCGAACTGATGATACAATCCTGGCTTCACTTGCATAAAGTCTCCTTCACCCAGAAGGGTCTCATCTACAAGACCATCTTGATCCTTATCTTGCCATACACGAACCATCATAAGCCCATGTTCGACAAAAAACCCATTCCACTTGTACTTGTGAAGATGTTCTGAGCATTTGTATCCAGCATTAAACTGAATACGATGAAACTCAAACACACCGTTAGCGTGAATAAGCTCCGTTTGCCCCCAAATTTTACCTGATTTTGTAGTCATAATATTCTCCTAAACAAAGCAGGGACCATTGAGGCCCCTGCTATTTCATTTCGCCTCTGACTATATCAGTCCTCGGACGCAAGTTTTGAGAAGTACGACATGGAGTCATCATCACCATCGTCATCTTCAAGGGGATCTTTACGAGCCTCTTGCTTTTGTGTTGGTGCTTCTTCCTCGTCTCCAAGCTTTTCTTCTTCGTCGAGTGTCGCTTCACGGTTGGTACCGTTATTGAGACCAAGGATACGATCAAGCTTTTCCTTCAGTTCGTCATAAGACTTGAAGGTATCTGGATCAGTGAACTCAGAAAGATCGTACAAGTTGTTGTAAACCTTTTCGATCTCGTCATCATCATCCGCAACAGCAGCTGGAGAAGCAAATTCCGACTTGTCGTAATTCGGCCAACCATGCTCATTCGCACGAATCTTAAGCTTGAAGTCAGCACCTTCCCACATGTCAAATGGGTTGACTGGATCTTCATCTTCGAACTGAGGCTGCATAGCATCCATCAGCTTGTCAAAGATCTTCTTACCGAACTTGTAGAGCATGACTTTGCCCTCGTTTTCGGGATTTGCTGAGTCCGATACGATTAGGACATTTGCAACGAAATTACGACGACGTTTTTGTTCACGCGCTTGACGGCGTTCGGGTGTGTTATCCGAGTCTACCGAATTCCAAAGTTTGGAATTGTAATCGGTAACTGGGTCAGACTCACCAAGGGTAGTACGAGACTTTTCGATGTACCATTGGCCAGACGGTCCTTTGAAACCATGGTCATAATACTCTGTCCATGGAGTTGCATCTGCATCTGGCTGTGGGAGGAAGCGGATTACCGCGTAACCATTACCCGCTTTATCTCGGGATGGCTTCCAGAAACGATCATCTGCATACGACTTCTTGGCCGTTGCTTCTGCTGCTGCTTTCTGGAGTTTGTCGATGGAACCTTTACGGCTCTTTTTAAGTGCTGCGAATGACATCACTGTATTCCTTATGTGCGTTGTATGGCGTTGTATGCGTAGTGTGTGCGTACAGATTTATATATATGCCTACACAGGAAGTTCAGCACCTTTTTTGAGGTAATTTAGTGATTGTGCTTCAGCCTCGATCTTTTCTTTGACCACGTTTGAGAGGAATTTTCTCACATCGGCTGGGTCGATCTCATGTTCTTCGCACAAATGGATGACAGCATCCATATAGGATGACTTGTGCTCTCTCACAGTATCGATGACTTTTCGCGAAAACTTGGATTTGGTTAAGAATTCTGACAAAACATTCTCCTGAATCGGGGAGAGCCTTATTTGTCTAAGACTCTCAATATAATGGTATCTTTATTGATACGTGCATTGGGTGTACTGGTCTTGGTTGTAAGAGTCTTCCACACCTTTTCTACTTCCTTTGGTTGCTTCTTCAGCACCGTTGGAAGCATTTCCTCTGGTTTACGTAGTCGAACTTGACGTGAGTTAAGATCGTCTACATGTTGCAGAGTTGAACCCTTCACCTCAAAACCTTTACCTGATTTGCAAAGGTATTCTGTAAGCATACGTGACTTGACGTTGAAGGTGTACAATCGCTGTGCACCAATAATCTGCACGGGGTTGATTGATGTCAACTTGAACTCAGCTGAGTCCTTGGCATACTTGAAGCTTTTCACTTGCTTGTCAGCTGTTTGTGGCTTGGCGATCCGAACAGCTCGTTTTGCCTTCTTAGAAAGCATGTAGCTTTCTGCATCGGCAACAATTGCTTTCAGTAGGGCCTCATATTCTCTCTTTTTCTTAGCATTCCAATGAGAATATCCTTCAGCCAAATCAGCCGGACATTTCTTTGAATTGATCTCTTCAGCTTCAGCCAAGATGGGAGTGTAATAGTCATACACAGATTTTGCCATGTTGTATGGCGCATCAACCTTCTGAAGCTCGTTGAATACCGAGTAATTCTCGATATCGATGTGAATACCTTTATAGAAGTCATCAATAACCTCTTCAATCGCACCAATGAAGTCTCGAGTACGATTGGCAATAATTTCAGCTATTGATGGTTTACGAATTTCTGGAACAACATCAGTCTTGGGTTTTTCTTCAAGTGCTCTTTTACCATGCTGTCTTAGTTCGTCAATGTATCTATTGATTGCGCCCTTGGCGTCCCATTTTTCAGGAAACTCGTGGCCGAGCTTTTCCCATTCAATTGTCGCTCCGACATAATATGCCATAGTGAAAGCCCATTCTGGAGCAGCGAGGAGAGTCTCTTTTTCTTTCTTGAAATTCTCGCGCACATATGCTCTGAGTGTTTTAGCGACTTCCTTTTTGTCGATCTCCATTCGAGCATGATCTTTGAAAGCCCAAAATGAATCGATTGGGCAACCAGCCCATGTTGTATGAAGGCGACGAGAGAATGTCTTCTTAACCTTCTTACGTTTTGTCAGTCCGCGTGGAGTTGCCATCACTTTTCCTTTTAGTTTCTCCGCATTTGCGAAACATCTTTTGCCGCATCCTTGGAGTCCTTACGAATCGGTACAGCATTCGACTTGTGCATCGTTGCAATACCAAGTAGCTCATCGCCCGTATAACGGTTCTTGTTGCGGGCGGCGCCATTAGCTGGAATTTTGTCAGACGTTCGGACCTTGCTATCTAGATGATGAACAGGTCGACGATAGGGTGAAGTCTTTTTGCCGGGCTTCCAACCCAACTTCTTGTAATACTCGTCATTGGAAGCCCGTGTTACTGGCTTACCTTTCATCCGCATCTGCCCCAACCTTCAGACATGCCCAAAGGACAAGGAAGCTCGGAATGCCGATGACGAGATAGATGGTGAATAGTGTCCAAAACATGACGTTCTCCTCTGTTCATTGAATCATATTACATCAGGTTGGGGACCATGTAAACTGTTAATTCCGCATCTTTTTCGACATGTTGGGTGAGTCAGGTCTGAATCAAGGAGAGACTCAAAGAGTTCATCAAACCAAGGATCTTGCAAAATTTCATGGGCTGGTCGATTGTTCACATTCATCTGGTCTCGCTTAGCGTCATAACTTTTGTAGACTTGATGATCATACTCTTTGAAGTGTTCGCCTCGATTACGACCAGTGTAGTCTGAGTTGGCGAAATAACAGCATGGATGAACTTGCCCATCTGGATTCACGACAAACCGTTTACGAGCTGCCCATGGACATGGATTATCACACATCAGCTTTCTCCAATCGATCTACCTCACCTTCAGGTGTGATGAATTCAAAGATCTTTCCTTTGCTGAATCGATTTGATGGAACAACAAAATGTGGTCCAACGATTCCCCACTCTCTACACATTTTCTCGATATCTTCGATGTAGTCTTCATTATGCTTGAAGACAATTGTCATCAGCATTGTGAAAGCTGGAGTTGTACAGAATGCTTCGATGTTGTCTTTCATTCGGTTGAAATCAACCTTACGGCGATACTTTGCATGCATCTCTTGGTTGATACCATCGACATCAAACACGATCTCAAGACGCTTTCCACCCATCATACCAAATTTCCACCACCAATCGGGATCTCTCATACCGGCATTGGTATTGATGTGGACCTTTACAAAAGGATCGGTCGTAATGAGATACTCGACAATCTCATATATGTCTTTGTTCATCATCGGATCGCCCCAAGTTCCGCAGAGCTCGAAACGTTCGTAATGTGAAAGAGATTCGGGTGGAAAGTATTCTTTGAAGGATTCAAGCGACCATTGAACCAACGGAAGCCAACCAATTTTGTCAAGACCAGATGGATCTGTGCGGTGACACTGTGGACAGGCCGCATTACAAAACGTGGACAAATCAATCCACGCTTTCAAGCCCTCCTTCGGGTAAAGCGAATTCTGTATGGGGGTATTCAATTCGTTTGACTTTGACATTCGCTTTCTCTGCAAGTTCACACATCATTTGGGTTCCACGACCTCCAGGGAATGCGATTACCCAGGTCGGTTGACCTTCGTCAAGCATTTGCTTGTTACGACGGAAACCCGCTGACTTACCGTATTTATCCCATTCGGCTGGGAAAACAACAGATGGATATCCCAACATCTCGGCCCATTCGGCAACGATTGTGTCAACACCTCGTGCACCACCAGTGATGATGGTGATGTGGTCATATTTGTCATAATTGATTAGGCTTGAAAGGGTTTCGTGGATGAACCACCACTCTTCATTCTCGTCACCAAAGTCACGACCTCCGCATATTAGGAATCGAGCTTTCATAACTCATAAACAACCGGTTGAAATTCAGATGTGTGTTCAATAATTTCTTCGAGCTTGTCCCAGTTACCGCCGCCGAGACCAGCACCAATTTTGGGCATTGCAACACTCATGCCTGGAAACATATTGCTGATCTGCATCATGCAGGATTTCACTGCATTGTAATCTACGTATCGACCAACTCGACCATATCCGTACTGGGTGATGCAATGAATGATCATCTTATCCTTTTCGAGATAAGAATATGTTTGGCCCACATGAAGGCCACCATGATAATGGATCCACCGATAGTAATCGTAAGATTCTGGATATGTGGATCGAATGAGACCAGCTACTCCAGCACCCATTACCCCTTGGGCATTACACCCATGGGCGATAAATTCTTCTTCGCAATCAATGATGTTACCAGTTTTGTACTCAATTTTCACTTCTTGACTTTCTTGGATTTCACGATTTTCATGATTTTCTCGATGGTCTTTGAATCAGTTGTTGTACCACCATACTTACCGTTCGGATCATATTTCTTAGTTGGTTTCTTAGCTTCTGTCATTACATATTCCTCATTCATAGCGAGCATAGCGCTCATTATATCATCATATGCCGACCCTGTAAATACAGTATGTGCAACGATAACATTGTCAATAGCTTGAGTTTTGATAACCTTTTGAACAGCCATTGGTGGAAGAATGATTTCCATCTCACTTGGATGGGTTGACCATGTATCCTTCAAAGCTGGAATAACACGCGACCCAGCTGGAATGTAAATCACAAACTTGATGTTTTGCATACCGAAAGTATTTCCCGATTTAAGAGAAGTACTTACAAATGCTGGATCGACATAATCAGATCCTGGAACAAAAGTCTCAATATCTTTAGATCGAATATATCCACCACGGTATACCCAAATGCCTTCTTCAAGTGGCTTTGCCTTTGCAAAGGAATCAACGAGAAGTTTGTTCGGTTTACGTTGAACCCTTTTCCTTTGTTGTGGGTTTAGCTTTCCTGTGTCCTCAAAAAATTCAATTGTAGCTTCTCTTAACGGATTGTTGAAATCCGAATAGTGATAATCGGTATAATCTTTGACATTGAAAATTTCCTCTTCACTGAAAGCCGCTTCATTTGCTTTACAATACTTGTCGTAGATGTAATCTCGTTTTTCTTTGATCTTTTCTTGAATTTCAAAACTACCATATGGCGCAAGAAGTTCATCAGAAACAAATTCACCAGACCCGGGCAAATCATAAGGAAGATCACTTGGCTTTATGTTAGCTTCTTTTGCCGGCTCTTTCTTTTTATCTGTTTTTTCGGATAGATCGTTAACCTTTTGAATTTTATAGAGAGTGCCTATTATAGAGACCGCCTTAGGATTATCTGAAATCTTTTGCATCGCTTTCTTAAAGGCATTAGCACCTTTGGTTGTCAATTTTAAACCATTTGGATCCCAATATTCCTTATCAATCAAGTCATCAAGTATAGGCTTAGGGAAATTCTGCTTAATGACCCATGACAAATTCTCAACATTGAATTTTTTAGGATCAAACCCACCCTTTGCTATCAAAGCATCGTACACTTTAGGATTGGCAACATAAACCAATTCTTCATCAGAAAATGAAGGGAGTTCATCATCTTCTTTCTTTTTGGGTTCATCGACCTGCTTTGCTTTCGAAAGGTCATCTAGAAGAGCCGGATCGATATCATTGTTGTTGACTTCATAGCCCTTGAATTGGTACTTTGTCGATGGCTTGGTAGATACAGAAGCTTTTGGCTTCTTCTTTTCTTTTACGTCTTCAGCGGCTTCGACAGGAAGGGCACCATCGACCTCGAAGTTGTAGCTCTTGAATGCCTTTGACTTGAAAAGGCTCTTTGGATTCACAGTCTTCTTGGTAAAGAAGAGATAATTGTAGGAATTCTGTTTGTCCTGAACCACCGGGACATATCGAAACGTCTTGATGTAGGTTTTCTTAATCAGAAGTTGGGTGAAACGGTTGAAGCGCTGAGTTGCATATTTACCTGGGATTACAACAATGATACCATCAAGGCGAGGTTTGATGAATGGCAGCGTAGCTTCTGCGAACTTAAGAAGTGTTGAAAGACTTCGACGAATATGAGCTGGTTTCTTGAATGCCCAATAACGTCTCTTACCATTGTTGATTCGATAGAATTTCATGATGTAGATTCTATCGAAATTACTCAGCTCCAATGACATACCATATTGGGTACCATCCAACTCGAATGCGGCGAAAATCTGTCGCGGCATCTTCGTGTCGTCAGTCATATAGAACTCAGCAGGAGAGTCCATTGATTCAGAAAGAAACAATGGACTCTCAAATGACTCTTCGATTACATCAAGCGATCGGATGTAGTTCTTAAATCTTAGCACTCTACCTTCACCAAAATTACTTTCGGCGTAATTCCCATCTGAAACGCAACATCCATGCGAGTATTGCCAGCCAGAACTCTACGCTCTTCGTTTCGTTCAATCACGATCGGCATCTTCATGGGACGGTTCTTCTCGAAACCCTCATAAAGGGCATCAAGAGTCTTCTCGTTGCGAAACTGCGGGTAAGACGCATAACCTTTAATCAGGTTATGAAGTTGCTCTTTCGACTTCGTACGCGATCTATACGCAATTTCAGCATCGTCCTCGTGAGATACTTCAATGATACTGGCTCTATTTATAAGATCCAGGAAGTGTTCTTCCGAGGAAGCGAAGTCATGGCCCTTGAGAACACACTCAACGTGGTACTCTTGAGCCAGAGCTTCTTGCGAGGGCATAATCCAATTGTCAAACATTTGTGTACCTTTCCATTGCTGTTAAGATTATATTAATCCACCCAAGAGGAAAAGTACACAACTATTTACACATGGTCACGATAATTTAGCCACCACTTGGCATTTTTCCGAGGATACCGCGACTCTTGTGCGCTGAAGAAGATCTGCCAAACCTTGGTGTATAGGTTATGGCGTTCATCATCAGCCACACTGTTCTTGAAGTTGTCGTAGTCAATACGCTCGACTTCTGAAGCCACGATCTCTTTCACGTAGTCACGATCTGCAAAGATACGGAAGCGATAGTCCGAAATGTCTTGGACTATCACATTTTCGGCATAAGCCGGGAATACCTTCTCCAGGTCTCCTTCAAATCGAGCGCGAACCACAACACGAGTTCGGTCTTGGCGGTCCTCGACGATCGAGAACATTGCGTCGTTAAGTAAAATCCACATATGCTTTTCCTTTCATTTTTTCTATTATAACAAACTTGACAGCATATGTAAACAACTTTGTAACAAAATGTTATCAGTAAATTCGAGCTGAATTTATTTCAGTTCGAAGCGCTTCGTATTGATCAAGGATATACCCGACATCCATATGAGAAATCTTTTCGGCTACAGATTCAGTCCGCTTCAGCCAGTTTAAATGGGTATGACCCGACCAATCGTGAACTCCACATTTGATCTCGTAATGCCAACTGCACCCATCCGTGTGATTGTAGGTACAAAATTCATCATGAAGCATAATGGCCAACTCACCCATTGGAGAATTGGTAATTACATCCTTGAGCATGTTCTTTCGTTGATCTTCGAGATCTCTTTTGCGCGTTTCAAGATCGCGAAGTTCCTTATCGAGATCTTTGATAGTTTGATGTTCCATAAGGTTACTTTCTCTTGTAGGGGAAAACCGGTTGAGCAGCTTCGATATAAGCTTCAGCACCCGATGAGGTTGACCACTGATCGTAAAATCGGTCATGGCACGATTGGCAAACATCCAATGCACCATGAGAACACATTTCATCGACTGGAGTCAGCTCCGAGCAGGTTTCACATGGTACCATTTCACGGTTTTGGGAGCCGACCATTTGCAATATCCTCATAATTGTCAATCAGAAACTGAAAAGCTTTTTCAGCGAGGACGCCAAGTCCCCAGAGGCTAGCGAACATCACAACATTCAAAGCCAACATTACGTACCAATCATTCCAGTCCATTAGAACCTCTCCATCACTTTGTAGTCGCCAGTGACCGGGTTAACCCGAGCTTTGGCTTCAGTTGTGGCATTTGCGTTTTCGACCTCGACAAAACGAGAGCCAGTCCACTCTTCAACTGTGGCACAACGCTCCTTAATTCGATCTTTCTCTTCAGGGATTTGTCCTTCAGGTTTGTATGCCCACAGAATAAGGGGCGACATCAGAAGAATTCCAAACGCGACGATCATAAAGTCAGTCATGATTTTCCTTTCTGTTACCTTTCTTTTATATCACATTTGTACGGTCTTGTAAACAAAAAAGGACCCAGCCCCGAAAGGCT
>Ga0102941_1000136_pt1 | contig 30429 bp, 27 predicted proteins | sample SalPonR2_C_D2_MG_FD_79281 | JGI IMG/M metagenome (GOLD analysis project Ga0102941, IMG submission 79281) | Salt pond soil microbial communities from South San Francisco under conditions of wetland restoration - Salt Pond MetaG R2_C_D2_MG | ecosystem: Environmental > Aquatic > Marine > Intertidal... | reverse complement strand
CTTGGTGGTATTGTAAAAAGTATATGATGGAGAGAAGCAGAGGTATAGTCTTCGGTCATCGGTCGACATTCTTCGGTAATAAAGGGATATACTCTATTGAATGATTGGATTCATTAACACTATTGATTTTATTTAATTGATACCTATTACAAAATCATTGATTGGAATTAGAATTGTAATACAGGCCCCGTAGGGGCGAAACATTTGTAGATACTAAAATATTGGTGATATAGTTTACTTGTCTCAAACATGGAAAGAGAACGAAAATTGAATTTTTGGTTTAAATACCGGAAGTGTTTAAGGATTTCTGTTAAATTTTTTATATTCTGTTCTATGTTAGAACCGAAATTATGAGGATGCCAGTAGAGATGATATAGCTCATTGTTTTGGGCTGCATAGGTCATACTTGTTCTGATTCTGTTGATTTTACGTTTTTCAAGAAAACCTAATCTATTAGAATAAGGCCGTAAAAAACTACTCGCTCTGATATTTAATAAATTTTTATCATAGATTAAATCTTCCCATTTTGTGGTTTTATGGCCAAGAATATTAAAGTAAGAATCTAATAATCGTATTAATCTTTTGCTAAGTTTGTTTTTCTGTTTGTTGGTAGAACCGCTATATACCTCGTGGCCCGGATTCCCTCTAAAAGAGGTTATTCCGTTTGACTGGAGGATCTTAGAATAATTTGGATTATGTTGATTGCGTGGATATATTATCGAGTGTATATTTATATTTCTACTATTAGCTATTTCAATTGATTTCTTTATATCTGAGTCAAATTCTTCAGCAGTTTGACCTTCTTCAAGAGTATAAAAATGGGAAGTGGTATGCGAGGCTATTTCTTGTTTGGGTTGATTTTTGATAAGTTTGATAAGAGAAGGAGCATAGTGAAAAGGATCCTCTTTTTCATTATGTCCTACTTTTTGCTGGAAAGGGGTGTAAATTGAATTGGAATAGCTGGGAATTGGTAGACTATCTTTGATTTTGTTTAATTCTTTTTGATTCCGGGCAAATAGGAATCCGACAACACCCCAGGTAGCAGAGATATTATATTTCTGAAATAAATCCAGAATTTTAGGAATTGCTTCTCTTGCTCCTAAGAGATTCTCCTTGTATTCCTGGGGACTTCTTTTATCTCTGACTCCCCAATGAAGTTCAAAATCAAGGGATATAATAAAACCGCCCAAATCAATATTTTCTGCCATATACCAAATTTCCACCTGAGTTAAAATTAAAAAATCATTGAATGTAATTAATTTCCGCAGCAATTGAAAATAATTAGTTGAGATAGAAGTTATTTTGACAAGTTTTTTCCCTGACAAATTCATGAAAGAATTAGATGATTCAAGTGCCTATCAGATCAAGGAAAAAGTGCGGTCAATGTCCGGGGAATGATTGACATAATTGTATTATTCTATCAATTTCTTCCCGATTATTATAAAAATGAGGAGAAATTCTAATCATTTTGTGCCGGAAGGAACAGACGACTTCATTGCCCTTGAGATATTTAAATAGATTCTTAGAATCATTATCCTTATAAAAAGTAATTATTCCGGACCTATGCTCAATCTCGTCATTAGTATGTATATTCATACCAATTTTTTTCAACTCTCGAAGGCAATAGGTAGTTAATTGTTTGAGATGAGAGTATATATTATTAATGCCTATGTTCTGAAGTAAGGAAATAGCAGTATGGGCACCAATTAATCCATCAAAATTCAATGTTCCCAGCTCATATCTTTTTGCAGAAGCTTTAATGGATCTATTATAATCCAAAAAGTTGCTAAAATCATTCAATCCACTCCATCCTAACTGAGATTGAGTTATTTTATTTTGAAGCTGTTTAGTAAGATAGAGAAATCCAATCCCTGTCGGCGACATCAACCATTTGTGTCCTCCATTAGCAAGGCCATCTATATGATATTTTTGAACATCAATTGGTATAGCACCAAGTCCCTGAATGGAATCTACTATAAAAATTACATCATTCTCCTTACAGATTTGCCCTATAGACTTGAGATCATGTTTATAGCCACTTAAAAATTCAACAAAACTTAAGGAAAGTAATTTTGTATTAGAATTTATACTAGACCTTAATATTTTTGGAGTTATCCCACCTTCCGGAGTAGGTAGAAAATTAATATCTACTCCCTGTCTCTCCAGATTTTTATAGGGATATACATTGGCAGGGAATTCATTATCTGGAATTAATATTTCATCCCCTTTCTTCCAATCCAGGCCTGAAGCAATAATATTTAAACCATGAGTTGTATTTTGAGTGTAGGCAATTCTATCTGTAGAGTCCGCTTTAATTATACCAGAAAATAGAGATCTTAATTTTTGGCTGGTCTGAAACATATTTTTCCAGGCAGTGTCCGGATCAGTAGCACGTAATTGAATGTGGTCATTCAGTGCTTCTTTTATTTTGATAGAAAATGGAGATGAGGACGCGTGGTTTACATAGATTTTATTCTCAGTTATAGGAAATAAATCTCTAAATTTTTTCATTATCTTATTTTTTTTATATCTATTCCTCTGTTTATAAATATTGCAATAACTAAAATGAAATTTTATGGCTATATGTCTACCCTTAGAAGCAGGTTTACTTCTATATCAAGACCTCTGTTTTGAATCTATTTTTTATACAATACTCTATGGAAATAATTCCTATTACCAGTCCAATCACCATCGGATCGGTCTTCATCAATTGCATTTTGCATCTGTTCAAGGTAAGTATCAACTTTATCAGAATAATAAATTATAGCTGCCTCCGGAAAAGAAGGCTCTTTGGGAGAACTCCATTCCAGTCTACCATGATGGGATAATAAAATATGCTCTAACTTATTTTGTAATATTTCAGAAAAATTATCAATTTCGCGAATATTTTCAATTAGAATGTCTCGCCCAAGTACAAGATGACCAGCAAAATTACCCTTATCAGTATAATCTATATTTATACCAGGAGTAAGCTCTTTGATTTTCCCTATTTCGTGTAATAATGCTCCGGTTTTAATCAAATCTAAATTGTAATCAGGATAATTTTGACCAATACTGACAGCATTTTTAGTACAGTTATGTATATGTTCCAACAGACCGCCTCTATAAGCATGGTGAAGTTTCATCGCGGCAGGATATACCTTTAATTGTTCTTCCCATTTTGTATATATCTGCTGGGTTAATGTTTTTAGCTCTTCTGTCCCAATAGTTTCTATTATGTCTTGTAATGAATTCCAGACCTCTTCAAGATTTTTCTCAGAAGATTTAATAAGATTTACAAAATCATATCCATGCTGTTTGTCTTCTTCACGAACGGGACGGATATTTTGAATTGTCATTTGTAATTTTTGATTATATAGACTGATATAACCTTTGATAGCTACTGCATCTCCTTCTGAAAAAGTGTCTTTTACTTCCTTTATATCGTTCCACATTTTAGCATTAATTTGACCAGTATGATCAACAAGAGTCAGATCTAAATAAAGATTTCCACTTCTAGAAGTCCTTACATTTTTTTCTTTGACTCCGAAATAACCTTCTACCTTTTTATCTTCCTTCATATCCTCTATGTAAATCTGTTCCATAATAAAGATTCCCACTTATTAAAAAAATAATTTATTATTCATAGATAGATAACATAAATCTAATTCAGTGTTATGATTATCTATAAAGAAATAATACAAGGTCAAAAAGGGAAATCCTGGCTTGCTTCACTGGTGTCTGATTGGGACTGCTGTTTTTTCCCTGTTTTTTCCTCATCTTGACCTGTAAAAGGGGGTAAAGCTTTGCTATGTTGTTCATCTCCTCCGACTCGAATGGCTTTCTCTTCCACAGGACATGCAAATTGACAGGCTCCGCAACCAATACAGTATTGTATGTCCATTTCTGGATATCTTAAATTTTCTTTTTCTACAGTATAAACAGCATGAGTAGGACACAACTCAGCACAGGCAGCACAATCTTCTTTATTTTGGTATACTACACATATATCTTTATAAAGAGTTGCAGTTCCAATTCTGGTTAATTGTTTTTCTTTCATGTCCAGTTCTGATAGAGCATCTGTTGGGCAAACTTCTGTACAAATAGTACATTCATATTCACAATAGCTATGATTATAATCCATAACAGGTTGGAAAAATCCTTGCAGACCGAATTCTGTCAAAGAAGGTTTAATGACATTTGCAGGACAGGCATTGACACATAGATGACATCCTGTGCATTTATTAAGAAAAGAATCTAGATTATTTCCACCAGGAGGAATAGCTGGTTCGGGCTCTACTCCTGCATCTTTTGCATTTAAAGGTAAAGTGAGAGATAAAAATGAAATTACACCTCCTATAAAAGAACGTCTGGTCTTATTTGAATCAGGGGATACTTCAGTGGCTTTATCTATAGATTTTTGAGATAATTTATTATAGTTAATTGCATTGACTGGACAGGTGTTTAAACAATCAAAACAAAGAGTACAGCGACTATTATCTATATATTTATTTTCTACATCTATACAACTTGTGCGACATCCCTGTTCACATAAACCGCATTCAGTACATGTGTCAGAATCCATTGAGATTTTAAAGAGAGAATTATTGGAAATTAATCCCAGAATAGTTCCAACCGGACAAATTGCGGTACAAAATTTTCTGCCTTTTACTGCTGTTAAAATAATTATAAAAAGAAAAATAAGAGAAGTACCCAGGGTCAGAGTTACGGAAGTAGAATGAAAATCCATGAAATTGGCTGAGTATATTCCGTTATTTGTTAGAATATTGACTACAGTGTTATTTACAAAAACAATTCCAGGTTTAAAAATATTTGCAATTATACGTCCAAAAATGCTATACGGTGCAATTAGGTTCAAAAGACTCAGGGAACCGAAAATTGCAACCAGACCTGAAATAGTTAGTATAGAATATTTTAGAATATTGAGCGATTTTTGATATTTTGAGTTTGAACTGGGGCTGAATTTGCGGGTAAAATATAGAATTATATCCTGTAAAATTCCCAGCGGACAAAAAGAAGCACAATAAACTCTTCCAAAAATTAAGGTGACACTTAATATTATCAAGATAGAGACCAAAGATATCAGGGTGAATGAAGTTAAAAAGGTTATTAAAGCTGGTAAAAACTGAAATGAAGTTAAAAATTTTCCGATTGTTTCATAACCGGGTAAATTAAGCGCAAAAACTGAAAAAAATGCTAAAAAAATTATAGTTGAGACAGCAATTCTCAGTGATTTAAATAATTTATCCATTTGTTCATCCTATTTTATTTAAAATATTTTGTGGTATTCTAGGGGTAGCTCCTTTTTGTGTGCAAACAAAAGATGCCAGTAAATTTGCATCCTGGTGGATTTTTTGGAGTGGAAGTCCTCTGATTAATCCATTTACTATTGCTGCAGTAAAACTATCACCTGCTCCAACAGTATCTTCTATTTTAGTATCCAAGGGTTTTAATGTAGAGGAATGCCTTCTATTCAATAGTTTGCTGCCCTCTTTCCCTTTAGTTAAAGCAATCATTATTAAATCAAATTCATCTAGAAGAATCTGTAAAGCCTTATCTTCTTGTTTGGTTAAATCGAAAAATTTTATGAGTATAGATAGTTCATCTTGGTTTAATTTTAGCACATTTGCCGAGTCAAGACTTTTTTGAATAATTTGTTTATTATAGTAATTTTGTCTGAGGTTTATATCTAAAATTACTATACATTCATTAGAGGTCTGTTTTAAAAATTTTTGAATAGTTTTACGAGAATGTTTATTTCTCTGGGCTAAGGTTCCAAAACATACCGCTTCACTATTTTGAGATAAATTTTCTATTTTTTGATTATAATCAAGATAATCCCAGGCTACCTCTTCAATTATATTATATTTTGCCTCACCTTTCTCATCCAATTCAACTTCTACTGTACTTGTAGGATGGCGTGGGTCATTCTTAATATATTCTGTGGTTAGATTTTTATCCTCAATTTTTTCAAGAATTTCTTTGCCATTCTCATCTTTCCCTACTGAACTCACGATTGCTCCTTCAAATCCTAATTGCTGGGCATGATATATGCAATTTAGAGGAGCACCTCCTAGCTGTTTACCTTCTGGAAGTTTATCCCAGAGAATTTCACCGATACCTGTAATTTGATTTTGTTGCATGATCCTTATTGGGTTTTTTATTTATCTCTAGAAAAAAGATAAGAATATAATTAGAGAAATTCGAGAAAAATTTCTCTAATTATAAACCTTTTTAATCTATTCAGATAGAATTAAAGGGTTGAATTTGCACTAAATTCATTTTAGAATAAGAAGAATCAGAAATTTGGTGTGAGTGCGCAGAGCGATTAAATTAAAAGGTAATTTTTGATAAATCTTGCTTGTAATAAACTATACATGTAATAAATTTATAGTGAAGTTAATCAAAGGTTAAATATGAATCAGCAAGAAGATAAAACCAAAATTTTTAAAAAATGGGATGTTTTACTGGTTGATTTTTCAGAAGATGAAAATACAGAGGCAAAAAAGCGTCCTGCTTTAACAATTTCTCCTCAGGAGTATAATAAGAATAAGAAGAGTATAATTCTAGTATTCATTACAAGTAATATCGACAAAAAAGAACTTTATGGAGATTATGAAATACAGGAATGGGAGGAAGCCGGTCTGGTGAAACCTGCTAAGGCACAGATGAATTTTTGTTCAGTTAATAAAAATAGAATAAAAAAATTGGGCGAATTACAGGAAAAGGATATTAATAATATAGAAAAGAAAATAACAGATTTCTTTAACTTTTAATCGAGATAGAAATGAAAGGAGTTAATTTCCATAACCTGAAAAATTCATTAAATGAATTTTTCACACAAGGGCCATGGGCCCAGGGATCCTTCGGAAAAACTGAGTTTTTATAGAATAGGATATTTAAAATAATATAAAATATATTTTTAACCTACTATTTTAAAATGGTTATGAATAATTCAGGATAACAACAGACAATCTTGGAAAATTAAAAAAATGAGGGAACTATGGCAGTAATGAGTATTAGAATAGATGAAAAGAAAAAGAAAATGTTGAAAATAATTGCATCCTTAGAGGATAGAACAATTGGTGGGCTAGTAGAAGAATTAATTGATAATTATGTTGAAGAAAATCAGGATAAACTTTCCACTATTATTGAAAAAGATGATTTAGAAGATGTTATGAAACTTGCTGAAGAATCATTTTTAGATTGGGAGAATGATGAAGACGAAGTCTACAACAACCTATAAACAATGGGATATAATTTTAGTCAAATTTCCTTTTACTGAAGAGGATACCAGTAAAAAACGTCCTGCTTTGATAATCTCGTCAACGGATTTTAATCAAGAGGATCGGGTTGTTATTTTACAAATCACTAGCAACATTAATGAAAATTCCTCCGGTTATTTAATTCAAGACTGGCAGGAAGCAAGACTCCTGAAACCAGCTTTAATAAAAATGAAGTTTGCTACAATAAAAAAATCTATCATTGATAAAAAACTTGGCAAACTTTCCGACCGGGATAAATCAAATATAAAGGAATATCTATAATATGAGGCAGAAACCAACAAAATTATTGGGTTTCCTGATAATTTTTCTGTATGTATTTTATCCTCTGACCGGACAATTTGGGAAAAATAAGATTAACTATGAAAATTTTGACTGGAAATATTTAAAAAGCGAACATTTTGATATTTACCATTATCAGGGTGGGGAGAATTTAGCGCGATTTTCGGCTCCTATAGCTGAGAATCAGATTTCTCGATTGTCGAAAACAATTGGATGGAATATGGATAAGCGAGTACCTCTACTTGTCTATAATTCTCATAATGATTTTCAGCAAACTAATGTTGTCAGAAGTTATCTTCCTGAAGGTGTAGAAGGTGTGACAGAAATGTTGAAGAATCGGGCAGTTGTTGCTTTTGACGGTGGCAAACATGATTTTTGGCATGTGCTCAGACATGAGTTGTTTCACGTATATTTAAATGAATATATCTATGGTGGGTCGATACAAAGTGTAATTTCTGGTAGAGTACAAACCCGGGTACCTCTTTGGATGGAAGAAGGAATGGCTGAGTATGCTTCAATCAATTGGAATGCTAGAACAGATATGATCATGAGGGACCTTGTGATATCCTCACGGATTCCAGAATTAAATCAATTATCAGGTTACCTGGCTTATAAAGGAGGACAATCATTCTACAAATTTCTGGAAGCTAAATATGGAGTAGAGAAAATCGGAGAATTATGGAGGACCTTAAAAGCCCAGCACAAACCGGATAAAACCTTTAAAAAAGTCTTTGGAAAAGAACTAAAAAAGGTTTCAGAAGATTGGCAACAGTGGTTGAAAAAAAGATATTGGCCAGGCCTGGATAATCGTCAACATCTGGATGATTTTGCTACACAATTAACGCATCATCAAAAATTAAAAAATACCTATAATACTGCTCCCTCTATTTCACCTAATGGAAAACGAATTGCATTAATAACTGACAGAAAAGGGTATATGGATATTTATCTTATTTCTGCTTTAGATGGAGAAGTAATCAAAAAGGTGTTACGGGGAGGAAATAAACCTGCCTTAGAGGAATTGAAAATATTGAAACCACAAATAGATTGGTCTCCGAATGGTGAAAAATTAGTTATCGCTACTAAAAGTGGTAAATATGATGCACTTATTTTTATTGATATAAAAAAAGAAGAGTATAATAGGATTCCTATGGAAAATGTAGAAGAAATTTATTCTGCCGCCTGGTCACCAGAAGGAGATAGGGTAGTTTTTAGCGGTGTGAAAGGAGGGCGTTCAGATTTATATACCTATAATATTGATTCCGATACTGTCACCAGACTCACCAATGATAAATATTCTGATTTTTCACCGAATTGGTCACCCGAAGGCGACAAAATTGTATTTGCTTCTGCACGAAATTATAGAACCAAAGAAGGTATTTTGCCGGGTAAAAGAATAGATCATCATGCTGATTTGTTTGTATATGATTTGAATAATGGACAGATAAAGCAAATATATAAATCCAGCTGGAACTGTAAAAATCCTGTTTGGGGAGATAATAATAATATTTATTTTAGTTCTGATTCCAATGGGGTATCCAATCTCTATGTTTATGATATGGAAGAAAAACAGGCCAAAGCAATTACTAATGCTCTGACTGGGTGCTATTTTCCTGATATCTCTGGTGGAGAACAAAAACTTGCTTTTGCAGGTTATTCTAATCGAGGCTGGGATATTTACACTATAAATAATCCCATGCAGAAAACACAGGGAGTGGAGGAAATAGCACTAACTGAATATGCAAAAGAGAAAAAGCGTAATAAATTAGGCCGAGGAGAAGATAAGATTGATAAACTTACCGCGCAGACAAAAATAAAGGCTGTTAGTAGTGCAATTGCTGCTGGATATAGAGATCATGTATTTCGAAGGGGATCTTATGTAGAAGAAAGTAATCAGGAGGATACTGATACAAATGTATCCCAACAGATAGATGAGGATACTTCCCAAACATCTTCTGATACCCTCAAAGAAGGAGAATATAAAATAAAAAATTATAAGACTAAATTTACATTAGACTATGTAAATAGTCGGGCCAGTTATAGTACATATTGGGGAACACAGGGAACAAATGTATTTGTTTTTAGTGATATATTGGGAAATCATAGGATTACTATGGGTACTGAAATGTATCTTGATCTCAAAAATAGTGATTACTATTTCACCTATGACTATCTAAAACAACGAATTGATTATTCTTTAAGTGCTTTTCATCAAGCAAATTTTTATATGGGAAGATATGGATATTTAAGAAGATGGAGAATCTATGGACTCGATTTAGCTTCCTCTTATCCTTTCTCTAAATTTTCTCGGCTAGAGGGAGGATTACGCTGGTATAATGTTAATAATACTTTGATAGATAGAAGATCTGGCCAAACTTACAATCTGAATAAATTAAATACAATTATGCCTAGAGCAGCATTTGTTTTGGATAATTCCATTTGGCGGTATATTCATCCCATTGATGGCTGGAGGATTAGAATGGATGGAATAGTCAGTCCCAAATATAATGATAATGCGCTTGAGTTTGTAAAGTTGAATGCTGACATTAGAAAATATATCAAATTAGGTGGACGTTATTCAATTGCTCTTAGAGCCGCTTCAGGAATCAGTTTGGGAAAAAATGAACAAAAGTATTTTGTAGGAGGGATGCGAAGCTGGTTGAACAGAGATTTTAAAAGGCAACCTAATCTTGGAAGTGCTGAAGAATTATATTTCTCAAATTTAGTTACTCCTCTAAGAGGAGCAAGATATTATGAACGTGTCGGTAGTAAATATTTTTTGACCAATTTTGAATTTCGCTATCCTTTTATTGAATATTTAAAATTAGGCTGGCCTCTACCAATGTTGATGGGAGGGATTGAAGGTTGTACATTTATTGATATGGGAACCGCCTGGAATGATGATCTTGATCTCTTTGGTCATGATGAATTTAGCGGATTATATACGAAGGATCTAGTTTCCGGAGTTGGATTTGGAGCGAGAATGTATTTAGGATATTTTATTCTCAGATTTGATACTGCCTGGAGATATGATTTTGATTCATTCTCAAAGCCTAAATACTATATTTCTCTGGGATTAGATTATTAAAAATATATATAAAATTGCCGGAATTATTAATGACTGTCAGGGATAATAAGGTTAAATAACAGTAAATTCTGATCTCATCGATAATTTATAAAAAACCGAGTTTATAGGCAGTCGTGTATAATTTTAGTCCCGGATGGTTTCGAGACGGGGATTTATTCATGCCGGTTACTTGCAGGGGTAGACACGAGGCTCACGAAAGTCACAAGGGACTCCAAAGGAGATTTCTAGGGCGGATTGTTCCTTCTGACCCTGTAGTATTACGGGGCAGACCGGAGGGCAGGAAATTAATGGTAATGAATTTTCTAGGATTAATCTTTAAAATCATTCATGATAAATTAAATTTGGTGGTTTTGTAAAAAGTCTAATGTTTCTCATTCTGAGCGCCTTACTAAGGTCACCAAGTATATTCTCATCAGAGAGTTACAGTGAACCGGATGAGAAGACCTCTGGTGAGGATGCCGAAGAATGGTTAAACCACTCAATAATAGATTTTTGTAAAATTGTATAGAGCACTAAAAATGGTGATAAAACCACTTTTTACAAGTTCATCAATATTTTATTGAATAGAATTTTGAACCAGTAGAAAAAGTATACTAAAAATATTGTTCGTAAAATTAAATTTCAAATAGGATGGCCTCGTAGATTTGTGTAGTCTACGAGGTTTTGGTTTAATTTGTAAACAAAACAGAGGCCAAAATGGCAAAAAGTAAGAAAATGTACTATTGCACTGAATGTGGACAAGAGCAGGCTAAATGGGCAGGTCGTTGTCCGAATTGTGGTGCCTGGCATACACTTGTGGAGCGGGAAGTATCAAAAAAACAACAAAAGGTAAAAGTAGATAAAACTGAAGAACCCGAACCTATAAATACTGACAGCGCTAAACAAATCACGCGAATGGGAACTAATATAGGAGAATTTGACAGAGTATTAGGGGGAGGACTAGTACAAGGGTCGGTAATTTTATTAGGAGGGGAACCGGGAGTTGGTAAATCTACTCTCATGCTGCAAGTATTGAATAAATTAGATACATCAAATGTTGTTTATTTTTCAGGAGAAGAATCAAAAGAACAAATCAGGCTTAGAGCAGATAGATTGGAAGTTGAAGATGAACAATTATTACTATCTACGGAAAGTAGTTTAGAGAAAATAATTTACAATATGGACAAGTTAACTCCCAATTTAATAGTGGTAGACTCAATTCAGACTGTGCATTCAGAGGAGGTTAATAATATTCCTGGTAGTATTACTCAGGTCAAAGAATGTTCGTCTCGATTGGCTCAAAAAGCCAAAGAAATTGGCTCCATTGTTATATTAATTGGGCATATTACAAAATCAGGAAATATTGCTGGGCCCAAAGTAATGGAGCATCTAGTTGATACTGTCTTATATCTTGAAGGAGGAGACAATGATCTATACCGGGTGCTGAGAACAATGAAAAATAGGTTTGGTTCAACCAATGAAGTTGGGATATTTTCAATGAATGAGAAGGGGTTGGATTCTGTAGATAATCCTTCCAGCTTTTTTCTTTCTGAACAAAAAGAGAAGACTCCAGGAACTGCTGTCGCCGTAAGTATGGAAGGAACTCGTCCTTTTTTAATAGAAATACAGGCTCTGGTTACAGATAGCTCCTACGGGAATCCTCAGAGAACTGCCCATGGGATTGGATATAAACGCTTGTCTATGCTTTTAGCAGTGCTGGAAAAAAGAGCAGGATATCAAATGGGAGTCGAGGATGTTTTTGTCAATATTGTGGGAGGAATGAAAATTGACGAAACCGCGATAAATTTGAGTTTAGTAGCTGCTTTGGCCTCCAGTTTTCGAGATAAGAAATTGGACCCCAAATCCGTTTATATCGGAGAAGTTGGGTTAGTGGGGGAAGTGAGAGCAGTCCCTTTTATTGAGAAAAGAGTCAAAGAAGCAGCTAAATTTGGTTATGAGAATATTTATATACCTGATAGTAATTTAGATACGGTTGATCAATTTGAATCTCAGGTTATAGGAGTGAAATCAATTGGACACTTTTTTAGTTTGGTTTTTTAAAAATAGAATATTAAACTAACAACTCTTTGTCTGTTTTAATGATGGTGTTAAAAAGTATAATAACCACCATTCTGAGCGCCTCGCTAGGGTCCTCAGACCTCTTTTCATCAGTGAGGTTCAGGGAACCTGGTGAAGTATTTGAAGAGTGTGTAAAGAGTTAAATAACATATGTTTGAAAGATTGCATACATCTTGAAAAATAGTGGACTTTTTACGCGGTCGTCTTTAATCAGTATTTAAGCTAGAAATAATAGGATTAAAAAATGAAATTTCAGATAGAAGAGAAAACTGATAGTTCAGAAGCTAGAGCAGCAAAATTTGACACGGACCACGGTAGTGTTAATACTCCTATTTTTATGCCAGTAGGAACTCATGGAGTTGTGAAAACTTTAACCCCAGCAGAGTTAAAACGGGCTCAAGCAGAAGTAATTTTGGGAAATACATACCATCTTTACTTAAGACCGGGAAAAGAAATAATCAAAAATGCAGGTGGATTACATAAATTCACTTCCTGGGACGGACCAATTCTGACTGATAGTGGTGGTTATCAGGTTTTTAGCCTTTCAAATATGAGGAAGATCAAAGGCAATAACATTATCTTTCAATCCCATATTGATGGCTCTAAGCATGAATTTTCTCCAGAAAAATCAATGGAGATACAAAGAATCCTTGGTTCAGACATAATTATGGCTTTTGATCATTGTACTTCTTATCCCTGTGAATTTGAGGATGCTAAGGAAGCTATGGAAAGGACTCATAATTGGGAAAGAAGATCTAAAGAATATTTTGAAGATATGAGAGCTTTATATGGTCATGACCAATTTTTATTTGGCATAATTCAGGGGAGTGTGTTTAAAGAACTACGTCAAAAGAGTGCTGAAGTACTCAGCAATATAGGATTTGATGGATATGCTATAGGTGGTCTTGCTGTTGGTGAGCCTAAGGAAGAAATGTTTAATATTTTGGAAGAAACCATGGCTTACATTCCTGAAGATAGTCCCCATTATTTAATGGGAGTGGGCAAACCTGAAGATATAATCTGGGCTATTGATAGAGGCATCGATATGTTCGACTGTGTCATTCCAACTCGAAATGCAAGAAATGGATTAATGTATACCTGGAATGGACGTGTGAAAATTAAACAGGCCCAGTACAAGGATGATTATAAACCTGTTGATTCCAATTGCGACTGCTATACCTGTCAAAATTTTTCCAGGGCCTATCTCAGACATCTATATAAGAAGAATGAAATAACTGGCTTAAGATTAAACACCCTGCATAATATTCATTTTTACCTGGAATTGACACAAAATGCACGCGATGCGATTTTAAATAATGAATTTGAAAAATTTAAAAAGCAATTTTTTGACAGGTATCCAGTAGAAAAGGACCACTGGAAGGAAAATCTTAAGAAAAAGGAAGAACGACAAAGATGAAAAAATCAGCAGAATTATATAGAAAAACAGATGTACTTGTTATTGGAAATGGTTTGGCGGGTATGTCTTCTGCTTATTCTGCAGCTCAAAAAGGTCTGGATGTGCTTTTAGTCTCAAGGTCGTCTGATTGTCATGGTAGTGGGTCCGCTTATGCACAGGGAGGAATAATTTATCGTGCTAAACAAGATAGCCTGGATGATTTTATTGATGACTTTCAAGAAGCAGGGGATGGAATAGCTAATAATCAGGCTATTAAGCAAATATATAATCATGGTAAGGATTTTATTGATAATATACTAATAGATGACGTTGGTGTTCAATTTGATAGAGATGAAAATGGAAATATAGATCTGGCCCAAGAGGCAGCCCATTCTGTAGCAAGAATCGCTCATATAAAAGATTATACTGGCCGAGCAATACAGGAGGCGTTTGCAAAAAAAGTCCATGAAAGATCAAATATTACAGTCATAAATAATGCCACTGCAATAGATTTAATAACATTATCTCACCATGCGATAGATTATAAACTGGCTTATAAGCCTACGACCTGTAAAGGAGCTTATATTTTGTTTCAGGATAAAAATGAAGTTCGTCCAATTATGGCTAAACAAACCATTTTGGCTACAGGGGGGCTGGGTAGGATTTATCTTCATACCTCTAATCCTAAAGGTATTCGAGGAGATGGATATGCAATGTCTTATAGGGTAGGGGCGCGGATAATGAATATGGAATATGTTCAATTTCATCCTACTACCCTATATACAGAAGGTGAAGAAAGATTTTTGATAACTGAAGCAATTCGGGGCGAAGGAGGAGTTCTGCGGAACCAGGCGGGTGAGGCTTTTATGGAAAACTATCATGAACTAGGTTCCCTGGCTCCACGGGATATAGTTGCTCAAAGTATTGTGAGGGAAATGACGCGAAATAACGCTTCTTATGTTTATCTTGATATTACCTCTAAGAGTAAAAAATGGATTGAAAATAGGTTCCCCACAGTTTATAAAGAATGTGAAAAGAAAGGTATTAATCCTGCGACAGAAGGAATTCCAGTTGTACCTGCAGCTCATTATGAGTGTGGAGGAGTCGCAGTAAATCAACTGGGCAGAACAACCATCAAGGGATTAAAAGCGGTCGGAGAAGTATCATGTACTGGATTACACGGTGCTAATAGGTTGGCAAGCAGCTCTTTACTGGAATGTCTGGTTTATGGTACTTTGGCGGGTAGAGATGCTTATGAAAGAATCAAAGAGGAAGACTTTATAGAACCCAAGATAATAGAATGGAAGGAAGAAGAGGAACCTGTTGAGGAAGATTTATTACAAGAAGATTGGATGATTGTGAGACATACTATGTGGAATTATGCAGGTATAATTAGAACGGAAAGAAAATTGGATAGAGCAAAAGGTATATTTCAGCTTTTGAAAGGCGATATTGAAGAATTTTATGCTCATAGTAAACTCCGGGATGATTTAATTGGATTGAGAAATGCAGTAACTTCGGCAAAATTAGTATTACATGCTGCTGAGCTAAATAGAAAAAGTCAAGGTTGCCATTACCGAAAAGATTGATTAAACTTAACACTTATGAGAGTATGACAATAAAGAGAAGTTTAAGAGAGAAATAACTAATATTAACAAACTAAATAATCGGAGGAAAAAATGAATAGTTTATTATATGCAGCCGGACAATCAGGGGGAGAAGGGAATCCTATACTTAGTCTTCTACCCTTTGTTTTGATAATAGTTGTAATGTACTTTTTTATGATTCGTCCCCAGAGAAAAAAACAGAAAGAGAAAGAAGAAATGTTAGAGAGTTTACAGAAGGGTGACAGAATTTTAACTGTTGGTGGTATTTATGGTACTATTGAAGGTATTGATGAACAGGAAGATCGTTTGATTGTTGATATAGGAGATACTAAAGTTGATATGAATCGTAGTTCTGTCGCGCAAAAAATAGAAGAGTAAAGATAAGGTGAGTAAATGGCCACTTATAATTTAAAAGTATTCAAATATGGTAGCCCAATCCTTAGAAAAAAAATGCCTGTTTTGGAAGAAAAACCTGAGGAGCTAGATAGTTTAGTGGCTGAAATGTTTGATTTAATGGCTGAAGAAGAGGGCATTGGTCTTTCAGCAAATCAAGTTGGTAAAAAATTACGTTTTTTTACTGCTGACTTTAGTCTGCAGGACCCTTCTTTAAAGAAACGTGTATTTATTAATCCCGAGATTGTAGAACGAGAGGGAGAAACTCAGGCTGAAGAAGGTTGTCTGAGTCTGCCGGGTATAAATGTCAAAGTAAAAAGGGCTGATAGAATTAAAGTTAATTTTCGTGATAAAAATTTTGAGAAACATACAGAAGAATTCCAGGGAATGGTTTCCAGGATAATACAGCACGAAACTGATCATCTGAATGGAAAATTCATGACTGATAGAATCAGCCCTTTAAAGAGACATTTAGTTGATAGTAAGCTCAAGGAACTTGCTCGTAACACTAAAGAAGAACTCAAAAACAGGTAAATAGGTTTATGAATATTATTTTTATGGGTACTCCTGATTTTGCTGTACCGTCCCTAAAAAGTTTGGCAAAATCTGACCATGAAATAAGTGCTGTAGTTACGGGAGAAGATAAAAAGAGAGGCAGAGGACAAAGAGTCTGTAAAACTGCAGTAAAAAAATATGCCGAAAAAATCGATTCTGAAATTTTACAACCAAGTTCTTTAGATGACTCAGATTTTATTGCCCGTCTTAAGGAATTGAATCCTGATTTAATTGTTATTGTTGCTTTTCGTATTCTTCCTCCTAAGATTATAGAGATACCCTCTCAGGGTGCAATTAATTTACATGCCTCGCTTTTACCTAAATATAGAGGGCCGGCCCCTATAAATTGGGCTATAATTAATGGAGATGACACAACAGGTTATACAATTTTTAAAATTGAAGAATCTGTTGATACTGGCAATATGTTAAAACAGGAAGAAATCAAGATAGGCAACACTGAGACCTGTGAAGAAATACATGATCAATTGGCTGAAAAAGGAGCCGAAGGATTAGTAGAGGTAGTGGATAAATTTGAAGAAGGCTCAATAAAATCTATTCCTCAGAATGATGACAAAGCAACTAAAGCTCCCAAAATAAGTTCGGATATGGGAGATATAGATTGGTCGCAAAGCGCAGTTGATATAAAAAATTGGATAAACGGATTGTCGCCATATCCCGGTGCCTTTTCATTTTTTGATGGAGATAGAGTTAAATTCCTTAGAGCTGATGCGGAGATGAGTAGCAGTGAAAAATCTGCTGAACCAGGGACAATTTTATTTGTTGAAAAAGATAGAATGGGTATTCAAACTGGAGAAGGAATTTTATTGCCACTTGAATTGCAGAAAGCAGGCAAAAAAGCATTAACCATAAAAGATTTTATAAACGGATTTCAGGGAAATGTAGGAGATGAGTTCAAATCAAAGTGTTCGTAGTACAGCAATAAAAATCGTCAATGAATTAGATCCGAATTTTTCTGGATATCAAAAGAAGCTTAATTTATACAAAGATAAAAATGAATATTCAGAGAGTGACGAGCAATTTTTATATAATCTCGTCAAAGGAACGATAATATACAAAAAATTATTAGATTATATTGTTAATATAGCTTACAATAGTTCTATTTCTCAACTCGAACCAGTTGCACTCAATATTCTAAGGATTGGTGTGTACCAGAAAGAAATTTTGGACACTCCCTCTCATGCATATGTGTATGAAACTGTAGAATGTACCAAAGAATTAGGCAGGACTGATCTTACTGGTCTTGTTAATGGAGTACTGAGAAATTTGCCTGAAAGAGAGGTTTGGAGTCAGAAAATAAATAAATTAGAGAATCAAAAAGAACAGGCTATACGGTATTCTCATCCTGATTGGATGGTCCAGAGATGGCAAAATAAGTTTGGGACAGAAAATACTCAAAAGTTACTCCAATTCAATAATAATTATACAAAAGTGTTTTTTAGACATAATCCTTTGAAATTATCCTGGGAGGAATTTTTATCTCGAGTGCCATCTCACCAAAATATTAAGATTATTCAGAAAGAACCTCTTCATTTTTTTACAGTGGATAATCCAGGGAGTATTTTAAAAAGTGAATTGATAGAAAGAGGATACTGTTCGGTTCAGGATTTTAGTCAGAGTTTGTCTGTGTTATTATTGAGTCCACAAAAAGGGGAAAAGATAATTGATGCTTGTGCCGCTCCAGGAGGTAAATCTGCCTATATTGCTCAGTTGGCTCAAAATAATTTAAAATTGATTCAGGGGGATATTTCTGAAGAACGGTTGAGAATATTGAAAAAAAATATGGAACAGCTCGGGATTGAAATTGCTAAAACTGTACAGGCTGATGCAACTAATGAGAATTTTCCACAGGCTGATAAAATTTTGCTAGATGTCCCCTGTACCGGTACGGGAGTGATAGCTAGAAAAGCTGATTTGCGATGGAATAAAAATCAAAATGATATTAAGGATTATGTCCAAACTCAGTACAAAATATTAAAGAATATGTCCAAATTTGTCAAAAAGGGAGGAACTATAGTTTACAATACTTGTTCACTTGAATATGAAGAAAATTGGAAGGTTGTAGAAAAATTTTTGTCTGAGGAAACAAAATTTGGAATAATTAATGCAAATAAAACTATTGCAAATGAATTTTGTGATGAAAAAGGTGCTATGAATATCAAACCTTTCAAAAATAAATTGACAGGTAGTTTTGCAGTTAAAATGGTTAAAGAATAAAATATTATGTCAGTAAAGATTAAAAATATATTCAAAATAGTGAGCACAGTTTTTGTAGTAGGTATCTTCCTTATTTTATTATTGGATATGGTGATAATGCCCTGGTATACAGGTAGAGGTGAGGAGTTTGAGCTTATTGATGTAAATAAGTGGAAGTTCAAAAAAGCTCGACAGCGTTTAAATAGTATGGGGTTGTATGTTAATGTCATAGATTCTGCCGTTATTCCTAATGCTCCTTCTGGTATTGTCTGGAAGCAAATTCCAAAACCAGGAGCAGAAGTCAAAGAGGGCCGGGCTGTTCGTTTGGTTGTTACAAAATCTCCAAATAAAATTAAAATGCCCAGGTTGATAGGAAAAGATTTTAAAACTGCTCGAATGGAATTACAGGAATTGGGTGTAAATACCAATATCAATATGTTGTCCATCTATAAATTTTCGGAGGATAAGCCTAAAGGAGTAGTTATTGCTCAATCGGTCGAACCTGGGCAAAAAATCAAACCTTCCTCTCCAATTCATATTACGATTAGCAAAGGCAGACCAAGTGAAGTTTTTGAAGTTCCTGACCTGGTTGGAAGAAGCCTTAATAATGCTAAAAAACAGCTTCAGATAAATGGGCTTCAACCTGGCAAAATTAAATATGTAAAATCAGAAGATTTGACACCACGAACTGTTGTCTCACAATCACCTGAAGCTGGTGAAAAAAGTTTTAAGCCAATCAAAGTAAATATGACTGTAACGGAATAGATGTAGTTGTCTCTAAATATTACTAATGCAATAATTAAGGAATATTTAATATATGAAAAGTATAGTCCCATCATTTTTATCAGCTGATTTCTCAAAATTAGAAAGTGAGATCAGAGCAGTAGAAAAGGGGGGAGCCGAACGTTTCCATCTGGATGTTATGGATGGAAATTTTGTTCCCAATCTCACTTTTGGGCCTATTATTGTCGAGGCTATAGATAAACTTACTGATGCTCATTTGGAAACACATTTAATGATAAATAGCCCTATGAAATATATTGACCAGTTTGTCGAGGCTGGGAGTGATACAATTATTATTCAGGTTGAGGCCAGTTGTGATGTTAGAAGGGATTTAGATACTATTAAAAGTTATGGGATTAAAGCGGGAATTGTAATTAATCCTGATACAAAATTTAGAAAGATAGAACCTTATTTGGATATGATTGACCATCTCTTGATAATGACTGTTCATCCTGGATTCGGGGGGCAGGATTTAATAGAAGAATCACTAGAAAAAGTAAAAAAGGCCAAAGCACATTCTTTAAAACATGATTTTTTAATCGAAATTGATGGGGGGATAAATCTCTCTACTATAGATCTAGGTATTGAAGCAGGTGCTGATCTCTTTGTTTCTGGTTCAGCTGTTTTCAATGGAGATAATGTTGAAGGCAATTATAAAAAACTTTCAGATAGGTTGCCAGAATGAGTCGGGTTAAGGAAGGTGAATATGCTAGAAAGGCGATCCACTATTCTGCCTCACTAATTCCTCTTTTATATTATTTTTTATTTTCACGTTCTCTAATGTTGTGGTTGACCGGGGGAAGTTTTGTTTTAATGATTGTTGCGGAACTAGCTCGCCTCCTATATCCCAAGTATTACCACATTTATTTAAGATTCTTTGGGTGGATGATCCGCTCCTATGAAAAAAAGAAATACTTAACCGGAGCTACATATGTATTTTTAGGATCATTTTTGAGTATTTTTTTCTTTACCAAAAATATTGCTGTAATTTCTTTGTTATTTGTAACTATTGGGGACCCTACTGCTTGTCTGGCAGGTCTTTCTTTTGGAAATATAAAATTGCCAGGTTCAGAGAAGACACTAGAAGGTTCAATATCCTTTATTTTAGCAGGGTTATTAGCGACTTTCTGGATACCTGAAATAAGTATATTGGAAAAGGCCTTAGGGGGAAGTTTGGCCGCAATGATTGAATACATGCCTTTTAAAAAATTTGATGATAATTTAATGATTCCAATCATTACGGGGACTTTTTTACAAATAATTTCTTGAAATAAATTAGACAAAATGGGAATCTATATACAAGAAATATCTAATATAAAAGATTTCGGTCAAGTACATGAGTTTTATTAATACATTTTTTCTTTACTTTTTACCTCTAATTTCTATTCCTTTAATATATCATTGGTTGAACAAACGTAATTTCAATACTGTAGAGTTCAGTACCTTACAATTTTTATCTCAGCTCGAAACCGATGCAATTAAAAAATTAAAATTAAAGAATTGGCTTCTACTTTTTCTGCGGACCTTAATATTGTTTTTATTAGTAATGGCCTTTGCCCGTCCAGTTATCCAGGTTGATAAATCAGGAGTAAAAATAGGTCAGGGTAAAGAACTTTATTTATTTCTAGATAATTCTGCTTCTATGAATAGGACTAGAGATGGGAAAACTTTATTCGAACACCAAAAACAAAAAATACTTCAACAAGCAGAAGAACAGGTTTATCCGATTAATATAAAAATTATAACTTCTACAAAACCATCTCAAGTTTCCTATGAGAAGATGGTCAAAAGTAAATCTGGGGTGGAAAATTTAATCAATAAGATTGAATCCACTAAATTAAAAGGGAAAATACTTCCAGGAGTTAAGACAATAGCAAATTCGATTAAGAATAGTAATGAGGTCTCCCCTGCTATTTGGATATTGAGTGACTTCCAGGAAACTAGAAGTCAATTTAAGACGGAATTAGCGCGAGCATTAAAAAAGATATCTTCTGCGCGTGTAGTTCTTTTTTCGGAAAATACAAACTTAGATAATTATGCTATCAAAAAAGTCAGTTTTCCTCAACAACTATTAGGGGTAAAACAAAACATAAGTTTAAGAGTACAGCTGACACAAACCAGTGGGGAAAAAGAAGTACCACTTTCACTTTTTAAAGAAAAAGATAGAATAGGTAGAACTTCTGTAGATTTTTCAGAAAATAATACTTGGGTAAAAGACTTTCAATTCAGTGCCGACCAACATGGTTTACTCCAGGGAAGAATAGAATTATCTCCCGATAATTATCTGAGTGATAATTCGTATTATTTTTCTATTAATATTCCTGATAAGTATAGAATCCTGGTAATAGGAGGAAAGAATCAAAATAATAAATATTTAGTCAATGCTATTGAGGCTGGAACAAAGAATAGATATAGCACTGAATTAATTGCACCTTCTCAATTTGGCAGTAAAAATCTAAATAAGTATGATATTTTAATTATTTCAGGAGGGCTTGAGTTAGATTTTGATCTATTAAATTCTTTTCTCAAACAGGACAAAGGAATATTAATTGTTTCAGGCTCAGAAACTAAAAAAGCAGAGCTGAATCAATTAATTTCAAAACTAGGACTACCTGAATGGAAAACAACAACAAGTTTGCAACAATCCAATTACATAAAACTCAAAGAGCCTAATTTAAAGACTCCTCTTCTGGAAGGCCTCTGGAAAGGTCGAAATAATTTATATGGTAAGTATTTTAAAATTCCTATTTTTAAAACCAATGTGAAAAAATCTAAAGTGGCAATAGAGTATGAGAATGGGTATCCTTTTTTAATGTTTAGAAGAGATACTATAAATGCTGCTTTGATGGCTACTAATCTTGATCTCAAGTGGACCGATATGGTATATACAGGTTTTTTCCCAGCTCTGGTAAAGCGGACTTTGTCCTATCTGGGTGGGCAGATAAATTTTAAATACAATTATTTTATTGGTGACACTGTGAATATTGATAAAATGGATCTTGCGGTTAATGAGGTTTCTATTATTACCCCTGAAGATAAGGAGTATTATACTGAAGAAATTAAAGGAGAAACTGTATTTAAAAGGACTGAAGAACCTGGTATATATGAAGTACGTAGTAGAAATCGTAGGATAATGAAATTTGCTGTTAATATTTCGGAGCAGGAAAGAAACTGCCAATATTTGAAAATAAATGAACTCAAAGAGATTAGGAACCAAGTTGAAGAATTAGAAGTTTATCATCTTTCAGAGCAGACCTCACAGAAGTCATCTTATGAATTGAGCCATTTATTATTTGCTTTGATAATTATATTGGCTGGAGCGGAAACTTGGATCTCCAATCTCAAATGAAATATTAGCATAGATTAAACAAACATATATATGAGGATTAATTTTAATTGATGTATATTTATGGGAAGGAAAAATTATTGAGTAGGTAATAGCTGATAGATGGGTCCAGCTATTTGCTGATGAGAAAATATAATTTAAAATGAAAGGAGAAGAAATTTAGATGCTGGAGGAAAAGGAATTTAAAAGAAAGGTAATTTTGGTCAGTGCAGCAACCTCTCCGGAAGAGAAAGAGGATCTGGAAGAGCACACTCAAGAATTAGGCAGACTGGCCAATACATTAAACATGGAAGTACTGGACAATTTTATGGTTTTTTTAAGAAAAATCACTCCAGCAACCTTTATTGGTGAAGGAAAGGTCCAGGAAATTAAAAGAGCTATTCAAAGAACTGGTGCTAAAATGGTCATTGTTGATAATGATCTTAAAGGTTCGCAAGAAAGGAACCTGGAACAAGAATGGGATGTTAATGTTACTACTAGAACAGGTATAATTCTGGAGATATTTAGTCGCCATGCGAGAACAAAAGAAGCTAAAACTCAGGTTGAACTGGCACGATTGGAGTATTTATCGACTCGTTTGGTGGGAAGATGGGACCATCTCAGTAGACAGGCTGGTGCAACTGGGGTAAGAGCAGGTATGGGAGAAAAACAGGTTGAAATTGATAGGCGGCTTGTTGATGATAGAATTGCGAATTTAAAAGACAAATTGCAAGAAATCGAAAAACAGAAAGATGTACGAAGTCAACATAGAAAAGATGAAATTCAGGTTGCAATAGTAGGGTATACAAATGCTGGAAAATCAACATTAATGAAGGCTCTAACAGATGCGGAAGTACTGGTTGAAAACCAGCTTTTTGCAACTCTGGATACAACAGTAAGAAAATGTGAAATTGATGAAAACCATAAAATATTATTAAGTGATACAGTTGGTTTTATAAGAAAATTACCACATAGATTGGTTGCTTCCTTCAAATCTACCTTAAAAGAAGCCCGGGAAGCAGATTTAATTTTAAAAATCGCTGATATTAGTTCAGAATATCGTTTTGATCATCTTAAAACTGTCAATAAAATATTAAAAGAATTAGATGCGCATAAGATACCTTCTTTTTATATCTTTAATAAAATTGATAAATGTGATAAGGAAGAGTTTAAAAAAGTTAGGCATGAGTATCCCGATGCCATATTCATTTCATCTCTCAAAAAGATGGGGATTCGAAAATTAAAGGATGAACTCCTACAATTTTTGAAAGAAAGAGAAATTCGAATAAAACTATCAATTCCTGCTGAGGCTATGAAAAGTGTTGTAGAATTAAGAAAACATAGTCAGGTCATAGAAAAGGAAAAGTACAGAGATGGTGAAGCCCACATAGATCTAGTCTGCTATGAAAATCTGTGGAATAAACTGCGACCCAGACTCTCAGATAGGATCAAGATAAAATCCAGAGAAAAGGTGCTTGAAGATAATTAATTCATTGCAATAAAATCATAACAAGATCTATCTGAATAAGATAGTATTGAAATTCATAATGGTTATGTTTATATTAGAATTACACAATAATTAAGGGCTATAATATGGAAGCAATGGTACTGAATGGGCAATATGATCTAGAGCAGGAGCGGGCCCCACTCAATATAAAGGAATTACCTAAACCAAAAATTTTAGAAAATGAGATTTTGATTAATATTAAAGCCTGTGGAGTTTGTCATACTGAACTTGATGAAATTGAAGGGAGAACTCCTCCCCCCACCTATCCTGTAATACCGGGGCACGAAGTAGTCGGTATAGTTGCAAAGTGCGGCTCTGGTGTAGAAAGATATAAAAAAGGTAATAGAGTTGGAGTGGCCTGGATTTATTCTGCTTGTGGAGAGTGTAAATATTGTCAAACTGGCCGGGAAAACTTATGTTCTGATTTTCATGCTACTGGCCGTGATGCGGACGGAGGTTATGCTGAATATATGGTGGTCAATGAAAAGTTTGCCTATCCAATACCTGAATATTTCACTGATGCTGAGGCTGCGCCTTTTTTATGCGCCGGTGCAATAGGTTACAGATCATTAAATTTGGCCCAAATTGAAAATGGAATGAAGTTAGGGTTAACTGGATTTGGTGCTTCAGCGCATTTAGTTTTAAAATTATCACAATATTTATATCCAGAAACTGATATATATGTATTTGCTAGAAGTCAAAAACAAAGAGAATTTGCAAGAGAGCTAGGTGCAGTTTGGGCTGGTGATACAGAAGATAATTCGCCCAAAAAATTGGATAGTATAATCGATACTACTCCAGCCTGGAAACCCGTAGTAGAGGCGATGGAAAATTTGAGTCCAGGTGGACGTTTGGTAATAAATGCAATCAGGAAAGAAGCCGATGATAAAAAATATTTGCTTAATCTCAGTTATAGTGAGCATTTATGGATGGAAAAGGAAATCAAAAGCGTTGCTAATGTGGCTAGAGCTGATCCAGAAAAATTTTTACAGATTGCAGCGGAGATGGAAATGAAACCTGAGATAGAGAAATATTCTCTGGAAGAAGCAAATCAAGCTCTAATAGATATAAAATCTGGTGATTCCAAAGGAGCAAAAGTACTAACAATGTGAAAAAAATGAATAATGATTCTGCAGATATATTAATTATCAAGACTGGCTCAACATATCCAGATATTAAAAATGGGATGGGGGATTTTGACAACTGGATTCGTCAAACCTGTTATAATTATTGGGAAAATTGGGTAAGTAAGAAAATTGAGGATGTTCAAGTTGATCAATTACATAAATACTGTGGAGTGATATTTACCGGTGCTCATGAATCTGTCTGCAACGACTATCCTCATATATCTCGTGCCAGTGATATTATGGATAAAATTGTAGATCATAAAATCCCTACCTTTGGAATTTGTTTTGCCCATCAGTTGATTAATAAACTCTTTGGAGGTAAAGTAATTAAGTCACCTAATGGATTAGAGTTCGGAGTAGTTGATATTAAATTATCATTAGAGGGGATGGCTGATTCCTGGTTTATAGATTCCAAATCCGGTCAAATTAAAGTGTATGAATCACATGAAGATATTGTCATAGATTCTGGAGTAGGATTTGACCAGTTAGCCTGGAATGATGTTTCTATTTATCAGGCTACTAAATATAAAGATTATATAAGAACTGTACAGTTCCATCCTGAATTCTATAAACCAATTTTGATCCATTATCTGCGTAAAAACATGGATAAATTAAGAAATCAATATAATAAATCTCTAGATCAGGTAAAATCTATCAGTAAAGTGATAAATAATAAAGCAGAATTACCTATGAATGATGAACCTATAATAAATTTTGTAAAATATATAGATAAAGTTGAGGTTTAAGAATTATAGAGCATTTTTGATTTTATGTAATAGGAACTTAATTTATATTAGAAACTATAACCAGGCTTATTGAAAAAGGATTAAATGAGTACTATAATTATCTAAATAATTTTGTCATTTGTGAAATTTTCGCATGAAAGGACGATTTATAAAAATTGATTTTAAAAGTTTAGAATGGAGATAATTATGGCTAAAAGATTATATAGGAATAAAAAGAATAGCGTTATCGCTGGGGTATGTTCAGGATTTGGTGAATATTTTGAGGTTGATCCCACTTTAATTAGAATTTTGTGGTTGTTATTGTTTTTTACAGGGGGCATAGGTTTATTGGCTTATATTATTGCCTGGATAGTTGTGCCTACGAAATCCGAATTAAAATCGTCTCAAGAAGGTGAAGAGTATCTTAATGAGGTTGATGCGGTAGATGAAAAACAGAGAAAAAGGTCCAGTAAATTAGTAGGAGGAGTGATTCTGGTAGTATTAGGGATTCTATTACTTTTTGATCAGGAATGGTATTTTGCACAGTTTTTAAGCACTCTCATAAAAATTATTGCAGAATATTTTGTACCTTTAATTCTTATTGGAGTTGGAATTTATTTTATTACAAAGGGCAAAAAAGAATCCAAAAATAACGAGCAAAATAATAATGAAGAAAATAAGGAGTAAATTGTATGGTGTATGGTGAACAATTATCATTACAAACGCAGGGCTTTTCAGATATAAAGAACATTACAGGTGAGGTTAAAGATGTAATTTCAGAATCTGAAATAGAACAAGGAATTGTGTCAGTTTCCGCTATTGGATCTACTGCTAGTGTTACTATAATTGAGTATGAACCTAATCTTGTTCAGGATATGAAGGAACAATTAGAGAAGTTATGGCCAGAAAACATGACTACCAAACATGGTAAAACCTGGGGAGATGATAATGGATTTTCGCATTTGAGAGCCAGTTTTCTGGGTTCAAGTGAATCATTTCCAGTTCAGGATGGAGAAGTGATTTTAGGTACCTGGCAACAAGTCATAGTCATTGATCACGATAACAGTTCTCGAACACGAAATGTTTATGTACAGGTGGTTGGCGAATAAGGAAATATATAGTTATTTAACTAATAGGAAATTGATAATTATAAGAAGGAGCGAAATATATGAAGTACCGAGAATTAGGAAAAACAGGTTTTGAGATTTCAGAAGTTTCTATAGGTACATGGCAACTCGGGGGAAAATGGGGAGCAGGATTTGATGAACAAAAAGCAAAGGAAACTATCAATACAGCTATTGATAAAGGAGTTAATTTTATAGATACTGCCGATGTTTATAAAGATGGTAAAAGTGAGAAAGCGGTTGGAGAAGTAGTCCGATCAAGGAAAGAAAAAGTATATGTAGCTACAAAATGTGGCCGGAGATTAGATCCTCATAATGCAGAAAAATATACTCCTGAAAATTTAAAAAGTTTTGTGGAGGACAGTCTTGAGAACACTGGTTTTGATACTCTTGATTTAATTCAGTTACATTGTCCTCCCACAGAAGTATACTATCGTCCAGAAGTGTTTGAAATGTTTGATAAACTCAAAGATCAGGGCAAAATTAGAAATTTAGGAGTAAGTGTTGAAAAGGTTGAAGAAGGTTTAAAAGCAATAGAATATCCCAATGTAACAACAGTTCAAATTATTTATAATATGTTTCGTCAACGTCCTGCGGAATTATTTTTCAAAAGAGCAGGTGAAAAAAATGTAGGAATAATAACCAGGGTTCCTCTAGCAAGTGGGCTATTAACGGGTAAATTCACCAAATCTACTGAGTTTGAGGAATACGATCATAGAAATTTTAATAGAGAGGGAGAGGTATTTGATAAGGGTGAAACTTTTTCTGGTATAGACTATGAATTAGGTTTAGAAGCCGTCGAGGAACTTAAAAAGGTTTTTCCGAAATATACAAATTTAGCCCCGATAGCTATAAAATGGATACTCATGAATAAAAATGTTTCCTGTGTAATTCCAGGAGCGTCCAAAGTCGAACATGTTAAAAATAATGTTACTGCCTCAGAATTGCCCCCCATTTCAAAGGATAAAATGGAGAAAGTAGAAGAAATTTATGAGGAACATATAAAGGACGAAGTTCATCAAAGGTGGTAATGGTTATATAGCATAAAATTCAAATATAGGTGGGAGCTCAGCCATATATAAAATTTATTGAATCCTCTGATAGAGGAAACATAAGCTTACCTCTATCAGAGGATTATAATTATGAATTGTTTATATTATTGAGGAAACCGGCTTGGCTATTTGCCTGGTGTGTTACAAAATAAGTAAATAATATCGGTAAAATATACTTTCAATACTATTAAGATAATTATATTAGGTCGACTCTCTTTCAATTAATTCAGTATCTAATATTTTTTCTTTTACTACCAGGTCATCATTTTTTATCTGTTTTAAAAGTAACTTTGTCGCCTCTTTTCCAATCTCGTATGCTGGTTGATTGACGGTAGTTAAGGGTGGCTCTAATAATCTTGAATTTGGATTATTACAGAAACCTGATAAAGCAATATCATCAGGGATCTTGAGATCTCTTTTTCTCATTTCCAAATAAACACCTATTGCTACAGGATCGTTAAATGCAAATATTGCATCAGGATAACTATCAAGTTGGGAGACAAGACTATTAAAACCTTCTTTGCCATCTTTTTCGTCCACTCCGCCAAAAATAACCAGATCTTCATTATATTCTATTTTATTATCTATAAGAGCATCTACATAACCTTTATATCTTTTTCTAGCAATTGATAAATTTTGATTGGCAGCTATATAAGCAATTCTATCATACCCCTTTTTAATTAATGAATCAACTGCATTATAAGCGCCTCCGTAGTCGTCTACAATTACCCGGGAAGCTTCTACATCTTCATATGCTCTATCAAAAAATACTAAGGGTATATCTTGGCTAGTTACAAGGTCTAGATGGTCTTTTTGATCCGTCTCGCTGGAAACAGAAATTAATAATCCTGCCATTTGGTGTTTAATTAATGTTTTAACATTTTGTGCTTCATTATGATATTTATTATTAGATTGACAAACCATTACATTATAGTTAGCCTCTTCAGCTATATCAGTTATTCCGGACATAACTTCTGCAAAAAATTTATGTTCTACTTTTGGTACAACAACTCCAATTATGTCAGAAGTTCCTTTTTGTAAATTTTGAGCAATCGAATTAGAAAAATAATTTAGTTCCTGAGCAGTTTCTAAAATTTTATCTTTAGTCTCTTGACTTATAGTAGGATTATCATGCAAACCTCTTGAAACAGTTGAAGGAGCAATACCTAATTTTTTGGCGATATCTTTTATGGTAGTTTTACTCATACTATATATTAAGTATTTTTAGGTAATAAAACAGATTTTATATTAGTATAAATTTTATTAAAACGTTAACATTGAATTTATGCACAAATCTATCCACTCTCAAATTGTAAGCAATAAAATATTATTTGTCAAGTAAATATTAAAATTTTACCGGGATAATCTTACACTTTGTATCGTAGTGGGGAATAAAAAAAGAAAGATAATAAATAAAGATTTATCTATATCTTTTGAATTTTTAAAGGGATTGAAAGTCCGATCAATAAAAACTTTAGTTTCTTCTATTTTGGCTATATTTAAGATAGTTCTTCATAGTATGTATCAGATTATTTAATAGGGGATAAATTAAAAAAATGAGGGGAGGTATTATCATTTCCTGTAATACCTCCCAGATTATAGTTATTTTGTGAAAATAGATTTTATAAACAAAAAGCCAAAATCCATACTCGAAATTAATATTAGCAATCTTCTTAGATAACATCAATTTTTATTGGTGATCTGCATAGCATTCTGAAATTTATTTAACTGGTCGCAAAATAAATTCAAAACTAAAAACTCCAGGGAAAATTCTGTATGGCATGAGTGGTCTTGCTCCCCAGGAATTATCTCCTGCCACTCCCATTTGTTTGAAATCGATATGCCATTCAACAAAATTTTGGGGTTCTATATCAGTAGAGTGGCGATGTTGTTTACTGGAACCTGGATCT
>Ga0102941_1000135_pt1 | contig 30448 bp, 27 predicted proteins | sample SalPonR2_C_D2_MG_FD_79281 | JGI IMG/M metagenome (GOLD analysis project Ga0102941, IMG submission 79281) | Salt pond soil microbial communities from South San Francisco under conditions of wetland restoration - Salt Pond MetaG R2_C_D2_MG | ecosystem: Environmental > Aquatic > Marine > Intertidal... | reverse complement strand
GGTCAAACGGCAAACCATGATGGTGTCCATCACGGCGTGTGATTGATGCGCTCGGCAACCCAATGCGCCCCTTCCTGCACCAGAACGGTGACGGACAAATTGTCGATCTTGTGCCCAAGCGCCTTGTAGGGCGTCAGGCCCGTGGCGGCGCTGAGATGGCAAAGGATGACGCCGAAATGGGCGACTGCGATCAGGTCATCGTGGGACGCGGTCCACAAGGTGTCGATGGCAGGCGCCACCCGGCCGGCCACCGCGTTCCAGCTTTCGCCGCCGGGCGCGGCGACGTCGCCCGGCTTTTCCCAAAAGAGGCGGCTGAGATGCGGATCACGCATGGCGACCTCGGAATGATGCAACCCGTCCCAATGGCCAAAGTCGAATTCCCGCAAGGCGGGCTGATGCGCAAGGCGGGGCCTCGTGCCCTGCAGCGCATCCGCCGTGGTGATGGCCCGCACAAGATCCGACGATACCACCGGCGCACGGTCGGGCAGGAACGCGTCAAGGCGCGCTATCGCATCCACGTCCGACAGGTCCGCCGGCACGTCGCGCCACCCGGTGAAGGTCTTTTGATGCGTGGGCCCATGACGCACCCAGTACAGCCTGCGGGTCATCGCCACATGTCCCCGTCGTCCCCCGCTCCCGCATTTGCCAGGTGCATGCCCTTGAGCACGCGGGGCAGGCCAGCGGTGACATGCACGACCAGATCAGCCTGACTGGCCAGGCGTTGGTTGGTCCGGCCCTGCGCCACCTGAAACGCCCGTGCCAGGGCATTTTCCGGGATCACACCACCGCTCACGTCGTTGCTGACCAGCACGATGGGTGTGGCCGTGTGTTCCAGGACGTCGCACAGGATGTCCAGCGCGTCTTGCCATGGTGTCTCGTCCAGCATCAGGTTGGTCAGCCACAGCGTGATGCAGTCGACCAGTGCCACCTCATCGGTGTCCAGTGTCGTCAGCGCGCGCGTGAGGTGTCGGGGGGCCTCGACGGTCCGCCAGCCCTGCCCGGACCTGTCGGCACGGTGCCGGGCGATCTTTTCCCGCATCTCGTCATCGAAGGCCTCGGCTGTGGCCACGTAGGTCTTGGCAAGCCCGGATTGGCGCACCATCTTTTCGGCGAATGCCGATTTTCCCGACGCCGCACCGCCGATGACAAGGGTCAGAAGAGGTAGCTGCAATTTTTTGTCCCGAATTGTGATCCGAACCGGTCTTCGCTCCGTAACCTATACAACGACCGATTTTGAAGGCGATTGATAACAGCGAACCGGGGGGTTCAACATGGCATTTGACATGGGTAGCGATCAAAGTCTTTCCCGCCGCGCGATGCGGGCGGAGCTGCTGGATGCGGAAACCGAGCTAAAGCTGGCCTACGCGTGGCGCGACGAGCGCGACGAAGAGGCGCTTCACCGACTGGTGACCGCTTACATGCGGCTGGCGATCTCGATGGCGTCCAAGTTCAAACGGTACGGCGCGCCGATGAACGATCTGATCCAGGAAGCCGGTCTTGGCCTGATGAAGGCCGCCGACAAATTCGACCCGGATCGCGGCGTGCGGTTTTCAACCTATGCCGTCTGGTGGATCAAGGCATCCATACAAGACTACGTGATGCGCAACTGGTCGATGGTGCGCACGGGATCCACGTCTTCGCAGAAATCGCTGTTTTTCAACATGCGCCGTGTGCAGGCGCGCCTTGAGCGGGAAGCCATGGCCGAAGGCCAGACCCTCGACAAGCATCAGCTGCGCCAGATGATCGCCACCGAAGTGGGCGTGCCACTGCACGACGTGGAGATGATGGAAGGCCGGCTGGCCGGATCCGACTATTCGCTGAACGCCACGCAGTCCGCCGATGACGAAGGCCGCGAATGGATCGAGGCGCTGGAGGATGACAGCGTTCAGGCGGCCGACAAGGTGGAACACAGCCACGACAACGAACAGCTCCGCGATTGGCTGATCACCGCCATGAAGGCGTTGAATGACCGTGAACGGTTCATCGTGCGCGAACGCAAACTGCGCGAGGAACCCCGGACGCTGGAAAGCCTTGGCAACGAACTGGGGCTGAGCAAGGAACGTGTGCGCCAGCTGGAGGCTGCGGCCTTCACCAAGATGCGCAAGAACCTCGAGGCGCAATCGAAAGAGGTGCTGTCATTCTTCGACGCATGATCTTCCACGTGCCGCTTGCACTGCTGGCAGGGCTCTTTGCCCTGTCGATTGCCGTTGCCGCGCCGCAGGCTGGCGGTGCGAACGTGATTTCCGAAATTGCCGCGATGGTTCAGGCGAACTGAGCCGGGGAAGCCCCCGCAGATTGGGATTGCCCTGCCATTGGTGCAGGCCTAGGGTCTTGCCCTGCAAGGGGACGAGGCCAAGATGCTGACCGGCAAGCGCATTCTTCTGATCATCGGCGGCGGTATCGCGGCCTTCAAATCGCTCGACCTGATCCGGCGTTTGCGGGATCAGGGGGCCACGGTTACGCCGGTTCTGACCCGCGCGGCCGAGGAATTCGTCACGCCCCTTTCAGCGTCCGCACTGGCGGCCCAAAAGGTCTACCGCGACCTGTTCGACCTGACCGACGAAGCCGAGATGGGCCATATCGAACTGTCGCGTGCCGCCGATCTTGTGGTCGTCGCACCCGCCACGGCGGATCTGATGGCCAAAATGGCCCATGGCCATGCAAATGACCTGGCGTCCACGCTTCTGATGGCGACGGACAAGCACGTGCTGATTGCCCCTGCGATGAATGTGCGGATGTGGGAACACCCCGCCACCCGTCGAAATCTCGCAATGCTGCAGGGCGACGGGGTTCTGGTCGTGGGCCCGGACGAAGGCAACATGGCCTGCGGCGAGTTCGGTCCCGGACGGATGTCCGAGGTGCCCGATATCGTGGGCGCGGTCGCTGCCGCCCTGGCCGACGGGCCGCTGAAGGGCAAACATGTCCTTGTGACCTCGGGGCCCACGCATGAACCCATCGATCCCGTCCGCTACATCGCCAACCGGTCGTCAGGGGCGCAGGGCACGGCGCTGGCCGCCGCCTTGAGGGATCTGGGTGCGCGGGTCAGTTTCATCACCGGTCCCGCGAGCGTTCCGCCGCCGACCGGCGTCGACGTGATCCGGGTGGAAACGGCGGCCCAGATGGCGGGCGCGGTGAAGGTCGCGCTGCCTGCCGACGCGGCCGTTTTTGCAGCTGCCGTGGCCGATTGGCGCGTTGAAAACGCGGCAAGCCAGAAGATGAAAAAGGACGGCAGCGGCAGGTTCCCCAAACTCGATTTTGCGGAAAATCCCGACATCCTGGCGTCGATTTCGCAGATGGGTAAGGGGCGACCGGGCCTTGTCGTGGGGTTCGCCGCCGAAACCGAAAATGTAACGGACCATGCAACGGCCAAGCGCGCGCGCAAGGGATGCGACTGGATCGTGGCCAATGATGTCTCGCCCGAAACCGGGATCATGGGTGGAGCCGAAAACGCGGTGACGCTGATCACCGGCGACGGGGCCGAGCCTTGGCCGCGCTTGTCAAAGGTCGAAACCGCCCGGCGGTTGGCCCTGCGCATTGCCCAGGCGTTGACCTGAGCGCGAAGCGACGCATTTGCATATCCGAGAAATGCGGGAGGGAATCCGTTTGGGCGTTCTTATCGAAGTCATGCGCGAAGATTGGGCGGATAGCGCCGTCGCCTTGCCTGACTACGCAACAGCGGGCGCGGCGGGCGCCGATCTGCGGGCAAATCTGCCCGTGGTCGACCGAGCGGCGGGCTGGCTGATCAAGCCGGGTGCGCGCGTGATCGTGCCCACCGGCCTGCGCGTCGCCATTCCCGACGGGTTCGAGATGCAGATCCGGCCTCGGTCGGGCCTTGCGTTCAAACATGGCATTACCTTGCCCAACACGCCGGGCACCATCGACAGCGACTATCGCGGCCCTCTTGGCGTGCTGCTGGTCAATTACGGGCACACGGCGTTTCGCATCGCTCATGGCGCGCGGATCGCGCAGGCCATCGTCGCCCCGGTGGTGCAGGCCAGGTTCGAAATCGTCGAAACGCTTGGCAATACCGTTCGCGGCGCCGGCGGATTCGGCTCTACCGGGACGAGCTGATGCTGTTTTTCCTGATTGTCGCGGGCGCCCTTTGGGGGATCGGTCATCTGATGGGGGCGCCCAAACAGGCGCGGCTCTACATGATCGGCCTGCTTTATGTGGCGGTACTGGCGGTGCAGATCGTGCTGCCCATGGGCCATCCCCTGCGCGAGGCGACCGGTGGGTCGCCGGCCCTGTGGCTATTGCTTGGGGCTGCGCTGGCCCTGGCGCTGGTGTATCGGTGGGTCCTGCGCCGGGTGCGCGGGCGTGCCCTGGCGCTGGAGGCCGCGCGCGAGGCCAGCACCCCCGCCCGCCCGCAAGGCCCGTTTTCGGACGAGGAACTGGAACGCTACGCGCGCCACATCACCTTGCCCGACATCGGCGGGGGCGGTCAGCTGGCGCTGAAAAACGCAAGGGTTCTGGTGGTGGGGGCAGGAGGGCTCGGCTCGCCCGCGCTGCTGTACCTGGGAGCCGCCGGGGTGGGACAGATAGGCATAATAGACGCCGATCAGGTCAGCTTGTCGAACCTGCAACGACAGGTGATCCATACCGATCAGGGGCAGGGCATGCCCAAGGTCTTTTCCGCCCAGAACGCCATTGCCGCGCTGAACCCGCGTGTCGATGTCCGGCCCTATCACCGTGCCCTGACAGAGGATATCGCCGCCACCCTGTTTGCTGATTTCGATCTGATCCTCGATGGCACCGACAGCTACGACACCCGCGCCATGATCAACCGGGCCGCGGTCGAGGCAGGCAGGCCCGTGGTGGCGGGCGCCATTTCAGCCTGGGAAGGGCAGGTGACGATCTATGATCCTGCGGGCGGAGCGCCTTGCCTGTCCTGCGTATTTCCCCAGGCGCCCGATCCCGACATGGCGGCCACCTGCGCCGAAACCGGGGTGATCGGGGCACTTCCGGGGGTTGTCGGATCCATGATGGCACTTGAGGCGATCAAGGATATTGCCGGCGCCGGTACAGGCCTGCGCGGGCGCTTGCTGATCTATGATGCGCTTCGTGCCGAGACCCGAAGCATCAAGGTCAAACGGCGGGCGGATTGCCCGGTTTGCGGTTCCATCTGATCGCATTGTGCTTGCCGCCATCGGCAGGCGCGTCATACTCGGCCACGGACAAGATCACACCATACGGAGCCTGACCCATGATCCGCACCGCCGCCGCGCTTGCCATGTCTGCCGCGCTTTTGCCCCTGACCGCCGCCGCTGACGCCCACCTGCCCGACCTGGGCGGCATGGAAGTCGTTGTCGTCACCGAAAACGCCTATCCCCCGCTGCAATTCATCGACCCCGCCTCGGGCGAGGCGATCGGATGGGAATATGATGCATTGGCCATCATCGCCGAGCGGATCAACATCACCCCCGTCATCGAAAACATCTCGTGGGATGCGATGATCCCGGCGGTGTCCGAAGGCCAGTACGACATGGGCATGACCGGCATCACGATCCGCGCTGACCGCGATGAACTGGTCGACTTTTCGGCCCCCTACATGGTCAGCCAGATGCGCATGCTGGTCGCCGCCGGAGAGGACCGGTTTTCCACCGCCGAGGAATTTGCCGCGAACCCCGATCTTCTGATCGGCACGCAGGCAGGCACGACGCCCTATTACGTCGGCGTTTATGACGTGCTCGACGGGGATGAGGCCAATCCGCGTCTGGTCTTGATGGAAACCATCCCCGCCGCGATCCAGGCCCTGCTGACCGAGGACGTGGACATGGTGCTCGCCGATAGCGCAGGCGGCGGTGGGTATGTGGCCGCGAACCCGGACCGCCTCGCCATGATCGGAGAGCCGCTGGGCACAGAGGAATTCGGCTTCATCTTCCCCAACGACAGCGAGTTGGTCGCAGCATTCGACGCGGCGATTGAATCGATGCGCGCGGATGGCACGCTTGCGATGCTCGATCAGCGCTGGTTCGTCGACTACGCGCTGGGCCAGTAGCGGCCAAAGCCCTTGCTTCGGGTCCCGTGCCGCAGCCCCCGCGCGGGTCCGGCACGGGGCACCGACCCATCCCCGTCAAGGCGCTTTGAGAACCCATCGGCCCGATGTAGGGTTCGGGTGTGCTGACCATGCTGACCCTCGAGGACCGGATGCCTGCCGCCACCTTCACGACGATGTGCCCGATGAACTGCCATCCGACGCTGTGCGGGATGACGGTCACCGTCGAGGATGGGCAGCGCGTTTCCATCGTGGGCGATGACACCAATCCCGACAGCGAGGGGTTCTTGTGCATGCGGGGCAGGGCGGCGCACGAGATCGTCGGCAATGATCGCCGCTTGCTGAAACCGCGCGTCCGCAAGTCACGGGGTGCCCAGGACTGGTCCGAGACGAGTTGGGACGCGGCGCTGGACCGGATCGCCGCGAAAATGCGCGAGGTCGGGCGCGAGTGCGTCGGTTTCTGGCAGGGCCATGGCAATTTCGCCAATGACTATGCGTTCGGTCTGAAGCGCGGCCAGTTGGAGCGGTTCGCCAATTTGTACGGGTGCCAGCACTGGAACCCGGCGATGATCTGCTGGGGGCTGGGCGGATTCGGGCTTGGCCTGACCGGCGCGCTGGAGACCTCCACCAAGGAGGATCTGAGCGCCCACTCGGATCTTGTGATCCTCTGGGGCGCCAACACTGTCAGCCAGGCGGGCACTCTGCGCCATGTCGAGATCGCCAAACGGCGCGGTGCGCGAATCGTGGTCATCGACGTGCGCAAGACCGAAGCCTCCGCCCTGGCCCACGAGGTGATCCTGGTCAAACCGGGCAGCGACGCGGCGCTGGCGCTGGCCATGATGCATGTGATCGTGGCCGACCAGGCGTGGGATGCGGGTTTCGTCGAAAACCACACCGTCGGGTTCGCAGCCCTCAAGCGGCATCTTGAGCCATCAACTCCGGAGTGGGCCGAGGCGCGGACGGGGGTGCCTGCCGCGCGGATCGTGGCCCTCGCGCGGAGCTATGCGGCAACCCGGCCCGCGATGATCGTGATCGGTGGTTCATCCCTGCACAAGGGCGGCAACACATGGCAGGCTGCGCGCGCAATCTCGTGCCTTCCGGCGCTCACCGGCGACTACGGCCGGCCGGGCGGAGGCCTCGGCCCGCGCCACGGCGGGCGCAGCCACGGGCAGGCATTCAACGACCTGTCCGCGGCCGATCGTCGTCTGCCGGGGGACTACATCCCGAACCAGATGGAGGCGATCGTCGACGCGCTGGAACGCGGCGCCGTCAAGGTCTTGATCTCCGTCGGCTCCAATATCCTGTCGTCCTTTCCCGATACCAACCGGCTGCGCGCGGCGCTCGCCAAGGCGGAGTTGGTGGTGGCCTACGATATCTTTGCCAACCAGACGATCCGGGAAACGGCCGATATCGTCCTGCCCGGCACGATCTGGCTGGAAGAGATCGGCGCGAAATCGACCAATACGCATGTCCATCTGACGGAAAAAATCCTTTCGGCGGCCGGTGAGGCGCGCCCCGCCTACGAAATCTACCAGGGCCTGGCGGCACGTCTGGGTGTGGACGATGTCTATCCCTGGCCCGATCAGGAAACGGCGATGAATGCCGTGCTGGACCATCCGGCCACTGGCCACGCAACGGTGGACACGTTGCGCGCAAATGGGGGGCGGGTCGCGCTGAAGGTGTCGCATGTCTCCTATCCGACGCTGGAATTTACCACGCCGTCCGGCAAGATCGAATTCCAGTCCGCGCGTGCAGCGGCGATGGGCCTGCCGGACCTGCCTGACGCCGACCCTCAAGATGAAAGCCGCCGCGGGCTGAGCCTGGCGCACGGGCGCAGCTTCGCCCATTTCCATTCCTTCTACGATCACGCCCGTGCCCTTCCGACGCTGGCGGACCGCGAGCCCGAACCCGATCTGTGGATCGCACCCGACGATGCGGCGGCGCGCGGGATCGTGGACGGCGATCCGATCGAGGTGTCGAACGAGCGCGGCGCATTTCCGGCGCGTGCCAAGGTCACCCCGCGCATGCCCGAGGGCGCGGTCTGGATCCACGACGGCTGGCCCGGCCTGAATGCGCTGTGCGACGGTGCGGCCGTGCTGCCTGATGCCGCCTTGTCCGCCTTTCCGTTTTCGGTCGGTCAGGGCGGGTTCGGGGCCCGCGTCGAGATCCGGTCCACGCGCACAAACCCCTGATCTGAAAGGTGGCATTGTCCGTCGCATCCTCCGCGGCTACTTAGGACCGGCCCGCCAAAGGACTGCGCCCATGCTACCCTCTGCGCCCCCAGATCGCGATTTCCCCTATTGGCTGCTGGCGCTGGCCGGCCTTGGCCTCTACGCGCTGTGGCAGGTCGCCACGCAGGACATCTACCTCCAAGTGCTCGACACGCTGCGCCGGGGGGTGCTGATCACGATTTTCGTGACGCTGGTAGGCTTTGCCCTGGCCGCAAGCGTCGGGATGCTGCTGGCACTGGCGAGCCTGTCAAAAAGCCTGATCCTGCGTCAGCTCGCGCGGTTCTATATCGAGGTCGTGCGCGGCATTCCGATCATCGTCTTGCTGCTGTATGTGGCCTTCGTTTTCGCGCCGGCCATCGTCGCGGGCTACAACTGGATTGCGGAAAGCATCGGCATGGATACGATCCGGACCCGTGATTTTCCGTTGCTGTGGCGTGCGATCATCGCGCTTGCGATCGGGTATTCCGCATTCATCGCCGAAGTGTTCCGCGCCGGCCTGCAATCGGTTGACCCGGGCCAGATCGAAGCCGCCAAGGCGCTGGGGCTGGGTCGTTGGCAGCGCTTTCGCCATATCGTGTTTCCGCAAGCGATCCGCACGATCCTGCCGCCGCTTGGCAATGATTTCGTCGCGATGGTCAAGGATTCCTCGCTGGTCTCGGTTCTGGGTGTTCTGGACGTGACGCAACTGGGCAAGGTCACGGCGGCCTCCAACTTTCGCTATTTCGAAACCTATAACGTGGTCGCACTGATCTACCTGACCATGACCGTGACCCTGTCCTTGTTGCTGCGCCGATTGGAACACCGGCTCCGTGAGGGGCGGCGGGACTGATCCGTCAAACGGGGGTGCGCGGCGAAAAAGCTGCTCGAAGCCTGCACCCAGCAGCCCTATGTATATCCCCAAAGGAGAACGCAATGACCGACGCCGCCAACCCGCTTTTGCAAGATTGGTCCACGCCTTTTGGCCTGCCCCCCTTCGAGCGGATCGAGGATGCGCATTTCGGCCCCGCGATGGAGGCCGCCATCACGGCCGCGCGCGAAGGCGTTGTAGCGATCGCGGAAAATCCTGATGCACCCAGTTTCGCCAACACGATCGATGCGCTTGAAGCGTCGGATGCGGTGCTTGATCGGGTGGCGGGTGTCTTCTACAACCTCGCCGGTTCCGCGTCGAACGAGGCCCGCGAGGCGTTGCAGCGGGACTTCGCGCCGAAACTCTCGGCGCTGTCGTCCGAGATCGTGAACAACCGCAAGCTTTTCGAGCGCGTGGATACCTTGTGGCAGCAGCGTGAGACACTTGGCCTGACCGACGAACAGGCCCGCGTTCTCTACCTGCATCACCGCTATTTCGTGCGCGCGGGCGCGCAGCTTGATGGGGCACAGGCCGAGCGGCTGACCGAGGTCAAAAGCCGTCTCGCGGTCCTGGGAACCGAGTTCACCCAGAACCTTCTGGCTGATGAACGCGACTGGTTCATGGATCTGTCCGAGGGCGATCTTGACGGCTTGCCCGACTTCGCGGTGGCCGCCGCACGCGAGGCGGGCCGCGAAAAGGGCCGGGATGGCCCCGTCGTCACCCTGTCGCGGTCGATCATCGTGCCGTTCTTGCAATTTTCGCCCCGCCGCGACCTGCGCGAGGTCGCCCACAAGGCCTGGGCCGCGCGCGGGATGAACGGCGGCAAGACCGATAACCGCGCCATCGCGGCCGAAATTCTGGGACTACGCGATGAGCGGGCGGGCTTGCTCGGCTATGACAGTTTTGCCGCATACAAGCTGGAAACCGAAATGGCCGGCACACCCGATGCCGTGCGCAATCTGCTGATGCAGGTCTGGGAACCCGCCCGGGCGCAGGCCCTGACAGATGCCGCCAAGCTGACCGCGATGCTGCGTGAGGACGGGATCAACGGCGACCTGGAGCCGTGGGACTGGCGCTATTATTCCGAGAAACGCCGCAAGGCGGAACATGATCTCGATGAAGCCGCCCTCAAGCCTTACCTGCAACTCGACGCCATGATCGAAGCGGCATTCGATTGCGCGAACCGCCTGTTCGGGCTGTCGTTCAAGCCGCTCGACCTGCCAATGTACCACCCCGACGCCCGCGCGTGGGAGGTCACTCGAAACGGCAAGCACGTCGCGGTGTTCATCGGCGATTATTTCGCGCGCGGATCGAAACGGTCCGGCGCTTGGTGTTCCGCGATGCGCAGCCAGAAAAAACTGGGCGGGGATACCCGGCCCATCGTGGTCAATGTCTGCAACTTCGCCAAGGGCGACCCGGCGCTGTTGTCCTACGACGACGCGCGCACGCTGTTTCACGAATTCGGACACGCGCTGCACCAGATGCTGAGCGATGTGACCTATGGCTCGATCAGCGGCACCTCGGTCGCGCGCGATTTCGTGGAACTGCCAAGCCAGCTTTATGAACACTGGCTGGAAGTGCCCGAGGTTCTGGAAAAACACGCCCGCCATGCCGAAACCGGCGCGCCGATGCCCAAGGACCTGTTGGACCGTCTCTTGGCGGCCCAGACCTATGACATGGGATTTCAGACCGTCGAATACGTGGCGTCGGCCCTTGTCGACCTGGATTTCCACGATGGAAAGGCACCCGCCGATCCGATGGCCGCACAGGCCGAAACCCTTGGCCGGATCGGCATGCCCAAAGCCATCGGGATGCGCCATGCGACACCCCATTTCGCCCATGTCTTCGCGGGTGACGGGTATTCGTCGGGCTACTACAGCTACATGTGGTCCGAGGTCATGGATGCCGACGCGTTCGAGGCCTTCGAAGAGGCGGGCGGTGCGTTCGATCCCGCCACCGCCGCCCGGCTGGAAGAGTTCATCCTGTCCGCAGGTGGCAGCCGGGAGGCCGATCAGCTTTATACCGCGTTCCGGGGCCGGATGCCGGGGGTAGAGGCCTTGCTGAAGGGCCGCGGCCTCGACAAGGTGGCCTGACCGGCAGCCCCGACATTTCCGCGACGGAGAAGACCGTGCATATCGAAGACATCATTGATCTGTCCCGCCACCCATTGGCAGATGCCGAATTCGCGGCGCGCTGCCGGGAAAAGCTCACGGTCGACGGGGTTCTGGTACTTGCGGATTTCATCCGCCCCGATGCCCTGGCCGCGATGCAACGCGAAGGCCTTGCCGGTCGGGATCAGGCCTATTTCTGCGCGCAGAACCATTCCGTGTTCCTGACGCCAAGGAACCCGGAATTCGCCGATGACCACCCCGCGAACAGGCAGGTGGTGTCATCGAAGGGCTGCATCTGCGATGACGTGATCGACGCGGCCTCGCCGTTGCGCGCGCTTTACGATGACGCGATGTTTCGTGACTTCGTGAAGCACGTGACGGGGCAGGTGGAACTGCACCCCTATGCCGATCCCCTGTCGTCGATCAACATCCACTATGCCGGGCGCGGACAGGAACTTGGGTGGCATTTCGACAATTCGTCCTTCGCCATCACCTTGCTGATCCAGAAACCCGATGCGGGATCGCGGTTCGAATACATCAAGGACCTGCGCGATGCCGATGCGGGAGAGATGAATTACGACGGGGTGGCCGCCCTTCTGGACGGGGTGACACAGCCGCAGGTCCTTACGATGGATCCGGGGACACTGGTTTTGTTCCGGGGGCGAAATTCGATCCACCGCGTATCGCCCAACGAAAGCGACAAGATGCGGATGCTGGCCGTCTTGGCCTACAACTCCGAACCCGGCGTGTCCTTGTCGGAAAGCGCGCGGATGACGTTCTACGGACGGCTGAACTAGCGATCAGCCGCGCGCGTCAGTCGAATTCCTCGCCGGGCTCCACGCCCCAGATCGCGCTGGTCTGGACCCATCCGCGATAGCCGCCCACCTCCATCAGGCACCAATCGGGGTGACATTCGCGCAAACGCCCCACCACGCCGGCTTCGGCGGTCGCACGCACCGGCGCGCCGGTATCGGGGCGTTGATACAGCGATACCATCTCGGCCTCGACAATGGCCGTCCGTTCGCCGGACAACAGCGTATAGTGCATCCAGCCGCCAACCCCGTCGCGATCCACGACGCGGCGCCAATGTCCGTGTTCGGCCACAACCATCATCGGCATGCCGCGCCGCTGAAACACCCAGTCGATGCGGTGGCTGCGCGATGGGCCGCGCCGGGCGTTCGCCTCGGATGCCTTCATCGACACATAGCGCGGGATGGGAAATCCGGTCACCGGGCCAACGCGCCCCGCATGGGCGGTGGATGGCACCGGAGGGGCCTCGACAGACGGTTGCGCCGTGGCGTCACCCTGCGCGGCGGCCGTGACGACGGCCGCGATTTCCAACGGTCGCGGCTCCGGATTCGTCTCGGGCACCTCGGCGCCCGCCACGCTCAGACCGATGCCCACCACACCCAACATAGCGACCCAAAGGCCGGCTCCTGCTTTACCGTTCCGCATCCCGCTCGTCTCTGCCTGCCTCGCGTCATTCTGTGCGCGGGCTTCAATCATTGCCTTTTTACCCGGAGGCGCGCTGCGGCATCCGCTTGCACCTGAGGTTTGGATCGGAGAGTGTCAGAGCGTAGGCGAAAAAGCCAGCGATGGGAGGCCCGCAATGCCAGCTGAGCGGTTAAGTGTTGTCGTGACGCGACGGTTGCCCGAACCGGTGGAAACCCGGATGAAGGAATTGTTCGATGTCGAACTGCGCGAAGACGACCGGCCGCTGGACAAAGCGGCCCTGATCAGCGCCATGACACGCGCCGACGTCCTGGTGCCCTGCATCACCGACCGGATCGACGGGGGCATGCTGGGCCAGGCGGGCGACCGATTGAAATTGATCGCAAATTACGGTGCGGGGGTTGACCACATCGACGTCGCAACGGCGCGTCAGCGCGGCATCCTGGTGTCGAACACACCCGGCGTGATGACCGATGACACCGCAGATATGGCGATGGCCCTGCTGTTGAGCGTTCTGCGTCGCGTTCCCGAAGGCATGGCGATCATGCAGGCGGACAAATGGGACGGTTGGGCGCCCACCGCGTTCATGGGCGGACGCGTGGCGGGCAAACGGCTTGGTATCCTGGGGATGGGGCGGATCGGCCAGGCGGTTGCAAAACGCGCCGCGGCCTTCGGGATGCAGGTGCATTACCACAACCGCCGCCGCGTCCATTCAGATATCGAGGAACGGCTTGAGGCGACCTATTGGGAAAGTCTCGACCAGATGATCGCGCGCATGGACGTGATCTCCATCAACTGCCCGCACACGCCGTCGACCTTTCACTTGATGAACGCGCGACGGCTGAAGCTGATGAAGAGCCAATCCATTATCGTGAACACGTCGCGTGGCGAGGTGATCGACGAAAATGCGCTGACCCGGATGTTGCGCGCCGGCGAGATCGCGGGGGCGGGGCTGGACGTGTTCGAACGCGGCCGGGTGGTGAACCCGCGCCTGCGGGAACTGCCAAACGTGGTCTTGTTGCCCCATATGGGGTCTGCAACGCGCGAGGGTCGCATCGAAATGGGCGAAAAGGTTCTCATCAACATCAAGACCTTCGCGGACGGCCACCGCCCCCCCGATCTGGTCGTGCCGAGTATGCTGTGAACTTGCGTGCGGCCGTCCTGGGTTTGTTCGGCATGCTGGCGCTTGCCGTCGGCCTGTGGGAATTGTCGGGCCGGACCACCCTGAATCCTGCGTTGGCCCCTGCCCAGGCGGCGGCCGAGGATATCGCGGCCACCACGGCGACCGTCTATATCTCGCTTCGCGTCATCAACGCGGCCCTGTCGACCGCACAAGAGATCGAGATCGGGGCCTCCGTCGGCGCGCAGGCGACCTTGCAGCCTCTCAAGGTGCTGGAACCTGTCGATGACACGGTCGAGAGGGTGGCCGATGTGGTGTTTGCCGTGGCCGCCGGGGCGGCGCTTGCGACGGTCGGGTTTGCCCCGATTTCCGCCCTTGGCCTGTCGCTGCTGGGCCTGGGGCTGATGGCGCGCTCGGCGACGTTGATCCTGCCCGCTGCGGGTGCGGTTCTTGGGCCGTCCTCCTACGCCATCCGGCTTGGCGCCGTGTTCGGGCTGATCCTGCCGCTCGGGTTTGCAGCCGGCGTGGCCCTTGGCGACCGGATCACCGCGCCGCAATGGGCCGATGCGATGGCGGATCTGGGCGCGATCACGGCCGAGGCGCGCATCTTGATCGGCGCCTCCGAAGGGGCGGCGGAGGATATCACGCCGCAAACGGCAGCCGACGGGCTGTTTGCCCGTCTTGGCGCGCAGCTTCAGGCCGCGGGCGACGGCGTGGGCGACGCGGTCGAGGCGATCGGCCGCTACCGCGCCGCTGCGGTCGAACTGATGGCCAATGCCGATGCCCTGTTCCGCGCGTCGCTTACGATCATCGGCATCTTCGCGCTGCGCATGGTGGTCTTGCCGGCGCTTTTGCTGTGGGGCGCCCTTGCCTTGATGCGGCGCAGTGTCGAAAGCCCCTGACAGTCTTGTAAGCGTCGCCGCGCCGTGCCACCGATAGGGCCATGGATCATGATTTTCTTGTAATCGGCGGCGGTATCGCGGGCACCTCGGCAGGCGCGCGCCTGTCGGATCTGGGCCGCGTTCTTCTGCTGGAGGCAGAGACGGCGCTTGCCTATCATGCCTCGGGGCGCTCGGCGGCCCTCTACGAGGCCAATTACGGCCATCACGTCACCATCGCGCTCAACCTCGCCTCGCGCGAAGATCACGACACGCTCGACGGTGGCGTCCTGTCGCCTCGCGGTCTCATGCTGCTGGCGGGAAAAGGCCAGGAGGCGCAGTTTGCCCATGACATTGTGGCCATGGACATGTCCCCGATCGACGTGGACGAGGCCGTGGCCCGCGTGCCGATCCTGAACCCCGATGCCGTCACCGGCGTGGCGTTCGATGGAGACGCATGGGATATCGACACCGACAGGCTGGTGCAGGTCTTTGCGCGCACGATCCGCGAAAATGGCGGCGCGGTTGAAACCGGCGCCAAAGTCACCGAAGTGACAAGGATCAACGGCGGTTGGCGGGTCCGCGCGGGATCCGAAAGCCGCACCGCCCGCCATCTGGTGAATGCCGCCGGTGCCTGGGCCGACCAGGTCGCTGTCATGGCCGGTATCGCGCCCCTGGGCTTGCGCCCGATGCGCCGGTCGGTGGCGCGCATCCCCGCACCGGGTGGTCATGACGTGTCGGGCTGGCCAATGCTGCTGGGCGCTGGCGAAGGATGGTATGCAAAAGCCGACGCGGGAGCCCTGATCGTATCCCCGGCCGAGGAAGACCCGGTGGCCGAACCCCATGATGCATGGCCCGAAGACCTGGTGCTTGCGGAAGGGATCGCGCGCTACCAGGACTTCGTCACCGAAGAGGTGACACGCGTCACGTCCTCATGGGCGGGCCTGCGCACCTTTTCGCCCGACAGGGCGCTGGTGCTGGGGCCTGACCCGTCCGATGCCACCTTCGTCTGGGTGGCCGGGCAGGGGGGGTATGGATTTCAGACCGCGCCGGCCGCCAGCCGCCTGATCGCCGATCTTGTGGCAGGCCGCCCGCCCGTGCTGGATCCGGCGACGGTCGCGGCCCTGTCCCCGGCACGGTTCCGCCAGACGGGAAAACCACCGCTTTCAAGGCCCGCGCCTAAAGCCTAGGGTAGACCCCAACGCGATCACACAGGATTGTTTGACATGAATTCTCACCTCCGCACAGCATGTGCCACGCTTTGCCTTGCGTTTGCTTTTTCTCTTCCGGCACTCGCGCAGTCGCAGCTTGACCGCATGGAAACACTGGCAGAACGCGCCGGAACCTTGACCAACGAGGCGCTTGCCCTGCAATTGCCGCAACTGGAAGGCAACCTGCCGAGCCCCGATTGGGACGACGGTTTGCGGCAGGCCTATGCCTGCGTTCTGGACGCCTATGTCGATGCCAGCAGCGTATCTGCCGTGGACCGGATGATGGACGATATGGAGGCAGCCCTTGAGGGCGCGACCGGTGAATCCATCCTCAACGGCGAGATCAACGAAACCATCGGCATGCCTGACGGGATGTCGCCGGGGCAGGCGCAGGCCCTGTTGGGCGAATGTGGGGTGATGGACATCATGATGATGCGCATGGCCGAAAGCGGCGCCATGGAAATCATGATGCAGCAGTGATCCGCCGTCTCGACCTGCCCGGCGCGGCATGCACCGCGCCCGACACCGGGGATTCCCGGATGTCCGCACCGGCAGCGCTGCGCAACCGCGATGCCATTGTGTCCGAACTTCAGCAAGTTGCCCCTGCCTGGGGCCGGGCGCTGGAAATCGCATCGGGCACGGGCGAACACGTGATCCGGTTCGCGGCCGCCATGCCGGGATTGCAGTGGCAGCCCAGTGATCCCGATCCGGCGCGTCGCAGGTCGATCGCGGCATGGTCGGCGGCGCATCCGTCCCCCAACCTGTTGCCGCCTCTCGATCTGGATGCGGCGCGTGCGGGGTGGTCGGCCCGGACGGGGGCGTTCGATCTGATCGTCTTGATAAACCTTCTGCACCTGATCTCGGACGACGAGGCAGGCACCGTGATCGCGGAAATTGCATCCGCCACTACGCCGGGGGGGATTGTCGCGCTTTACGGCCCGTTCCTGCGCGATGGTCATCCAACCAGCGATGGCGATGCCGGCTTTCACGCCGCGCTCAGGGCGCAAGACCCCGCCATCGGCTACAAGGACGTGGCGGATGTCATCGCGCAGGCGGCTGACCGGGGTCTTGACCACACACAAACGCGCGCCATGCCTGCCAACAACCTGTTGCTTCTGTTTTGCCGCCCGGTCACGGGGTAGCATGACTTTACGGATCGTTTTTCACGACGGCGGGCTTGTGATACAGCAGCCTTCGGGCCTGGGATCAGCCCCGCGCGGAGATTGAGATGGACAGAATTGATCGACTTGCCCCCGAGGGGATGTTCGCCATTTTGCAGGGTCCTGCCCTCAGGCGGCTGTCGCGCCGACAGGTTGGGCGCGGCGATGTTCTGATCGCGGCCGGCAGCACGGCGGATGCCATGTACCTGGTGGAAACCGGCCGTTTTCGGGTCTTGCGCGGTGGCGTGGAACTGGCCGAGATCGGGGCCGGCAGCGTCATCGGCGAGATCGCGTTCCTGACAGGCAAGGCGCGCACGGCGGATGTGATCGCCGCGCGCGATTCCGTGGTGTTGCGTATCGACAAGGCGGATTTCGAGGCGCTGTGCGCCGAGACCCCCGATCTTGCGCGGGCCATCGCGGCGGAACTGGCCAATCGCCTTGCCGCGACCAGCGCCCGCGTGCCCCATGACCCGGGCCGGCCGCCCGCGCGGACCTTTTGCATACTGCCCGGCGGACGCGCCCGGTTGCCGGATCGTTTCGTGCCCGATCTGGCCGCCTCCATCAGCCCATATCACAACGTCGCCATCGTGACCGAAGACGATCTGCGCGCCGCCCTCGGTGACCGCATCGACCCGGCAAGCGATGAGGCGATTGCCTGGCTGAACCAGCAAGAACGGGCCGCCGAGATCGTTTTGTTCGTAGCGTCCCCGGACAACAGCGCTTGGTCGAACGCGGCGCTCAGACAGGCCGACCAGGCCGTCATCGTCGTGCAGGCCATGACCTACACCGCCCCGTCCGAGATCGAAAAGGTCGCGTTGCACATCTTGCCGGAAAGCCAGCGGCGTCTGGTCCTGATCCACCCGCACCGGATGCAGAAGGCCAGGGGAACCGGCCTTTGGCTCGACAGTCGACCGTGCTTTTTGCACCACCACGTGGCGTTGACCGCCGATGGCGAGGACATGGCGCGGCTTGGCCGCTTCCTGGCAGGGCGTGCAATCGGGCTGGTCCTGTCTGGCGGCGGGGCGTTCGGGGTCGCCCATGTCGGTGTCTGGCGCGCGATGCTGGATGCCGGCCTGCCCATCGACATCGTCGGCGGCACGTCGGTCGGCAGCGCCATGGCGGGCGCCATCGCCCTTGGTGTTCCGGCAGAAGACATCGGGCCGCGTGTCGAAAAGATCTTTGTGAAATCCGGCGCGATGCGTCGGGTCACGGTTCCGAAATACGCGTTTCTCGATCACAAGGTGCTGGATGCCGCCCTGCAAGACAATTTCGGCTCTGACCCGATCGAGGATCTGTGGCTGCCTTACTACGCCGTCGCGGCCGATCTATCGACAATGGAAAAATGCCTGATCCGGCGCGGCCCCCTGTGGGAAGCCGTGCGCGGATCTTCGGCCATTCCGGGCATCTTGCCGGCGTTCTTCACCTCGGCCGGGGCGATGCTGGTCGATGGAGGCTGTGTCGACAACATGCCGTTCCGCGATATGCACGGGCTCAAGACCGGGCCGAACGTGGTGGTCAATGTGCAAAAGGATACGTCGAGGCGGATCCACGTGGATTACGCCAGCCTGCCGGGTCGCGCCGATCTGCTCAAGCGCACGGTGATGCCTTTCGGCAAACGCGCACCGCGCGCGCCGGGGCTGATCTCGACGGTGATGCGCAGCTTGCTGGTCGGTCAGGGCGCGACCCATCACGGCATGAATGCGGACGATTTGCATGTGCGCCCGCCCGGATTGAAAGGGGCCGGGTTCCTTGCCTGGTCGCAGCACCGGCTGTTTTATGAACTCAGTTACAAGCACGCGACCGACGAGGTGTTTTCGGGCCTCGCCACCGCCCAGAACCCCGCCCTGGTGGCCTTGCGCCGGGCGGGGATGCCTGGAATGTGATCCAGGCTTGTCAAACTGGCGCTCAAAACCTACCGTCTCCTCCTGCCCAAGGAGTGCCCAGCCAATGATCAAGACAGCCTGATCCCCGATCACCGCCCTGACAAAGGGCCTGGACTGTCTGACATTTCTCGGAGCATTTCATGCATCCCATCATCTATGACGTGGCGGTTTCCGCCGACGGCTTCATTGCCGGACCCGGCGGCGACGTGGCCGCCTTTCCCCATGCAGGTTCAATCGTGGTCGATTACCTTGCGCGACTGGAAGGCTACAAAGCCGTCCTCATGGGCCGCGCGACCTATGAATTCGGCTATGCCTTTGGCCTGCCGCCCGGGGCCAATCCCTATCCGCACGCCCGCAGCACCGTGGTTTCATCCACCATCGGTCTGCCCGAAGGATCCGAGGTGACCGTATGGCGCACCCTATCGGCAGATGCGGTCACCCGTCTGCGCCGGGACGCAGGCGGGCCGATCTATCTTTGCGGTGGCGGCCAGTTGGCCGGCGCGCTCATGGAAATGGGTCAGATCACCGACTTGCGGCTGAAGCGGGCACCAATCGTGCTGGGTGGCGGCACCCCGCTGTTCGCGGACCTGAACCGCGCGCCGAAGCTGAGCCTCATGACCCAGCGCGATCATGGCGACGGCGTCCTCTACCAGGCGTTTGCCGTCCAGTGAGCCCAGACCGGATCACGCGCCCGTCACACAGGGCGCGTGATCGCAAAGGCAGCATCAGAACGCCGTCCGAAAAGTAATGTCACAATACAGCAAGGGGCGCGATCACCCATCAACCCGGATCACCGCATTGGTCGGGTCATAGGGGCTGTCTTCGACCACTTCGGCGTCGAACAGGCGGGTGAACATGCGCACCTTCAGCTTGGTGCCGACCTCTGCCAGGTCCGGGCGGACATAGCCCATGCCGATCTGCTTGCCGAAGGCCACCGAATACCCGCCCGACGTCAGACGCCCGATCTTGGTGTCGCCATCATACAGCGCCTCTCGGCCCCATGGGTCGGCATCGGCGGGCCCGTCGATCATCATGGTCACGCATTTGAAGCGGATGCCCGTCTCGATCATCTTGTCCTTGCCGTGGAACGGTTTGGACAGATCCACGAACCTGTCCAGCCCCGCCTCGAGCGGGGTCGCGTCCCTGCCCAGTTCGGTGCCGAAGGCGCGATAGGATTTTTCCTGCCTCAGCCAGTTCTGCGCCCGTGCGCCCACCAACTTCATCCCGTGCTTTTCGCCCGCCGCCAGCAGCTGATCCCACAAGTAGGCCTGCATCTCGATGGGGTGGTGCAATTCCCACCCCAACTCGCCCGTATAGGCCACCCGGATCGCGCGAACAGGACACATGCCAAGCTCGATATTGCGCATGCTCAACCACGGAAAGCGCTTGTTGGACAGCACGGTGTCGGGGTCTGCATCCTTCACGATCTCGCGCAGAACATCGCGGGACCTGGGCCCGGCGATCGCAAACACCCCCCATTGGGTGGTGACATCGTGAATATCGAGATACCCGCCACCTGTGCCCATGAAATCCTCGGCCGCCTTCATCAGGTAATCGGCGTCATAGGCCGTCCATGCGCCGGCCGAGACAAGGTAGTATTCATTCTCGGCCAACCGCACGATGGTGTATTCCGTGCGCGTCGTGCCATGGCTGGTCAGCGCATAGGTCAGGTTGATCCGGCCCACCTTGGGCAGCTTGTTGCAGGTGAAGTGATCCAGGAACGCCGTCGCACCGGGCCCGCGCAGCAGGTGCTTGGTAAAGGCGGTAGCATCGATCAGGCCGACACCGTTGCGAATGGCCTCGGCCTCGGTCCTGGCATGATCCCACCAGCCACCGCGCCGGAAGCTGCGGGCGTCATGATCGAACCCGTCGGGCGCATCGAGCGGCCCGTAGTAATTCGGCCGTTCCCACCCGTTCACGCATCCGAACTGCGCGCCAAGTGCCTTTTGCCGATCATAGGCCGGGGCTGTGCGCAGCGGGCGGCAGGCCTCGCGCTCTTCGTCGGGGTGGTGCAGGATAAAGACGTGCTCGTAGCATTCCTCGTTCTTGCGCGCGGCATACTCGGTCGTCATCCAGGTGCCGTAGCGCTTGGGATCGAGGCTCGCCATGTCGATCTCGGCCTCGCCCGCGACCATCATCTGGGCCAGGTAATGCCCCGTGCCGCCGGCCGCCGTGATGCCGAAGCTGAACCCTTCGGCCAGCCACATGTTGCGAAGACCCGGCGCCGGGCCGACCAGCGGGTTGCCATCGGGCGTGTAGCAGATCGGCCCGTTGTAGTCGTCCTTCAGCCCCACCGTTTCCGAGGTCGGAATGCGGTGGATCATCGACATGTATTCCTCTTCGATCCGCTCCAGATCCAGCGGAAACAGATCGGCGCGGAAACTGTCGGGGACGTCATATTCGAACCGCGCGGGCGCATTGCGTTCATACGGCCCCAGGATCCAGCCGCCGCGTTCCTCGCGCACATACCATTTCGCGTCCGCATCACGCAGGACCGGGTGCTCGCCATGGGTCTTGCGCCACTCGACCAGCGCGGGATCGGGCTCGGTCACGATATACTGATGCTCGACCGGGATCGCCGGGATCTTGATGCCCAACAGCCGGGCCGTGCGCTGGGCGTGGTTGCCGGTGGCCGTCACCACGTGCTCGGCATGGATCACGACCTGCTCGTCCGAGGGCACCAGGTTGCCGCCCTTCTCCACCATCTTCGTGCAGGTGACATCCCAATGATCGCCGGCCCAGGCATAGCCATCGACCTGCCATTTGCGTTCGATCAACACACCCCGCTGGCGCGCGCCCTTGGCCATCGCCATGGTCACGTCGGCGGGGTTTATATAGCCATCGGTCGGATGATAGATCGCACCTTTAAGATCCTCGGTGCGCACCAGGGGCCAGCGGTCCCTGATCTGATCGGCGCTCAGCCATTCATAGGGAATACCGGCCGACTCGGCGGTGGACGCATACAGCATGTACTCGTCCATCCGCGCATCGGTCTGCGCCATGCGCAGGTTTCCCACGACAGAAAAGCCTGCGTTCAGCCCGGTTTCCTCTTCCAGCGTCTTGTAGAACTTGACGCTGTAATCGTGGATGTGGCTGGTCGCATAGCCCATGTTGAACAGGGGCAGAAGGCCTGCGGCATGCCATGTCGATCCGCTGGTCAACTCGTCACGTTCCAGCAGCATCACATCGTCCCACCCCGCGCGCGCAAGGTGATAGGCGATCGACGTGCCCACGGCACCGCCGCCAACAACAAGGGCTTTCACATGGGTCTTCATGGCGAGGCGCTCCTCCGGGGGCGTACAAGTCTGCTGATCCTACCTGCCCCAAGGCGACCGGAAACGCCTCGCCCATCCGACCCATTCCCGCGCGAAAGCGACATCAACTGAATCGGGCGCATCGCTACCCCATCTTTATCCCGAAAATATGGCGGGGGAGGGCGCAGCCCGGGGGCAGAGCCCCCATCATGGCGCTGCACGACGACGCAACCCGCAGCGCCCCCCGGTGGCAAATGAAAAGGCCCGCCATCGCTGGCGGGCCCCCCTGTCTCGCGTCGAAGCGGCGATCAGTTCGGGATGTCGCCGGTGATGCCCTCGACATAGAAGTTCATGCCCGCCAGCGTGCCGTCGTCGGCGATCTCGCCATCGGCCAGCCACGCGGTTCCGTCCTGACGGTTGATGGGGCCGGTGAAGGGGTGATATTCGCCCGCCTGCATCGACTCCATCAACGCGGTGGCCGAGGCGCGAACATCCTCGGGGATCGCGTCGGTCATCTCGCCGACCAGCACCATGCCTTCGCTCATGCCTTCCCAGGTGTCGGACTGTTCCCAGGTGCCTTCCATGGCCTCAGCGACACGGCGCACATAATAGGGGCCCCAGTTGTCGATGATCGAGGAAATGCGTGGCGCGGGCGCGAACTGGATCATGTCCGATGCCTGGCCGAAGGTGTACACGTTGCCCGCGTCCTGCGCGACGGATTGCGGCGTCGTTGAATCGGTGTGCTGCATGATCACGTCGGCACCGGCATCGATCAGCGCCTGGGCTGCATCGCCTTCGACGGCCGGGTCGAACCACGTGTAGGCCCAGACCACGCGGAACTCGACATCGGGGTTCACCTCGCGCGCATGCAGGAAGGCCGAGTTGATGCCGCGGATCACTTCCGGGATCGGGTAGGACGCAATGTAGCCCACGATGTTGCTTTCGGTCATGTGGCCCGCGATATGGCCGATCACCGCGCGCCCCTGGTAGAACCGGGCCGAATAGGTCGACACGTTTTCATGCTCTCGCAGATAGCCCGTGGCATGCTCGAAATAGACGTCGGGGAATTGAGCGGCGACGGCATTGGTGGCTTCGCCATACCCGAAGGAGGTGGTGAAGATCATGTCGGCACCATTCAGGATCATCTGCGTGATGCGGCGCTCGGCATCCGGCCCTTCCGGGACTTCTTCGGCAAAGACCGTCTCGACGGAATCGCCAAAGGCTTCCTCGACCGCGAGGCGGCCCTGGTCGTGGGTCCATGTCCAGCCATAGTCGCCGATCGGGCCGACATAGATGAAGCCGACCTGGAACGGGTCGTCTTGCGCCATGGCGCCGCCTGCGGCAAGGCCGGTGGCCAGCGCCGCGCCGGCCAGAAGTCTGGTAACTGTTTTCATGGAGTGTCCTCTCTGTAGGGTTTCGGGTTTGGTTGGTTTGAAAGTTTCCCGGCCGAAACGGGTCGCGATCATGGGTCCGGTCGTTGCCATGTCATGGTCCTAGGTCCCCGCATGGAATGTCTTGCCAAGCGCCGCTGGAGCATTGAGCGCCGAACGGGCCCGGTCTGACGACATCACCACCAGCACAACGATGGTGACAAGGTAGGGCGAGGCGTCCAGCAGCGCCACCGGAACGCCGATTTCGGCGACCTGCAGGCGCAGTTGCAGGGCCGCGATGCCGCCAAACAGCCACGCGCCGAACAGCACACGCCAGGGTTTCCACGAGGCGAACACCACCAGCGCCAGCGCAATCCATCCCGCGCCGGCGGTCATGCCCTGCACCCAGTTCTCGACATAGACGACCGACAGGAACGCACCGCCCAGACCGGCGCAGGCGCCCCCGAACAGGATGGCCATGAACCGGATGCGCACCACCTTGTAGCCAAGCGCATGGGCCGCATCATGGCTTTCGCCCACCGCGCGCAGGATCAGGCCCGCGCGCGTGGCCCGCAGCAGGTACCACACGGTGCCCACCAGCGCGATCGCCATGTAGGTCACCAGGTCATGGCTGAAGGCGATCGGGCCGATGACCTCGATCTGGCGCATGGCCTCGGGGAAGGGTTTGGCCACCTCGGGCACCGGCTGCCCGGGGTAGTTCACCCCCAAGAGTGCGGCCAGCCCGATCCCGAACAGCGTCAACGCAAGGCCCGAAGCCACCTGGTTCGACATCAGGAACTGCGTCAGCACCCCGAATATCACCGACAATGCCGCGCCCCCCGCCATGCCCGCCAGGAATGCCAGTGTGGGCGATCCGGTCTCGTTGGCAGCGATGAAGCCGCAGACCGCGCCCATGATCATCATGCCCTCGACGCCGAGGTTCAGAACACCCGATTTTTCGACCACCAGTTCGCCGGTGGCGGCCAGCAGGACCGGCGTCGATATCGTGATCAGGGCCACGATCAGGGTGACGGGGTCGATCAGCATCACGTCAGCCCCGGGATTGTTCTGTCGTACCCCAGCGCTGCCAGGACCACGCCAAGCGCGCCGCCCGCGGGCAGGCTCAGCAGCAGGACCAGGGGCCGACGCCCCTCGGGCTTCGGCGGTCGGACCGTGCGAATGCCGCTCGGAAACACACGTTCGTGCAGCCAGCTTACGGCCCTGTCGATCGCAAGCACGCCGAAGACCGATGCAACGCTGAAGATGAGGACCGGCCAGAAGGTGGCAGCGGACAGCCGCGCCAGATTGTCGGCCAAGATGCCGAACATGACGCCGAGCGCCACCACGAAGGCCGCACTGATCCAGTCGAACGGGTCCATGCGCCGCCGGTCGCTCATGCCACGGCCTCCCGTCGCCATTTCAGCCGGAAATTCGCCAGCACGTCCAGCGCCAGCAAGAAGAACAACAGCATGCCCTGAAACGCCTGGATGGCGGGGGCGGGAATGCCCATGATCAGTTGCGCCAGTTCACCACCGATGAATGTCAGCGCCATCAACAGCCCCGCCAGCAAGATGCCGATCGGGTTCAGCCGGCCCAGGAACGCCACGATGATCGCGGTAAAGCCGTAACCCACGTTGAAATCGATGCTGATCAGGCCAGACGGGCCCGACACTTCGAACAGGCCCGCCATGCCCGCCAGTGCGCCCGATACGCCAAGGCACAGGATGATCAGCCGGTTGGGGTCCACCCCGCCAAAGCGCGCCGCGCGCGGCGCCTGCCCGGCCAGCTTGATCTGGTAGCCCAGTATATGGCGGTTCATGATCACGTAGGCCGCGATGACCGCGATGAAGGCCGCGACCACGCCCCAGTGCATCCCGGAATTGGCGATCAGTTCCGGGTTGTCGGTGCCGGGGTGACGCGCCAGGTTCCTGCTGCCCGGAAACCCCTGGCCGTCGGGGTTGCGCAGCCAGTTGGTCGCCGCCGAGGCCAGGATCGCCTCGGCCACATAGACCAGCAACAACGAGACCAGGATTTCATTGGTTCGAAACCGCGCCTTGAGGATCGCGGGGATCATCGCCCAGGCCCAGCCGCCAAAGGCACCTGCAATCACCATGCCCGGAAAGATCAGCACGTTTTCGGACGGGTAGAACGCAAGACCAAAGGCCGCGCCGCAGATGGCCCCTATGATGTATTGTCCCTCGGCCCCGATGTTCCAGATGCCGGCCCTGAACCCCAGGCTAAGCCCGATCGCGATCAGGATCAGGGGGCCGGCCTTCACCAGGAGCTGCGGCCGCGAATACGCACCGAACCGTTCATCGAACAACGGATCCCAGAATATGATCCGGATCGCCTCGAACGGATCCTTGCCCAGTAGCGCGAACATGATCCCGCCGGCGATCATTGTCAGGACAACGGCCAGGATCGGCCCGCCCAGAACCCACCCGCGCGAGGGTGTGGGGCGTTTTTCCAGCCGGATCATGTCGCGGCCTCCGCATGGATGTCATGCATGCCATGGGCGCCGCCCAACATCAGCCCGATCTCTTCCATGGTCAGCCCACGTGCAGGCCGTGACGGGCTCAGCCGTCCTTCATTCAGGGCACAGAACCTGTCCGAAATCTCGAGCAACTCGTCCAGGTCCTGGCTGATCACCACCACCGCCGCCCCGCCATTGGCCAGATCCAGCAGCGCCTGCCGGATCGCGGCCGCCGCCGAGGCATCCACGCCCCAGGTAGGCTGGTTGACCACCAGAACGACCGGATCTTGCAAGATCTCGCGGCCGATCACGTATTTCTGCAGATTGCCGCCCGACAAGGCCCGCGCGGCCACATCCGGCCCGGGCGTCCGGACATCGAACTCCGCGATGACCCTTTGCGCGAACCCGCGCGCAGCACCCCAGTTCACGAACCCGCGCTGGTCCAATCCCTGCCGCAGTCGCGCGGTCAGAACCGCGTTTTCCGTCAGGCTCATATCGGGGGCCGCCGCATGGCCCAACCGTTCCTCGGGCGCGCAGAGCAGGCCAAGAACGCGTCGCGCATTGGGGCCAAGGCCACCCACGGGCGCACCTTTCAGACTGATCGCATCCGCTGCCACCGTCGTCTCGCCCGACAGGGCCGCCAGCAATTCGTCCTGCCCATTGCCTGCAACGCCACCGATGCCCAGAACCTCGCCGGCGCGCACCTCCAGCGACACATCTCGCAGCGTGGTGCCAAAGGGTGATGCCGGCGCCAGCGACAGGCCGCTGACCTGCAACAACACCTCGCCGGGGGGGCTTTCGGCACGGGCCGGCACGCTGAGCGATTTGCCGACCATCAACTCGGCCATATGCGCGGCCGTTACCTCGCGCGGGGTGCATTCACCCACCTTCTTTCCCAAACGCAGGATCGTGGCCGCATCACACAGGGTGCGGATCTCTTCCAGCTTGTGGGAGATATACAAGATCGCCGTGCCCTGTGTGCTCAGCGTCCGGAGCGTGTGGAACAGGATCTCGACCTCCTGCGGGGTCAGGACCGAGGTCGGCTCGTCCATGATCAGCAGTTTGGGATCTTGCAACAGGCAGCGGATGATTTCGACGCGCTGGCGTTCGCCCGCCGAAAGATCGCCCACCAGCCGATCGGGATCCAGCGGCAGGCCGTAGGTTTCGCTTACATCGCGGATGCGCGTGGCCAGATCGCGCGGTTTTGGCGGGTGTTCCATCCCAAGCGCGATATTCTCGGCGACGCTCAGCGCCTCGAACAGGGAAAAGTGCTGGAACACCATCGCCACGCCCGATGCCCGCGCCGCGCGCGGTTCGGACGGCGCATATGGCGCGCCGTTCAGGGTCATGCTGCCCCGGTCGGGTTTCACCAGGCCGTAGATCATCTTGACCAGCGTGGATTTGCCCGCGCCATTTTCGCCCAACAGCGCATGCACCTCGCCGGGCTGGATCGAAAACGACACGTCATCGTTCGCCACGACACCGGGATAGGCCTTTGTCAGCCCCTCGATTTCAAGGAGTGCGCTCACGTGTGTTTCACCATCCCCCGATGACTCGGCAGTTGTGCCGATTCCTTGTGCATATGCCTATTCAGTAGCCGCGCAGCCACCCCAACGGCAATGGCCTGCGGGTGTTTGCCAAGCTCCGGATCGCCGATCGGGCAGGTGATGCGCGATATTTCAGCATCGAAATGGCCCAATTGGCGCAACCGGGTTCTGAACCGGGCCCATTTGGTGGCCGATCCGATCAGTCCGCAATGGTCAAATCCCCGACCCAGCGCCGCGTGGCACAGGGCCAGGTCGATCTCGTGACTATAGGTCAAGATCAGATGCATCGCCTCCCGGGGCGCATGGGCCATCAGGCGCGCGGGCTCTGCTGCGACCACCCTGTCGACGCCCTCCGGCACGGGGTCGGGAAACCGATCCTGCGCTGTATCCACCCATGTGATCGCGAATTGGGGCAACGGTGCCATGGCGCCCACGATGGCGCGGCCCACATGGCCGGCCCCCCAGACCCAAAGAGCCGATCCGCCGCGCGGCGGCACGCCTTCGGCCGCCTCGAAGACCAGCGTCACCGCCCCGCCGCAGCACTGACCCAACTCGGGGCCGAGGGAGAGTCTTCGTTCGGCATAGGTCGCACCGTCCGCCAGCATCTGCCGTGCATGTCGCATCGCTTCCCATTCCAGCGCGCCGCCCCCGATCGTGCCTTCGATCCGGTCGCCGGACACCAGCATCGCCGCGCCCGCCTCGCGCGGGGCAGAGCCAAGGACCGATCCCACCGTGACGCGGATCGCGCTCATGTGCCGCGCGCCCTGTCGATGGCGGCCAGAACCGCCTCTGCCGTCGCCGGGGCCTGCAAGTCCGGGTAGTGGGGCCCGCATGCCGCACAGGCCGCGCCAAGTGCGGAATGCACGCTGATGCCCAACATGAACGGGGGTTCTCCCACCGCCTTGGAGCGATAGATCGTGTCTTCGCGGTTGGCCGCGTCCCACAGCGCCACATTGAAGATGTCGGGCCGATCCGAACAGGCCGGGATCTTGTAGGTGGACGGCGCATGGGTCCGCAGCGCGCCCTTGGCGTCCCAGACCAGTTCCTCCGTCGTCAGCCATCCCGCGCCCTGCACGAAGCCGCCCTCGATCTGCCCGATATCCAGCGCCGGGTTCAGGCTGGCGCCCGCATCGTGCAGGATATCTGTCCGCAAGATCCGGTTCTCGCCGGTCAGGGTGTCGATCACAACCTCGCTGCAGGCCGCTCCGTAGGCGAAATAGAAAAACGGACGGCCCTTACCGGCAATCCGGTCCCATTCGATCTTTGGGGTCTTGTAGAACCCCGTCGCGCTCAGCGACACGCGCGCCATGTAGGTCCGTGTCACGGCCTCCTCGAAGGTCATCGCGGCCGCGCCGGCGCGTACCATCCCGTCCTCGAACACGACCTGCGCCGCGTCCGCCTGCAACGCGGGCGCCACGACCGACGCGATCCGCCCCCGGATCTCGTCGCAGGCCGCCTTGACCGCCATCCCGTTCAGGTCGGACCCGGACGAGGCCGCCGTCGCACTGGTGTTGGGCACCTTCGCGGTGTCCGTCGCGGTGATCCTGACCCTGTCCGGCGCCACGCCGAACCGCGCGGCCGCCACCTGCGCCACCTTCTGGAACAGGCCCTGGCCCATCTCGGTGCCGCCATGGTTCATGTGGATAGAACCATCCTGGTAGACATGCACCAGCGCGCCCGCCTGGTTGAGATGGGTCAGCGTAAAGGAAATCCCGAATTTCACCGGCGTCAGCGCGATGCCCTTCTTCAGGACCGGCTCGCGCGCGTTCCAGTCGGCCACCGCCGCGCGGCGGCCTTCATAGTCACATGAAACGGCCAGCGTCGTGGTCATCGCGTGCAAGATGAAATCCTCGACCGCCATTCCGTAGGGCGTCATCCCGTCCCGCGCCGCCACCTGCCCCGGCGAATGAGATCCGCCGAACCGATGCGCGCCTCCCGATCCGGTGTCGACGTTCACCGATCCCCGCCCGGCAAGGCCGGCGGTGTCCAACCGCCCCGGCTTCTCTGTTTCAAAAATATCCCCGCCGGAGGCTTCGACAGCTGCCCCATGCGCCTCGGCATAATAATTCGCGCGCCGCACCTGCAGCGGATCGCGCCCCAGGTGATGAGCGACATGATCCATGACCCGCTCGATGCCCAACATTCCCTGCGGCCCGCCGAACCCGCGATAGGCGGTGGCGCTTTGGGTATTGGTCCTCAACCGGTGCGAGGTGATGCGGCAGGCCGGCAGGTCATAGGCATTGTCGGCATGCAGCATCGCCCGGTCCGCCACCGGCAGGGACAGGTCCATGGACCAGCCGCAGCGGATCATCTGGGTGAAATCCACTCCCGCGATCCGCCCCTCACGGTCAAATCCCACGCGGTAACTGATCCTCGCATCGTGGCGTTTGCCCGTGATCAGGAAATCATCGTCGCGGTCGTAGCGCATCTTGCAGGGCCGCCCGGTGCGCGCGGCCATCACGGCGCAAGCGATGGCCAGGTGGTTGCCCTGGCTTTCCTTTCCGCCAAACCCGCCACCCATCCGGCGCACTTCGACCCGCACCGCATGCATCGGCAGGCCCAGGGCATCGGCCACCTTGTGCTGGATCTCGGTCGGGTGCTGGGTCGAGGACTGCACGATCATGTCGCCGCCTTCCTGCGGCATCACGAGGGCGGCCTGACCCTCCAGGTAGAAATGTTCCTGGCCGCCGATCTCCAGCGTGCCTTCCAGCAGTTCATCCGCGCCCGCCAGCGCCGCTTCGATATCGCCCTTGGCGTAGATCCGGGGCCCTTCCTCGTAGATGGACCCCGCCGCCAGGGCGTCGTCGATGCTCAGGATCGGGGTGTCTTCGGCATAGTCCACGCGGGCCAGGCTCGCCGCCTTGCGGGCCGCCAGGTGGCTGACGGCCGCCACCACGAACAGGGGTTGTCCCAGGT